>JAEIGA010019893.1_pt1 | contig 10231 bp, 13 predicted proteins | sample 9270691 | NCBI WGS metagenome assembly JAEIGA01 (sample SAMN17057246, study PRJNA624740) | gut metagenome | biome: biome; isolation source: fecal sample | host: Bos grunniens | place: China: Xizang | collected 2019
AAAACTATATAGGCTTTGAAATCTGCGAAGATGACCTGAAGGATGCTGAATACTTCGGAAGAGTGTACACGGAAGCCGTTGAATTGTGTGCGTATTTATGCCGCGAATATGGCCTAAGCGAAAAAAATATCTTGTGTCACAGCGAGGGCTATAAAAAAGGCATAGCAAGCAACCATGGCGATGTGCTGCACTGGTTTCCAAAGTTCGGCAAAAGCATGGATTCATTCAGAGCAGATGTTAAAGCGGCATTGGGCAGGGGGCAAACGGCGGCGGGAAGTAGCAAAGCGGAACAGGCCGAACACGTTCCCCTGCCTTATGTTGTACGCATAACCGCCGATAGCCTGAATGTTCGCGCCGGGGCTGGTGTGCATTTTACGATCAAAACCAGCGTAAAGCGCGGCGAAGCCTATACTATTACCGCCGTAAAAAACGGCTGGGGCAAACTGAAAAGCGGCGCGGGTTGGATAAAACTTTCTTACACAGAAAAAGTTTAGTTGTTACGGCAAACGCCATAGCATAAATGCGCCGGGGCGGCGTAACCGCCCTTTTCCTATGTGATGCGACCACGTAAAAAGCGTATGGAGAAAAGAAAGGAAGGAAGAAAACAGCATGAACTTTGTAGAAATTTTGAAGGCAAACGGTATTACAGATGATGCGATCAAGGCAATTCAGGATACCATGAAAGCGAATAACGTATATACGGCATCCGAAGAAAACCTTGATATTAGGTACGGCAAGCTGAAAACTGACCACGAAGGACTGAAACAGCAGCATGCGGAAGCTTCAAGCCTGATTAAAGAATTGCAGAGCGCCAATAAAGGCAATGAGGGCTTGCAGGCCAAAGTTTCGGAATATGAAACGAAGATTGCACAACTTGACGCGGAACTCATGCAGACGAAGCTTGAAGCGGCAATCAAGGTTGAATTGCTGGCAAACAAAGCCCTTGATGTGGACTACCTAACCTTTAAGCTGAAAGAGAAAGGCGAACTTGCGCTTGACGAAAACGGCAAAATCAAAGGTTGGGATGATAAACTGGCGGGGCTTAAAACACAGTTTCCGACACAGTTTGAAGCGGCTGGACAGAAGCAGATCATCGAAAACCGTTTGCCTGAAGAACAGCACAGCGGCGGCGGCTTGAGCCGTGAAACGCTGCTGAAAAAACCGTATGCAGAACGGATGAAGCTTTACAGCGAAAACCCGGATGCATACAAAGAAGCTATGAAAGGATGATTGAATTATGGCAGTAACTATGATGCAGAATATGATCAACCCCGAAGTTATGGGCGATATGATCAACGCAAAGATTGAAGCACTTGCAAAAATTACCCCTTATGCTAAGGTGGATACTAGCCTTGTGGGCGTTCCGGGTGACACGAAAACCGTGCCCAGCTGGAATTATATTGGTGACGCTGAAGATGTAGCAGAGGGCGCGGAGGTTGGCCTTACTCAGATGACCGCTTCTTCTGCCACTTTTACTATTAAAAAGGCTATGAAAGCCGTGGGCATTACGCAGGAAGCCGTAAACAGCGGCCTTGGTAACCCCATCGGGCAGGCCGAGCACCAGCTGGCAAAGGCTATTGTGGGCAAGATTGACAATGATGTGCTTGCCGCTGCACTGACCGCTACTGCCACTTCGGGCGATGGCAAAGCCGTGATTGGCTATGCCGCCATTGTGGATGCGGTAACTAAATTCGAAGATGAAGAAGATGGTATCGAAAAGGTAATGTTTATTTCGCCGAAACAGGAAGCAACCCTGCTGAAAGACCCTGATTTCCTTTCGGCTGACAAGTTCACGGGCGGCGTAGCTGTGAATGGTGCAATCGGCAAGATTGCTGGCTGCTGGGTTAAGAAATCCAACAAGATTAAGGCAAAGAGCGGCGTGTACACCTGCCCTATTATCAAGCGTGAACCTGATAGCGCCGAAACCGAATACACCGAAGATGAACTGCCCGCAATCACTATCTTTTTGAAAAGTGATACTGATGTAGATACCGAGTGGTTCCCGAAAAAACAGCAGACCGACATTACTGCCTGCAAGTATTACGGCGTAGCACTGACCAACGCTGCTAAAGTGGTGCTGGCTAAGTTTGCAGAAACTGCGGCAACTGGCGCGTAAAAAGGGGCTGATACCGTATGATAATGACGGTAGAAGAGTTGAAGCGGTATATTGCCACAGATGAAGAAAATCAAGTGCTGGAAGCGCGACTTTCGGCACTTGAACTTTTGATTAGGGCATACACCAATAACAATTTTCAGCTGCGAACATTCAGAGCGGTAGCAGATGCAGAGGGGCGAAGCCTTAAAACGGCAAGCCCCTTGCCTTTTGCGCCCGGTGACACCTTGCAAATTACCGATTCAGACCTTCAAGAAAATACCCTTGTAACCATCAGCACAATTGAGAACGGCACTATTACGGTTGACAAAGAACTGTACGAAGAAACCGGGGTTGTCATAACCAAAGTACACTACCCTGCTGATGTAAAGATGGGCGCGGCGAATCTGATGAAATGGGAGATTGAAAACCGGGAAAAGGTTGGCGTAGCTTCTGAAAGTATTAGCCGCCAGAGCGTGACATCTGTAGCCATGGATGCGGCGAACACGGCGGCGGGCTATCCTGTGGCGCTGATGGGCTTTTTACTGCCTTATGTAAAGGCACGGTTTGGGCGAGGTGTTGACGCATGAAAGGCATTGGCGGCAATATCAACGCAGTTTTGCAGCGGCGTGATGTGCAAATAAATGAATACGGCGAACACCTGCTGAATTGGCAGTATATGCAAACCCTTCGCGGCTGGCTGGATTTATCGGGCGGCGGTGCACAGTATGGCACATATAACGCTAAGATACAGGAAAGCACACACGTTTTTATTGCCGATTATTCACCTATCGCAGATGGCGTAAAGGCAGAGAATTGCCGCATGGTGATTGGCAATAAAGAATACGATGTGCTTTTGATCGATGACCCGATGGAAATGCACAAACAGCTGGAATTCTATCTGCGCTTGACAGGGGGACAATAATATGCCCGTTGAGTTTATCGACAATTCCATAAAGATAAAAGCCGCAATAAATAAAGCCACTATTGCCGCGCTGTATGAAGCGGCAGGCGAAGTTGAAAGCCATGCAAAGCGGCATTGCAAGATGGATGGCGAGATTGGCACACAATTAAAGGGTTCGTATGCTTCCGTTGTAAACGAAAACGCAGGCACGGCACAAATCGGAAGCCCACTTGAAGCGGCATACTGGGAAGAGTTTGGCACAGGCGAACATGCCGAAAACGGCGATGGGCGTAAAGGCTGGTGGGTTTACGTGGAAGGCGGCAGCGGCTATCAGGGCGCAACTAATTCATATGCAAGCGAACCGGAAGCCACCGAAATGGCGGCTTTTATTCGCGCTGTGTATAAAGTGCCTGCCGTTGCAACTAATGGCCGCAAGCCTGCCGCCACGCTGCGCAATGCTTTTGATGCAAACAAAAACAAGATCATAAAGCACTTCGAAGAACTGCTGGGAGGTGTTGGCGGTGAGTAAAAACGTTCGAAAGCTTGTGGCCAGCGCCATGAAGGAATTGGGGATTGAATACGGCTTTTTAACCTATTATAAAGACCCCATCATATACCCCTACTTTGTCGGGCAGTACACAGAAAACGCGCCGATAAGTGAGGACGGCATGCAGGAAAGCCGCTTTTCGCTTTACGGCTATACGCGCGGCAGCTGGGAAGAACTCGAAGAAAAAAAAGAACAGATTGAAGCCTTTTTCAATAAGGTTTCGGGTAAAACGGTCATCGCTGAAGATAATTCGGCGGTGGCCGTTTTTTATGAATCAGCGCTGACGATCCCAACCGGGAATGCAGAGCTGAAAAGAATACAAATCAATTTAATTTGCAAAGAATGGAGTGTGAAGTAAATGACACTTGGCGATGAGATCAAATCTTCGGGCGTTACGGAAAAGACCCCGAAAAACATCATGGTAGGTGCAGGGACGATTCACAAAGGGCTGAAGTTTGAAAACGGCGCGTGGAATTTCCACGCCTCCCTTTTGTGTGCAACGGCAAACGAGGGAAATAAAGTTTCGATCATGCCTGAAATTACGCCGCTTGAAGTGGATGGCGTTGCTATTAGGCGAAAAGGCTTGGATGTAAAAACGGGCGAAAAAGCAACGATGGATTTTAACCCGGTAGAGTTGACCCCGGAAACCCTTGCAATGCCGCTTTTTGCCGTTGCGAAAACATCTGAAACAGCGGAAGGATATGACGAGATCACTTCGAAGGCTACTATTGACGAAGGGGATTATGTTGAAAATCTTGCTTATGTAGGCAAAACCCTTGGCGGCAAGCCAATCATCATTATTTTTGATTGGGCAATTTGCACCAGTGGGCTTGAACTTGAGGGCAAAAATAAAAATGCGGTTGTGCCCACGCTTTCCTTTGAGTGCGTGGCCGACCTTGTGTCTGAAGCAGATACCCTGCCTTGGCATATCTACTACCCCACCCCGGCAGCGTAACACACAAAACACAGGGCAAGGCTTAACGGCTTTGCCCTATTTTTTTAGATAAAGAAAGGGTGAATGAATATGGAAACTGAAAAAATGTATACTTTGCGCGAACTTGAAACTTCGGATATTTTTGTATTTACACAGATTCTTTCGAAAATCGGCATTCGCGAATTTAAAGATTGCTTTGCCGTGGTGAACACAGAGGGCGAAGCGGATGAAAACACCGTTGACCGCCGGGGCGTGGAAGTGTTTTTGAATATGCTTGAAATCATCCTTGCAAATGTGCATCTGTGTGAAGATCGCATTTACCATCTGCTTGCACGGCTTTCGGGGATGAAAGCGCAGGAAATTGCAAAGCTGCCGCCCGCCGTATTTATGGATATGATTTCAGATGTATTTCATGCCGAAGGATTCCATGATTTTTTTACGGGTGCTTCGAAATTGCTCAAAACGAAGAAATAAGGGTATTCGATATTCTGTATCGGCGGTATGCCGAACCGTTGCAAATTATGCAACACATGCTTGACGCGGGGCGTTTCCGCGAATTCATCCATGAAGTGCTGGGCATTTATGTGGAGGAAGAAAACGAAAAGACCGCGTGGGAAGTATGGCTGCATCGAATTTTTGATAAAAGCTACACAGAATTTAAGAAAAGCCTTGGAATGATAAAAACCGAAAAAGCAGCACCAACCAACGAAGAAACGGCAAAGATTGTGCAGCAATCGTTTGATATGCTGAACAGCTTCAAGCCTGTGGAGGGTTGCTGTAAAAATGGAATTATTCAAACTGCTGGGAACGATAGCGATTGAGAACGAACAGGCCAATGCAGCTATAGACGATACGGCGGCGAAAGCGGAAGGAGCGAACGAGCGCGCATCGTCTGCGTTTGCGGGAATCGGTGCGGCGGCACTTAAAATCGGGGCTGCGGTACTGACAACCGGGGCGGCATTGGGCGGCGCATGGATAGCGGCGATTGAAAACACACGCGAATATAGGACGCATATGGGTATGCTTGATGCGGCTTTTCAAACGGCTGGGCATTCTTCTGAACTGGCAAAGACTACGTATTCAGAACTGAATGCCGTGCTGGGTGATAGCGGGCAGGCAACGGAAGCGGCGCAGCATTTGGCGTTATTGGCAGATAATGAGCAGGAATTGAGCGCGTGGACGGATGTGTGCACAGGGGTGTTTGCACGGCTGGGCGAGTCTGTCCCGCTGGAAGAATTGGCTTCAAGCAGTTCAGAAACAGCAAAAAGCGGCATTCTCACTGGGGGCTTGGTTGATGCATTGATTCAAGCGGGAATAAGCGAAGAAGGTTTTCAAGCAAAGCTTGACGCATGCTCAAATGAACAGGATAGGCAAAATTTAATCCTTTCAACGCTTACTGGGGAATATGCCAAAGCTTCAGAGCAATACAAAACCACCAATAAAGATGTGCTGGACGCGAACCGGGCAAATGAAAAGCTGACAGCGGCCTTCGCTGAATTGGGTGCGGTGGGTGAGCCGATACTGACCGCTATAAAAAACAAGGTATCTGAATTTGTGACCGCCGCCGTGCCGAAAATCGAAAGCCTGATAAAAAAAGTTAAAGACATGCGCAAATGGATAAAAGAGAATCAAAACACCATTGATGCATGGGCGGCTGTGATTATCGGCGCAGGCGTTGCAATTTCGACTTTCCTGCTGGTTATGAAGTGGGGCGCAATTATGGGCGCGGCTACAAAGGCGGTAAAGGCATGCAGGGCGGCTATAGTGCTGTTTAATGCAGCATTAAGGGCAAACCCTATCGGCCTTGTGGTTAGCCTGCTGGCGGGGCTTGTGGCGGCTTTTGTGTACCTGTGGAATAACAATAAATCATTCCGAACTTTTTGGCTTGATTTATGGGCGAAGATCAAAAGCGCATGTGGCAGCGCGGTAAGCTGGATTAAGGGCAAATTCAATGATTTTCGCGGCGTGGTTTCCAACGTGAAAACGCGGTTTGATGAAATTCGCAAAGGCATTGCGGATAGCATTGATAAAGCGCGGGAAGCTGTGCGAAAGGCCATTGACAAAATCAAAGGGTTTATGAAATTCAGTTGGTCTTTGCCGAAATTGAAAATGCCCTCCATTGGCATTAAGGGAAAATTCAGCATTAACCCGCCCAGTGTTCCGAAGTTCAACATTAAATGGAATGCAGAGGGCGGCATACTGACCGAACCTGCCATATTCGGCGCGTTGAAAGATGGCACAATGCTGGGCGGCGGTGAAGCAGGCGCGGAAGCCATTGCCCCTATAGAAACGCTGCAAAGCTACATAGGCGCGGCGGTGAAGGCCGAAAATGAAACCATTGGGCGCATTATCATAGAGCAAAACCGCCTGATGATGGATTTTTTAGCGCGAGTTATGCCGCATGATATTAAGCTTGACAGCGGCGCGATGGTTGGCGCACTTACCCCTGCCATTGATATGCAGCTTGCCGATAGACTAACGCATACCATGCGCGGAAACACACGTTAAAAGGCCATGCCCTTCCATGGTCTTTTTTATTATGTTTTGAAAGAAGGGAAAGACTATGGAGCTTTTTAAAATCCTTGGCACGATTGCCATTAACGGCAGCGAAGCCCTTTCGACCTTGGGGCAAGTAGGCGGCGCGGCGGCTGGCGTGGCACAAAAGGTAGGAACTGCCGCTGTGGCTGTTGGCAAAGTAGTTGCGGCTGGTGTGGGCGTTGCGGCGGGTGCTGTGGCAACATTGACAAAAGGCGCAATTGAAAACTATGCGGAATATGAGCAGCTTGTGGGCGGTATTGATACGCTGTTTGAGGATTTGAGTTGGGATGTTGCACAGTATGCCAATAACGCTTTTCAAACGGCTGGCCTATCTGCAAATGACTACATGAGCACAGTAATGGGATTCGCAGCCAGTTTGAACCAATCGCTGCTTGCATCTGAGGGGCATATAGCCCGTGCAGCCGATATGGCAAATATGGCAATAACAGATATGGCTGATAACGCAAATAAGATGGGCACAAGCATGGAAAGTATACAAAATGCCTATCAGGGCTTTGCAAAGCAAAACTATACCATGCTCGACAACCTTGACAAAATGGGGGCACTTGCCGCATAAATGAAGGGCAATGTGCGAATTCTCTCTAATTGACTTGGAAATCCCGGCGGGGACAACAGGGCGGAAGCGAAAGCACCGTGAACGACTAAACGAGAGAACGCCCGATGGGGCGAAGCGATAGTCTGAACTGCACCTATAACGCGAAAATGAAAGTGCAGATAACAAATGCAAATTGGGCTATGGTGGCACGAAGGAAGAAATGGCGCGGTTGTTGGCTGAGGCTGAAAAGCTTTCAGGCATGAAGTTTGATATTTCGAATTTTGCCGATATTGTGCAGGCTATCCACGTTATACAAGATGAAATGGGCATCGCCGGGGCAACGGCTGCGGAAGCGGCAAGTACGATTGAGGGCAGCCTGAACATGACCAAGGCCGCATGGACGAACCTTGTGACGGGCTTAGCTGCGAACGAGGGAAACCTTAGCAGCTTGGTTGACAATTTTGTAAACAGCGCAAGCATAGCAGCATCAAATATTGTGCCGCGTGTAATGGTGGCATTAAATAGCATAGGCCAGCTTGCAATAGGTTTAGCACCTGTGCTGGCGAGTGGCGTTTCTGCACTTGTGGGTACTGCCCTCCCGCAGCTGATAAATGCGGGCGCACAGATCATTGAAAACTTGCTGTTAGGGTTTGAAACAAATGCGCCACAACTGGCTAATGGCCTGATGGCGGCGGCGAGTGGGCTTGTGTTGGGCATAACGGAACTTATACCGCAATTTATTTCTTCGGGCGCAGGCATTATTGCCGCCCTTGCTTCCAGCTTTTCGGCGGGGTTTCCGGGGCTTGTAACGTCATTTGTAAACCTAATTCCGCAAATTGTGAGCGCAATTTCAAACGCAATACCGCTTTTGATTAATGCGGGCATCGCCCTGCTTGGGGCAATTGCGCCGGCACTTGCAGACCCGGGGACAATGACTACCATTACTATGAGCGGGTATCAAATAATCCTTGCACTAGTTGAAGGTGTTGCAGATGCATTGCCAACATTGATTGCATTAGCGCCTGCGCTTGTGAGCGGCCTTGTTGGACACATTACAGAAAATTTCGACCAAGTTTTACAAATTGGCTGGGAAATTATTTCCGCAATTGGGCAAGCGCTTATAGATAACTTACCGGCGCTGTTTATGGCGGGCGCTGAAATTATTTACACAATCATGAATGCAGCTAACAGCGTGCTGGTTGATTTGGTAAGCCTTGGCGCATCGGTGGTGGCTTCTATTGCCGAAGGGATTAGTAACGCTTGGGATTCGCTGGTTGGCTGGTTTCGGGGGCTTTGGGGTTCGCTTTTCGGCGGGCTTAGTGTAAACGTGGGCGCGAATGTAAGCGGCGGCGTTGATGGTTCTCACGCTGGCGGCCTTGATTATGTGCCGTTTGACGGCTACCTTGCAGAATTGCACAAGGGCGAAATGGTGCTGACAGCTACGCAGGCTAATGCGGTGCGCAATGGCGAATTTGGCGCAGGAAGTGGCGAAGTTACGGCAATGCTTGGGCAGGTGTTGGGTGCAATCAAACAAATGGACGCAAACATGGGTGGCAACCTTGCGCATGCTATCGAGGGCGCAACCCTGAATGTAAACAGCCGCGACTTTGGGCGGCTGGTAAAGGCGGTGACTTAATGCTTGAACAATTTGTATATGAGAACCATAAAGGTGTGCGGTTTGAAGGGCTGAAACACAGATGCTTTTTGAATTATAACACCCTTAGAGATTATTCGTGGGATGCGCAGCAGATCAATAACAGGATAGCGCATTTTAAAATGGGATTTGCCACACGGTCAATCCCTATTGCGTTTTATGGCGCAACTGAGAACGAAACTGTAGCGGCCATGAATCGGCTTTATAGCATTGTTGATGCAGATATTGCGGCGAAATTGCCCGGAAAGGTGTGGATAAACGGACAGTATACCCCCGGATGGATCACGGGCAGCAAAAAAACGGATTATCTGATAAATAAGCGCCTTTGCCGCATGGAATTAACGCTTACAAGCGATAACCCTATGTGGTACGCAGAAAAACTGTATGCATTCCCTGCCGGGGCTGGAACTGCGGATAAGGTTGATTGCGGCATGGGCATTGACTACCCCCACGATTATGCGCACGATTATGCGCTTTCGGTGGTTGGCAAGGCTGTACAATGTGATACGGCTGGCGCGGCGGCGTTCCGTATAAAAATATATGGTGAAGCTACAAACCCGGCTGTGATTATTGCGGGGCATGTGTATTCGATAAACGCCACAATCGGCAAGGGTGAAACGCTTTTGATTGACAGCGCGAATAAAACAATCACGCTTACCGCGGCAAACGGCGTGAAGGTGAACATGTTCGATAGCCGAAACCGTGACAGCTACATATTTGAACCCATACCACCGGGGCGAAGCGTTGCAAGCAGGCAGGGCACTTTCGGTTTTGACCTTACCTTGATTGAGAAAAGGAGCGAGCCGAAATGGATTTGATTTTCACAAACGCGGCAAAGGTGGACAAAGGCGTATTGAGCGCATACGCCTTTGATTTATCGTTTGGCGCAGATGAAAACGATTTTGAACTTGCGCTAGCACGGGATGCGCCCCGGCTTGAAACCGGGGCATTTGTGTACATCGAAGGCACAGAATATGGCGGCATTATTGACGGTTTCAAGGCTGAT
>JAEIGA010019894.1_pt1 | contig 10231 bp, 8 predicted proteins | sample 9270691 | NCBI WGS metagenome assembly JAEIGA01 (sample SAMN17057246, study PRJNA624740) | gut metagenome | biome: biome; isolation source: fecal sample | host: Bos grunniens | place: China: Xizang | collected 2019
TCGCGTATATTGGTGGAAATCCATTGAAACAAACCGTCCTCTGCAATGGTGACAGGGGTATTTTTCACCAAAATTGCCTGACCGTCGGCAACACAGCCTCTTTCTTCGTTCAAGGGAAGGACGGGGAAGCCTGCAATCAGCCTCCCCTCCGAGCCCGTCATATATTCCAGATAGGAATAGTAGGCGCTGCCTGCGGTAAAGATCAATTGGCGGTCGTAATGACGGCAAATGGCGGTAATGGGTTCACCTGTTCCCACAAGGGAAAAGGCGGTTTCGGGGAAGTATGTGAAGGAAGGTTTTCCGTCCACAATGCCGCTGTGATAGCGCACCGCGGGACTGTCGGGATTGCCGTACAGAAAAACGCGGGTGTCGCTGGCACCGCCAAAGGCGGTGGCAAAGCGACATTTTTTGATGCGGTCGGAGATGTCCTCTGCGGCAACCACGTACTGAATCTCAATGCTGTCAACACCGGCACTGGGCGCACCGACAAATTCAAAGGAGTGATTGTCAAAGTCAAACCAATAGCTGTCCTCGCGCTGCGTCACATCGTAAAACTTCACCCAGTCGATGGCATCTACGTTCTCCACCGCCGCGGGGAAAACCGTTCCGACTCCGTCCGGCGAAAAACGCTGACGAACCCTTCGGGTCAGGAGGTTTACCTCCTCAAATACCGTGCCGTTTCCGTCGGGCGGCGTGCAGATCATAATCAGGGGGATGTACGGATCAATTTCCGCAAGGATCTTTCCGTCGTAGCAATAAATATTCTCACCCGTCAAAAGATACAGACTGGAATAGTATGGAAAAAAGAATACCTTCCCTTCTCCCGTCACTTCCGTTTCCACCATCTCCAGCCGGTCAAAGCCTTCCGTGGAAACGTAAAGGTGCTTTCCGCAAAGGGCAAAGTAGTGCCTGATACCGTCTACGACACCGCAGTAAATTCCTCGCAGTGCCGACGGTGCATCAAACACGCGAAAATATCCTTCCCTGCGCTTCAGCTTCTTTGCATCGGTAATGCGGAAATTGATCAGTTCCGCAGCCTCTCCTGCGGCAAGCTCATCCGTATTGTCCGCAGAGAGCTTCATTCCGTTGAAAGACTGGATTCCAAGGGTAAAATCTTTTGCCATACACTACACACTCCTTTTGATTTTGTGACGGATTCCGCGTTTGCATCTGTCCCGCAGAATCTCCACTTCCGTGTGATACAGCTGCAGAAAGAAGCGTCCCCGCTCCGTCTCCTCTTCCATCAGAAGCAGTCCTGCAAGTCCCAGCGGAAGCACCGTATACAGAATCGCTTCGCTAAAGGGAAGGGTTTCCTCCAGCTGTGTAATCTGAGGTATGATTCCGCCGGGGCAAAGCCGACCGCCCCGCAAAGCAATATCCAGCTCATACAGCTGAGAAAGGAGTACGTTGATGAGCGGTACCGCCCGCTCCCTCAAAACCTGATTTTCCGTGCCCGGTGCTTCTCCGATGAGGGCAAGACTTCTGTGATACAATTCTTCAGCGCGTTTCATAGCCTTCCTCCGTTTCCTGATGCCAATCGGGTCAGATCATTTCTTCTTCCCCGGGGGTCAGGTTCAAAAATACCATTTCCTTGGGGTAAATGATCTTGGCGCCGTACAAATGCAGACCCTTCACCGCGTCGCCGTGGCGAAGCTCGGGCTCATACGCCTTCACGGCAGAAACCTGCTCGGCAAAGGCAATGGCTCTGCCCGTTCTTGCAATACAGCGATAAGCACCGTCTGCACCGGGGGTAATGTTGTTGGTCACGTAAATATCAAAGCCCATAAAAGAGCCGATATAGCCTCTGCCAAGCGCTTCTACGTTGTCCGTGGAGCGAAGAACCTTGGCAAGTACCAGTTTCTGCTCAATGGCAGGGGGAACCTCCAGAGATACCTTGGCGGAATTGGGTACGTTGTTCTCCATCAGCAGTTTTCTTGCCTCGGCAATGGTGCTGATGATATTGGTGCTGGTAGCGGCGGAATTTTCCAGTTCCGCTACGTTTTCATCGGTCAGAGAATAGATGTAGCGATCTGCCACGTCGGAAAGCGCACCGGAAGCCTCCTTCATCGCCGCCTGCATCAAGCCCTTCTTGGACTGTGCCAGATCAATGGAATCCAGGAAAAAGTTAAAGCCTTTTGCCTGATCGATCACCAGCGTTCTCTCCGTATCGGAAAGCACCTCCGCGGCAGGCATATCCTGATTTTTGTGGTAGTCGAATACGGTTACGGGTCCTACTCCGCAGATTTTAACACGGTCGCCTTCGCCGCGGATCTCTCCCTCGAAATCGCGGGAGCAAAGTTTTACGCCGACGTAGTCCTTTTCCAGCTCCGTGTAAAGGGTCTCACTCCAAAGTGTGGGAATAAAATTTTGAATAGCCATAATGTTTCATCCTTTCTTTTCAGTTCCATTTTTCCATGGAAGATAAAATTTTGTCGTAGTGTTTGCGAATCTCGCTGCGGCTCATATTCTTCACCGCTTCCGGCGAAAAGTAATCGCCTTCGGTAGAGCCTCCCTCAATGGGCGGGGGCGCTTTTTTGCCGTTTTCCTCATTGATACGGGAAACTCGCTGCTCTTCTCGGTACTGCTTCACCGCATAAAGGGCGTAGCTTGCCGCAAGGCTTTCTCCCGCTTCCACGCGGTCCCAGACCTCCTGAGGGATCTCCTCTCCCTTCACCTCGGGAAACAAGCTGTGGAACAGAGCGATATCCTCCTCCATCAGTTCCTCGGGTGACTGCGCCTCTTCTCCTTTGGGAAAAGAGTTCTCAGCAGGAAGCATCTCTTCGAGAATAGCTTCTTTTTCCTTTTTCTTTTTCATGTTTTTCCTCCTTATCATTCTTTTTTATTTTCAGGCATCAGCCGGAAAATCACTTTGATCCAAAAGCGCGCTTTCTTCTTGTTTTACCTCTTCCAAAAGCTCCTCGCGCTTGGAAATATATCCGTCGGGAATACGTTCCAAATACTGAGAGAATCGAATCTTTCCCGAGGTCAGAAGATGGTCCAGCGTGGTGATCTGTGCAATCTCACTCCAATGGCTGGAAGCACCCGCCTGCGTGGTACAAGAGAAGAGTACGCTTTTCATTTCACGAGGCGAAATGCTTCCTCCCAGAAGTTCACCTTTCTCACGGAAGAGCATCATTCTCGACTCATCGTAAAATCCTAAGATAAAATCAAGCCAGATCATTCCCAGGCGCTCTACTGCCGTATAGAGCGCCCTTCTCTGCAGCTCCAAAGGTACGGCAGAGCTTTGTTGCAGAGCGATGATCGCGCTTGTATTGTCGGGGGCTACGTTTCCAAGCGCCGCATCGGTGGCTCCCATCAGTTCCTTGGTAATGGACATGGTCATTTGAATCACGTCCAGAAAACCTGCCTGCAAACTGCCGGGATCTAAGCGGTCTGCCGCGTGTTCTACAGGCCCGTTTACGGCAACCGCTTCCCCAATGTCCCCCGTCCATTCATCGATGATATTTGCGTTATAAATCACCTTTGAAAAAGAAACGTCCATCATATGCTTCATCACCATGGCAAACGCCTTGTTGATGTAAAGCTGATTTTCCACAAGACTCGTTGCCGCCGCCTGACCGTGATAGGAATTTTTCACCCGTTCCCAGTTCATCAAAACCACGGGATAAAGATTTAAGCCCGTATCACGCTCCGGCACGATCACAACTTCCTTGCAGCTTTTGCGGAAGCGAACGGTACCGTCTTTTTTATACATACAAATCACGTAACTTGCCTTGGTATCCGCCAGTTCCATTTTTCCGAAATCGCCGCTTTGGCTCTCGGTATCCCCATCTGCAACGATCTTCGCCGCTTCCTCTTCCGTGGCACCGCAGGCAAGTGCCTCCTGCCGCAGTTTGGAAACAAGCTCTCGCCCCGTCAAAAGGATATAAGGCTGCGCCTCCACCTCGGGCGTGTTCACGTCACCGAAAAAGACCTGAGTGCTGTCCACAAGCGTGGTCACAAAATCTCCCTTGAAGCCTTGCGCCGTTTTTTTCTCCGCATCCCAATACACGTAGAGGAACATATCTCCCGTCACCGCCGCATCCAAAAGCCCGCGGGTGAGAAGATCATCCACCTTGTCTCGGTCAAATCGGTAATTGGCGTATCGCGTCAGGAGCCTGCAAGCTTCCTCGATGTGAAGCCGTTTTTCCTTGTCGTGGAAAATCTCCGTTCCCTCCGCCGCAAAATGCACCGACATCTTTTGGCTCATAATGGTGGAAATGAAGTAGTTGATCACACGCTTAAACAGATTGAAGACCGGAGTGGGCAGATCACCTTTTTCAACACCGTGCCATTGATCTCCGCGGTAAAAACGCTCGTTGCGGTTCACCGTATCGTAAAGGGCAATGGTGCGGTTGTATTCTCTTCCCTTTTCCAGAAGTTTGAAATCCTCCGTAAGGAATTCCTGTTTCGTTTGTTTCATATTGCCTCCTTGTTTGTTTCGTTGAGCGGATTGTATACGACAGGAGTACTGACACGCAATGACAACTTAAAAAAACTCCCTTTTTTTCTTGCAAAAAAAAGAGAGCCGTGGTACTATATAGGTAGAAAAAAATCAAAGGAGAATTTTATGAAATTTCATTTTTTAGGAACTTGTTCCGGCACAGAGCCTATTCCGGGTATGCATCACTCCTCCTTTATTTTGGAAATCGGCGGAGTCAATTACTGGTTTGAAGCGGGTGAAAACTGCTTCCATGCCGCTACCGAAATGGGAATCGACGTTATGAATACCGTCGCCCTCTTCATCTCCCACGGCCATATCGACCACTACGGCGGACTTGCAAACCTGCTTTCCTGCATCCGCAAATATCACAATCACTACGGGAAAGAACTGGTGCGCAACGACACCTTGGAATTTTTCTTCCCCAATAAGAATCTTCTGGAAGCGGTCAAAACCGTTACCTTCCAGGACGTTTCCAACAAATTCCCCTACAATTTCGTAGAGCATATCATGGCGGACGGCCTTTTGTTTGAAGATGAAAACGTCCGCGTTTCCGTCCTGCACAACACCCACCTGCGTGAAGACGGCTCCAACGGATGGCACGCCTTCTCCTACCTCATCGAAGCCGAGGGCAAGCGCATCGTCTTCTCCGGTGACGTTCGCCGTCCCGATGAAATGCTCCCCCTCATCGCTGACAACTGCGATATGCTGATTATGGAAACGGGTCACCACAAGGTAGAGGACGTCCTGGCCTTTGCCGTAGAGCACAAGATCAAAAATCTCCGCTTCACCCACCACGGCAGACAGATTCTGGACAACCGTCTGGAAATGGAGCGCCTTTGCAACCAAACCGCCGCAGAACATCCCATCTGCATCCACGTCATGCGCGACAAAGACGTAGAACTGTTTTAATTGAGCATAAAAAAAGAACTGTAACCGTGTTACAGTTCTTTTTTGTTTTTTATTTGACCAGAGTTCCCGTATAGATGGTGGGACGTTCGCCGGTTCCCAGCTGACAAACCACCTCCACGGTATGGTTTCCGTCGGCGTATTTATCAAAGGTAGCGGCGTATATGACATCCGAAAGCTTCATTTCCATCAATCCTGCAATTTCAGCGCGCTTCGCCTTGTAAAACAGAACCTTGCCGTCGGCATCCTTTACGTAAACGTACAGATCACTCATTCCGTAATTTGCCGTTGCAACCGCTTCCTTCAATTGGGAAACGGTAATTTCGCTTCCCTCGTGTCCGAAGGTGCAAACCGTTTCCTCAACGGGATCCGTTCCCAAAAATTCCCCGTAGGTAAAGGGAACGTAATTGGATTTGAGAAGTGCCTGGAAACTGTATTTTTTATTGATGTAGTTTTTGTGCTGATAATCGGTTCCCGAAGTATTCTCCTTTTCCACCCAGCCCTGATGCTGGTCGGTAATCAGAAGATAGCTTTCTGCCCCGTTAATGGTTCCGTCCGCATTGTATACCACGCAAGGCTTACCGGAACACATCATTACGTGCCCCACCTCAGGGTCGGAAGAGATCAAACCGTCTGCAGGAAGCATATTGGCATAGCTTTGAAACATGACCTGCTCACCGTTATCTATACAGACCAAAACGGTACTGTAATCATTGAAGGAAGAGATGCTTTCATCGTAGGTGTAAGGTCCCACGGGGATAAAGCCGCGGGAGGCGACCATATTATAGGTCCAGTCGTAATCGACGGAGTTAATAACCCTTGCCCAGCCCCAATAGGAGCCTACGGAGCATTGATTTCCAAACAGAGTAGGCTGCTTGGTGGCACTGCTCATATCCACCACGCCCCGCTCCTCGTCCATATAATCCATCAGGCGGTAAATATTACCCGTGGAAACGCCAATGTAGGGCAAACCGCCGTAAATTTCACCGGCGGACATTTTATCCACGGTTCCGCTTTTGTTACGAACGTAGCTGAAATCCCCGTCGGGAATCCAAAGTGCGGTTTTGGCAAATTGGAAAAAGTTCACGCAAAGCGCACGCAATTCGTCGGTGGTCATATCCGCGCTTTTGATGGGAATGGAGTTGATATTCTCCCAGGTCAAGCGTCTGCCCATAAAATCCGACGAGGCCCCGTCCTCTATGGTCTGATACTCGTTCTCATTGATATAGATGGGTGCGCCGTAAGGGTTTTCCGCGTTGGGAATCTCCCTTACAACCACGTTTTCTTCCGTTTCTTCCGTCTTTTCGGGAATTTTTTCCTCGGGTGGCGGCGCGATCTGAGAAGCGCATCCCGTCAGCAAAAGCGTGCAAATCAAACAAAAAATAACGGACCGTTTCATTGCTTTTCTTTCTCCTTATTTTTTCACAAGCGTTCCCGTGTAGACGGTAAGCCTCTCACCCGTACCGAGCTGACAAACCACCTCCACGGTATGGTTTCCGTCGGCGTATTTGTCAAAGGTTGAGCCGTATACCGTATCGGAAAAATCCATAGACGTTTTTCCCGCAGTATTGGCTCGTTTCACCTTGTAAAACAGGTTTTCTCCCTGGGAGTTTTTAAGATACACGTAAATATCGGAAATACCGTAATTTGCCGTAACCGTTCCGCTTTTCAGTTCTTGAACGGTAATTTCGCTTCCCTCGTGCCCGAAGGTGCAAACCGTTTCCTCAATGGGATCGGTTCCCAAAAATTCCCCAAAGGTAAAGGGAACGTAATTGGATTTGAAAAGTCTGTTAAAGGTCAATTTCCGATTGATGTAGTTTTTGTGCTGGTACACCGTACCGGAAGCGTTTTCAGCCTCCACCCACGCCTGATGCTGATCGATGATATAGACGTAGCTGTTCTCTCCGTCGATCTCACCGTTTGAAAAATACTCCACGTGGGGCTTTTGCTGACACATCACAACGTGACCGACGGAAGGATCGTTGGAGATCAATCCGTCTGCGGGAAGCATATTGGCATAGCTTTTGAACATGGTCTGTTCACCGTTTTCATAGCAGACCTGAACGGTGGTAAAACGATTGAAAGAAGGGATCGAGGTATCGTAGGTGTAAGGACCAACGGGCAGAAAGCCGCGGGAGGCTACCATATTGAAGGTCCAATCGTACTGAGCGGAATTGATGACCCTGGCCCAGCCCCAATAGGAGCCTACGGAGCATTGATTGCCGAAAAGCTGGGGGTACTTGGAAATTTCGCTCATATCCACCACGCCCCGCTCCTCGTCCATATAGTCCATCAAGCGGTAAATATTGCCCGTGGAGCTTCCGATATACGGCAGACCGCCGTAAATTTCACCGGCAGATATGTGATCCACGGTTCCCTTTTTGTTGCGAACGTAGCTGAAATCCCCGTCGGAAATCCAAAGAGCGGTCTTGGAGAATTGGAAAAAGTCCACACAAAGCTGTCGCAATTCATCGGTGGTCATATCCGCGCTTTTCAGCGGGAAGGAATTGATATTGTCCCAAGTCAGCCGTCTGCCTGCAATCTCCGTAGCGGGAGCATCCGCGATTTCCTGATATTCATTTTCCTCAATGAAAATCGGCACTCCGTAGCAATTTTTCGCATTGGATCGAATCTTTGGTGCAGCAGGCTTCTTCACTTCTTCCGTCACCTCCACGGGATCGGAATCCGTCATCGGCTCCAGCTGAGAACAGCCGGACAGCATCGTACAAAGGCACAGGAGCAAAGCAAAAAATCGTTTCATCGTCGTTCTCCTCGTATTTTGTACCCCATTTTACCATACCCCACCGAATTTTGCAATAAAAAAGAACGAAGCGTCTGCTTCGTTCTTTTGATTTTATTTGACCAGCGTTCCCGAGTAAAGGCTGAGGCGTTCCCCGGTGCCAAGCTGACAAACGACCTCAACGGTATGGCTTCCGTCAGCGTATTTGTCAAAGGTGGAGCCGTATACCGTTTGAGAAAGATCCATCTTCGTCTCCCCCGCGTGGGTGACGCGGGCAGCTCTGTAAAACAGTACCGAGCCTGCGGCATCCTTGACGTAAGCGTATACGTCGGAAATTCCGTAGTTTGCGGTAACGGGAGTAGATTTGAGCTGTTCCACGGTGATCTCGCCACCTTCGTGAGCAAAGGTGCAAACCGTTTCCTCAACGGGATCCGTACCGAGAAATTCCCCAAAGGTAAAGGGGATATAAAACGCGGTAAAAAGCTTTTGGAACGTGAATTTTCGGTTGATATAGTTTTTGTGCAGGTAACTCATACCCGCAGCGCTTTCCGCTTCCACCCATCTTTGGTGCTGATCGGTAATATAGAGATAGCTCTCTTCGCCGTTAATACTACCGTCCTTGTTGTATACAACGTGAGGGGCAACCGAACACATAATCACGTGACCGCCCGCGGGATGGTAAGCAATCAGCCCGTCTGCAGGAAGCATCGCGGCATAGCTTTGGTACATGATCTGTTCCCCGTTTTTCTCGCAGATCTGAGCGGAGCTTTCTTCCTTTAAGGAGGAAATGGCGGTGTTATAGGTATAAGGGCCCACGGGGATAAAGCCTCGGGAAGCTACCATATTGTAGGTCCAATCATAATCGGCGGAATTGATGACTCTCGCCCAGCCCCAGTAAGCTCCGACGGAGCATTGATTGCCGAACAGCGTCGGGTGACGGGAAGCCTGGCTCATATCCACAACGCCCCGCTCCTCGTCCATATAGTCCATCAGACGGTAAATATTTCCCGTCCCCATACCGATATAAGGCAGTCCACCGTAAATTTCACCGCCGAGCATTTCATCTTCGGTTCCGTTTTTGTTTTTGACGTAACTGTAATCTTCATCGGGAATCCAAAGGGCTGTTTTCGCAAACTGAAGAAACTCCACGCAAAGCATTCTCAGCTCCATCGCAGACATATCTGCGCTTTTTACGGGAAAGGAATTGATATTTTCCCAGGTCAAACGTCTTCCCATAATTTCATCGGGATCCGTATCGTCAATGATCTGATATTCATTTTCCTCAATGAAAATGGGAACGCCGTAGCAATTTTTCGCATTGGATTTCTCTTTCGCAGCAGGCTTTTTTACGTTTTCCTGAGTTTCTTCCGATGGCTTTTCCTCCGAAATTGGTTCCAATCGGGAACATCCCGACAAAAGAAGGCAAACGCTCAGAAGAAGCGCAAAATATCGTTTCATTGTTCTTTTTTTACTGATAAACGATCTCGCCGCTGATGATGGTTACGTATGCATGAGCGCCAACCGCCTTCATGGGGTCGTCGGTCCAGATTACAACGTCCGCATCCTTGCCAACCTCAAGGCTACCCACGCGGTCAGCAATGTCACAAGCGGTCGCAGGATTGATGGTAATAGCCTTCCAAGCCTCTTCGTAAGGAAGACCTGCGGCAACGTGAAGTCCCGCGCACAAGGGCAGGTATTGGGTGGGAATAACGGGAGAGTCGGTAATAATGCTGATGTTAACGCCTGCCTCATAGAGAACGGCGGCAGTCTCAAAACTCTTTCCCACAAGCTCGATCTTGCTCTTGGAGCCAAGGGTGGGGCCAACGAAGGCAGGATAGCCCTCTTTTGCGAGAATGTCCGCAATCAGCCATCCCTCGGTGCAGTGATCCAAGGTCAATTTCAGACCGAATTCCTTGGCAATGCGGATGGCGGTCAGAATATCGTCGGATCTGTGGGCGTGCGCCTTCAAGGGAATTTCCTTTCTCATAACGGGCAGCATCGCTTCCATTTTCATATCAAATTTCATAGGCTTATCGGAATCTTTTGCTTCCATATATTCCCTTGCCTTGAACAGGGTTTCTCTCAGCATAGCCGCATTACCCATACGGGTGGAGGGCATCTTTTTCAAGTTGTTGCCGTAA
>JAEIGA010019895.1_pt1 | contig 10231 bp, 11 predicted proteins | sample 9270691 | NCBI WGS metagenome assembly JAEIGA01 (sample SAMN17057246, study PRJNA624740) | gut metagenome | biome: biome; isolation source: fecal sample | host: Bos grunniens | place: China: Xizang | collected 2019
CATCTGATATTTCTCCTGTACTTATGTTGTTAGATGCTGATATCATTACAACTAAGAAAACAATTAAAGCAGTTGATTTCTTTACAACTACTTTAAAAGCATATGACATGCTTGATCAGGATGAAATTGTGAAAGCAATCCGCTTTAAAGTACCTGAAAATTACGTAACAGTATACGAAAAATTCCGTGTACGTGAATCTGTAGACTTTGCTATTGCAAGTTTAGCATATGCATATAAAGTTAAAGATGGCGTAATTGAAGATGCAAAACTTGTTCTTGGCGGTGTTGCACCGGTTCCTGTTCCTAGACCTAATGTAGCAGCAGTCCTTTGCGGAAAAACACCTAGTGTTGAACTTGCAGAAGAAGCTGCAGAAGCAGCAATTGAAGGTACAACTTCTATGGAACACAACAATTATAAAATTCAGGAAATCAAAGCTTTAGTAAAACGTATGGTGAATAATATAAAATAATATCAAATAGAATTCATCAAAAACATTAGTTTAGATTACTGCCATAATATTTTCGAGAAATATGAAACACATATATATCAGATGAAAAAATACTGTCTTATATATGTGTTTCCTCTCGAAAAGAAATATTTTTTTGTTTTTGTTTGTTAAATAAATAACGAAAATAAAGGGGCGGAGCATTTTTATAAATGCTTTTAAAACTATATGTAATAGAAAGTGACTCTCTCGTTAGTCGAAAGGAGGAGTATTATGAATATGATGAAAAAAAGATGGTTGGTACTTTTTGCAAGCGTTATTGTAAATATCTGTATCGGTACAGGTTTTGCATGGAGTGTATACCAGACAGGTTTATTTAATGAATCAGTTTCAATTTTTGGAACAGAAGTAGCAAAATCACAGCTTGCTCTTGCATTTACAATCTGTAGTGGTGTTGCACCGATTCCTATGATTGCAGGAAGCAGTCTTCAGAAAAAATTAAAAGGACCTAGAAATGTTGTGTGGTTAGGAGGTATTCTCTTTGCTGCAGGTCTGATTCTTACAAGTTTTGTAAAAAGCTTAGGTATGTTATATGTAACTTATGGTCTCCTTTGTGGTTTTGGTATTGCATTTGCATATGGAATTACAATTGGTAACACTGTAAGTTTCTTTCCTGATAAACGTGGTTTAATCGCGGGTATTTCTACTGCGGCTTATGGTGCCGGCAGTATTATTTTCCCACCTATTATGCAGAAATTAATTGCTTCCAGCGGTGTTATGTCTACATTTAGAATTCTTGGTGTATTCTATGGTGTTGTTATCGTAGTAGCTGCATGGTTTATTAGTGAACCACCTGAAGGTTGGGTTCCGGATGGATGGACTCCACCAGCTCCTGCTGGAGGAACAGTTTCTGCTGCAGTTGTAAATAAGGACTGGAAGCAGATGCTTGCAGATGTAAAATTCTATATCATGATTGTTGTATTTACTATTTTTGCGACAGGAGGCCTTATGGTAGTTAGTCAGGGATCTCCTATGGCACAGGCAATTGGTGGTGTTGACGTTGCAACAGCTGCTACAATTGTAAGTGTTATTGCGATTGGTAATACAGGTGGACGTGTTCTCTGGGGATGGATTTCCGATAGAATTGGACGATATCCGGCATTAACAGCTATGGCAGTTATCGTGGCTGTCAGCGGTTTTGCATTATCAGCCTTTACAGATAGTGGATCCATTGTCATTTTTATTGTATGCGCAATGCTTATCGCTATGTGTTACGGCGGTAGTATGGGCGTATTCCCTGCATTAACAGCAGATGCATTTGGACCTAAACACAATGGTGTAAATTACGGTATAATGTTCATTGGTTTTGCAGTTGGTGGTCTTATCGGACCAATTCTTGCAAATAGTTTATTTGACAGTACAGGTTCTTATTCCACACCGCTTTTTGCTGTAGGAATTATGGCAGCAGCAGCATTTGTATTGATTCTTATTTTAAATAAAATTCGTAAAAACCCGGCAAAATAGAGGTTTATGTTATGGAAGATTTGATTCGAGACAGAAGAAGAATAGAAATTACCCTTTCCGAATCAGAAATAAATGGCAGCTGGCTTTTCAATCAGGACGGAGAATGGATTGGTGCCGTTGATGGTTCTGATTCTGATCCGGAACTGATGGAACAGTTAAAGAAGATTTGTCTGAGTCAGCCACAGGTATCCGGAGAAGATGAAACTGTTCTTATTTATCAGGACCGACAACTGAATATTAAGATTCGACGTTATGTAGATATGGTAATTGGAGAAATTATCGATTTTTATGCGGAGAAGAATCCGAACAGGGAAGTCATTGTAGATACATATCAAAATATTCGCCTGACATGGAGTGAATTAAAAAAATATGTGGATGCATTTGCAAAATCGCTGATAGGGCTTGGTCTGAAAAAAGGGGACCATGTTGCAGTGATTGTTGACAATTCCTGGGAAAATATTGTTAGCAAGTATGCTATTTTGAAAATCGGCGGCGTAGTTGTGAATATTAACATTCATGAAAAAGCCAGTGTGCTTGAAATGTTATTAAACAATGCGGACGTAAAGATGGTAATACTTCGACAAGGGTTTAAAAACAGAGAATATATGGATATCTTCTATGAAATATGTCCGGAACTAAAGTCTTCCAATCCGGGAGAATTGTGCTGCGAGCATTTACCTAAACTGAAACATATTATTGTTACTGACAGAAATAAACCAAGATTATGTGCATGGCAGTTTGAACAGCTTTTAGAAGATGGAAAAATGCTGGATGAACAACCGCTGGCAGAATTCAGTAAGCAGATAATGCCTACGGATTATGCTTCTATCATTCATACATCTGGAACAGGAGGTGTTCCAAAAGGTGTCATCATGACACATTGTATGTTAATTGAAAGCGCATACAGTCATGTTCAATATTTGGAAATCAGAGAAGAGGATCGTTTTTGTGCATCTGCTCCGATGTTTCATTCCCTTGGTGCAATCGGTTCTGTATTGGCTACGTTTTTAGGCGGTGCATGTTTAATATGTTTTAGCAAAGCAGACAATGAGACAATGTTTCAGATTTTGGAAAAAGAACAGTGTACGGTTTTATGCAGTGTTCCGACAATTTTTATCCGTTTTATCAACATGATAAAAGAAGAAAAAAGAAATTGTTCCAATTTGAAAATTCGTGTTTGTACAACAGCCGGATCTGCTTGTCCGACACATATTTTGAGAGAAATGAAAACCGTATTAGGCGCATCTTCCGTTATTTCTATGTATGGAATGACAGAAGCGGGACCAGGAATAACGAGCACGGTATCTGATGATAATATGGAAACTATTGAAACAACTGTGGGATATTTCTGGCCAGGAATCCAGTGGCAGATTCGTGATATGGTTACCGGCGAACCTTTGGATTATTGCAGAAAGGGAGAAATCTGCGTAAAAGGATTCAGTATCATGAAAGGATATTATAATAATCCTGTAGAAACAGCGAAAGCAATTGATGCTGATGGCTGGCTCCATACAGGAGATATCGGAATTGTTTCGGAAGATGGACTCGTTTCCCTGGAAGGCCGTTGCAAGGATTTGATTATCCATGGAGGCGAGAATATTAGTCCGAAAGAGATAGAAGAATTCTTATGCCAATACGAGGCAATTAATGAGGCTGCTGTTGTAGGAATTCCGGATACTGAATTTGGAGAAAATGTGTATGCTTTTGTTACTCTCAAAAAAGGATACGAATTAGAGGTGGATGAAGTAAAGAAATGGTGTCTTGGAAAAATTGCAACAATGAAAATTCCGGAATATATACACGTTCTTACGGAGATTCCATTAAATGCGACCGGTAAGGTTGCAAAAACAGAGCTGAGACAGATTGCAGCGATGAATAATAAAAATTAATTACCATATACCGGAATTCCATTTTCAATAAAAGAAATTCCGGCAGAAAGGATGGAAGCATATATGGCAAAAATCATTACGATTAAAGAAGCAGCAGATATGATTCAGGATGGAGCAGTCATTGGTTCTGCAGTGCAGGGAATGACTGGGTGGCCAGAGGAAATTGGTCTTGCAATTGAAAAACGCTTTTTAGAGACAGGGCATCCTGCAGGTATTACACATATCCACGGTGCAGGCCAGGGTGACTTTGGCAGAATGTCTGAAGACGGAAAAACTTGTCGTGGTGAATGTGCCCTGGCACATGATGGACTTCTTACATGCAGTATTCATGGACATGTGGGCTGTTCTTTTAAGGTGACAAAGCAGATTGCTGATAATAAAATTCTGGCATATAATATTCCATTAGGTGTTGTAGGACAGATTTGGCGTGAAGTGGGAAGAGGATTCCCAGGCCTTTTAACAAAAGTCGGACTTGGAACTTTTATGGACCCAAGATTTGACGGAGCTATGGTGAATGAAAAGACAAAAAAAGAAGGTAAGCAGATTATCAAGTACGTTCCTGATTTTATGGGGGAAGAATATTTATTCTATACACTTCCGGACTTAAACGTAGCTCTTCTTCGTGCAACAACAGCAGATGAAGATGGAAATTTGACTTACGAGAAAGAATGTATGCCTTGTGAACCCCTTGATCTTGCAATGGCAACAAAAGCAGCAGGCGGTATTGTAATCGCTCAGGTTGAACGTGTAGCAGCAACAGGTACACTGGATCCAAGAAACGTAAAGGTACCAGGTCTGTTAGTTGATTATGTATGCGTAGCAGAACATCCTGAAAGTATTATGCAAACACATATTACTCATTTTAATCCTGCATTTACAGGAGAAATCCGTATTCCGGTTAAGAGTAATACTACAGCCCTTCCTTTAGATGACAAAAAGGTATTTATCCGTCGTGCCGCAATGGAAATTCATGAAGGATATAAATGTAATTTAGGTATTGGTATGCCTGGATTAATTCCGAATGTATTAATTGAAGAAGGCGTAAATGAAACGGTAACACTTATTTCCGAATCCGGATTAATTGGCGGTGTACCTGCTCCAGGTGGAGACTTTGGTGCTCATTTCAATCCTACAGCTATGTATTGTCAGACAGATCATTTCAGTTTCTTTGATCAGGGCGGTCTTGATGTGGCAGTTTTCGGTCTCAGTGAAGTAGATAAAGACGGTAACGTAAATACTACAAATTTAAATGGTAAGATTGTTGGTGCGGGAGGATTCCCTAACATTTCTGCTAATGCAAAACATTCTATCTTTGTAGGTTCCTTTACAGCAGGTGGTCTGAAGTGTCATGTAGAAGACGGAAAAATGGTAATAGACCAGGAAGGACGTTTTGACAAATTTGTAGATCACTGTGTACAACTTTCTTTTAATGCAGATCAGTGTCTTGCAAAAGGCAACAAGGTTACATTTATTACAGAACGTTGTGTAATCCGCAGAACAGACGAAGGAATGGTATTAACCGAAGTGGCACCTGGTATCGACATTCAGAAACATATTCTTGACCATATGGGATTTGTACCAGCGATTCCGGAAGGCGGTCCAAAATTAATGGACGCAAAACTGTTTGAAGAAACATGGGGAGCATTAAAAGAAACATTTTAGAATGAATACATAATAAAGAGGTAGTAAAATGGCAAGAATGGGATTAAATCATTGCTTTGTCTGTGGCGTAAATAATCCTGTTGGACTTCATTTGGATGTCGAAGATGGAGATGGATGGGCAAAAGCAAATTGGACCATCGAAGCTCCTTATGTAGGATATGAGAATATTCTTCATGGAGGCATTCAGGCAGCAATTTTGGATGATATGATGTCTCACGCTACTTATTCCATGAACGTGGATGCATTAACGGTTCGTTTGGAAATGGATTATAAAGCACCGGCCTATGTAGGAGAAACAATTACCTGTGAAGCTTATGTGGAGCATTATGGAGGAAGAAAGTCTATTAAAACTGCCGGAATCATCAAACGCGGTGACACTGTAATTTCGGAAGCAAAAGGAGTACTGGTTATCGTAAATGGGAGTGTTTCAAAATGAAAATAAATGAATATTTCAATAAAAAAAATCAGTATCCTATGATGGAAGATTTTAATTCCATTGGAAATGTGGTAGACACGGAGAGGAGCAATGAGTTGTTCATTGGTGTGAGAATCCATAGAGATGTGTACAGCCAGCTTGGATACCATTGTAATGAAGGGGCACCTGAACTTCTCCATGCCTGTGTATGTGCCATGTTTGAGATTATTTTTGAGATGCCGATTATTAAGACGGTATTGCTGACTCCGAAAGATGTTCTGGAATTGCTCTGTGAGGAAGATGAAGTAACAGAAGAGATGAAACGTTATGCGGCAATGGCTCTATTTGCGTTGAGAGAAGCCTTTGCCGGGTATCTGTCAGAGAGAAATAAATAGAGAAAATTTTATAATGTAATGATGCTGGAATAATAAAAAACAGCGTGTAGATTTACTCTACACGCTGTTTTTTATTGTAAAATGAAACAGGATCCAATGATATATGTTCATTAATCCCAATTCTCATCATCCAGTCGTTCTGCTTTATTTCCAGGATAATAGAAATTATATACTACTTTATATAATTCGGCAGTTTTATAGCTGTCACATACAATCTGTACTTTTTTCGGATATTCTTTATCTCTTAAATAATCCATAATACATCTTTCAAGAATATAGATATTCTGAAAGTTCTCGGAATTTTTTTCTACAAAATTAATATTTTCAAAATTAATCACATCGGCCTGGGAAGCTGTTGCCGCACACATCTGTTCTTTGTAGAAATCTGCTAATTCAAGAGCAGGAATGGATGGGTTCTTAATATATTCTATATCTTCATGGTCTTTTCGTTCAATTACGTTTAAGCGAAGCATGGAATTTCCCCTTTCAAAATAGTTTATGTGATTTATAAGAATTTAAGAAAAATTAGCAAAAATTACTTATGAATCTTCTTAAATCATTTTATAATAAGTTTATCTTTCCGCTTATATTTAGACAAGTAGCCTGTACTACAGACAAAAGAAAAGCTTCGGTAATGGTACCGAAGCTTATTGAGGGATATATGTATTTAGTGCTGCATGGATTTCTGAGCGATTTTAAACGCTAACATGGAAACAGGGATGGAGGCGATAAAACTGATTACAAACATGATTGGCCAGTCGTGGATACAACTCTGTAAGAAAACTGCACTTACACTTGGAATGTGGCCTGCAGCCACAGCGGCTTCAATTTCGGCATTTCCAAATACATTAACAGCAGCCAGTACAAGAGTAGCTGTTGTGTTGAAGAAAATAGTGGAAACAAAGCTGGTTAGGAGTGTCTGTGTAAAGGAATCTGGTTTGATGTTCAATTTGTGTCCGAGAGCCATCGCTATAGGAGTACAAGGAATTAACATACCTGTTATTGTAATTGTAAGGAATGCTGTTCCCCAGTTTTTTACCCAGTCGACTGCTACAAATGCACGTCCTCCTACAATAATAGCAGCGGAAGCCATTAAAAGAGAAAGAATAAGTGCAACTACGTGAGACATAATCATTCCAAAATGATCTTTGTAGTAATTCATAATGAAATCCTCCTTTATTTGTTTAAAAATTAATTTTAAATATGATAGCATGGATATTAGAGAGAGGATAGAAGTCCACGCTATTCGAGTGACATTTGATACAGTAGTATATAAATAACGTAAATTATACTACATATGTAACAAATGCTACTGTATGTGAAGGAATTAACGATATATAATAGCATAAACGACAGAACTATTTACTATAGAAAAGAAACAATAACGAAACAAGTATAGATGAAACGGATGTTTTAAGAAGAAAGAGTGATAAAAATGGAAAAACAGGAAAAGAAAAATTTAAAGGTCCCAAAGGCTGAATTTGTCACCAGATTGTTAAGACTTCCACGTGGGATTTCAAGACTGGAAAAATTAGGACAGAAAAGAATGATACCAAAAGATACGATTTTGGTCGAAGCAGGAGAAATCCCGAAGTATTGCTTTATTATTAAGACGGGAAGGGCAATTTGCTATGAATATTCTGTAAGTGGAGAAGAGAGAATTTATAATTATAGTGAAAATAATTCCCTTCTCATGGAATCCTATGTTTTATTTGATACAGTTGTACCTGTTAATGTGAAGACTGTGATGTCATCTGAGGTTATTTTTATTGACAAAGAGGCATTGATGCAGGCGATTTCTTCTGATCCAGAGATATGTATGGATATTATGCAGAATTTGCATCTGAAGTTCAATAGTTCCATGGAGCAAATTCGTCATGCTAATTTTCATAATGCATGCTGGAAAATATGCGATCTTTTACTGATGTTTGCAGATAAGTATGGCGTAGAATATGACGGCAAAATCCTGATTAAAGAAAAAATCAGTCAACAGTTAGTGTCTAATTTTCTTGGGATAAATCGTGTGACTGTTGTAAGGGCAATTAAAGATTTAAAAGAAATGGCTTTGATAGAGCAAGTGAATGGATATTATTGTATTCGCGATCTGGAAAAGCTTAAGCAGTATCAGGAGAACTTGATTCGTTAGAAGAAGAGAAAACTTTTGTTACTTATTAAAAAATAATCTGAATATCTATATGAAAAAAACAGAATGGCTGGTGCTGTTCTGTTTTTTTGTGTCAGTCACGAGCCAAAGTCCGAGTTTGCCAGGTGTCTTGGTGATCAGTTATAATCCCAAAATTCGATTTCTGTCACCTTTGATGATTATTATATGCGAAGAGTTTTAGTCGGAATCATTTCGAAAAAAGTTTCACAAATTCCAATAATGTAATCCAGGCTACTGATATCAACTTGACTAAATTTTGTACAATCAAAATTGAAAGAGGCTCGTAAATAACCACAAAAAAGAAGGAGGAAAGAGAATGGCCTTACCAAATTTTGATTATATCGCAGTGAAGAGCTTGGAAGAAGCATCCGGACTTGTGAAAGAGAAAGGTCCAAAATGTGTATTAATGGCTGGTGGAACAGATGTTATCTTGCAGTTAAGAGATCACGTATTAAAAAATGTTGACACTGTCATTGATCTGAAAAACATCCCAGATTTAAATCAGCTGGATTATGAAGAAGGAAAAGGCGTGACAATTGGTGCATTAACCAAATTGTATGCGATTCAGAATTCTGAAATGATCAAAGCTCAGATGCCTGCAGTAGCAGACGCAGCTCATTATGTTGCTTCAGCACAGGTAAGAAGAAAAGGTACTATGGCAGGAAATATCTGTAATGCGTCTCCATCTGCAGATACAGCCCCTATTTTACTTGCTATGAACGCAACAATTAAGACCTTTGATGAAGATGGCGGACGTGAAATTCCTGCAAATGAATTCTTCACAGGACTTAAAAAGACAGCACTTAACAAAGAAAAAGGAGAAATCCTGACTCAGATTATGATTCCTGAATTAAAATCAGGCGAAGGTTCCGCATATTTCAAACATTCTGTTAGAAAAGCAATGGATCTTGCTATTGTAGGTGTTGCAGCATTTGTAAAAATGGATGGAAAAAAAGTAGCAGATTGTCGTATTGCTATGGGAGGTGTAGGTATTACTACTCTTCGAGCTCCTAAAGCAGAAAGCTTATTAATTGGCAATGAAATTACAGAAGAATTGTTAGAAAAAGTCGGTGTTCAGGCATCCGAAGAATGTAGTCCTATTTCTGACGTTCGTGCATCTGCTGAATATCGTACTGATATGATTCGCGTTTACACAAAACGTGCAATTAAAAAAGCAGTAGAGACAATGAAGGCATAAGAAGGGGGAGAAACAATCATGAAAAGAATTATCCAGTTTAAATTAAACGGTGAAGATGTTGAAGCATATGTACAGGATAATATTACAATGGTAGATTTCCTTCGCAAACAGATGCATTTAACAGGAACAAAAAGAGGTTGTGAAGAAGGCGAATGTGGTGCTTGTACAATCCTTTTAGATGGGGGAGCAGTAGCATCTTGTCTTATGATGGCAGTAGAAGCAGATGGTCATGAAATCGTGACCATCGAAGGTCTTCAGAAAAATGGAGTACTTCACCCATTACAGAGAGAGTTTGTTGACAAATGGGCACTTCAGTGTGGATTCTGTACCCCTGGTATGATCATGTCAGCATTATCCTTATTAAAAGAAAACCCACATCCAACAGAAGCAGAAATTCGTGACGGTATTGCAGGTAATCTCTGCCGCTGTACAGGATATTCCAAGATTGTAGAAGCAATTGATGCTGCTGCAAAAATCATGGCAAAGGAGGTAGCTGAATAATGGCAATGAGAGCAAAAGAGTACTACGCTGATATTGA
>JAEIGA010019896.1_pt1 | contig 10231 bp, 5 predicted proteins | sample 9270691 | NCBI WGS metagenome assembly JAEIGA01 (sample SAMN17057246, study PRJNA624740) | gut metagenome | biome: biome; isolation source: fecal sample | host: Bos grunniens | place: China: Xizang | collected 2019
GATACTTTCTGAATGTACCCTCGAAGAGACAGAACTGAGCCTTGAGTGCAAGGGCAGTGTACTTGTTCACACGGAACTGGGTTGTAGGCGCAGGAAGGTTCTCTATCGCATAGTTGATATCCTCGAGCATGTGCTGCATGACAACCTCACGATTATCTCTTGGATTATAGAGAGCCTCATCAGCAGATCCAAGTTCCACGTCAACCCATGGAACATCACCGAATCTCTTTACCTTCTCGAAATAGAAGTAAGTTCTGAAGAACTTTGTAAGAGCTGTGTATTCCTTTACGGCAGCCTCATCCTCACAGTTATTGATATAACCGAGGAGAGTGTTCATCTTTCTCAGGTCACCCCATGTCCAGCCGCCACCTGAAGAAGGCACAACACGGTAAGTACCGCCATGAAGCTCATCAGAAAGAACCAGCTTCACATAATGGTCACTCTGCGAAGAGAATGGTGACTTAGGCAGGAGGTTGTTGTAGAATGTGTTTGAGAAAAGCTGCAGGTCCTGCTCTGTCCTGAAGTATGACTCAGGAGACATCTCAGCCTGTGGAGCCTTGTCAAGCATATCACAAGAAGCGAAGGCGAGTGCTGCAGCAGCTATAGTTATCAAATATTTTTTCATCTTCAAAATTCTTTAATGATTCCACTTGACTTAGAATGTAATGTCGACACCGAACATCATGGTCTTCTGCCATGGGTAGAATGCGTTGTTGTAACGTGTATTTGAGCTACCGTCCTTTCTGTCGAATGCAGCCTCTGGATCGATATACTTGCTATGCTCCTTGAATGGAGACCAATAGTAGAGGTTCTCACCTGAGAAGTAAACGCGTACCTTCTCGACACCGATCTTTCTTGTTGCTACCTGAGGAACAGTGTAACCTACAGTGAGGTTCTTGAATCTCAAGTAACGGAGGTTCTGAATGTAACGGTCGTTCACATTGTAAAGAGGCGCACCTGAAGTATATGCTGAATAAGCACGTGGACGTGGGAAGTAAGCATCCGGATTATCCTCAGCCCAGACATGATCAAGGAAATCATCAGCGATGAATGAGCAGTATGGACGTGAGTAAGGTCCCCAGAATGCCATAGACTCATCATTTGGATACCAGTAGTGGTTACCTGTACCCTGAAAGAATGCTGAAACGTCAAAACCACAGTAATCGAAACCTACAGTTACACCATACTGAAGAGTAGCGTTAGCGTTTCCGAGAATCTTACGGTCACCAGGATTATCCACTGTATTGTCGCCGATACCTACAACACCGTCACCGTCAGTATCTACATACTTCACGTCACCTGCGAGCCATCCACCTGTAAGACGCTTGTTGATGTAGCTGAGGTCAACAGACTCTGCGTAAGCCTGAGCCTCTGCATCAGTCTTGAAGAGACCGTCGATTGTGAAGCCCCAGATCTCACCAAGCTCCATTCCCTCATAGTATGACTTAGCGAAAGTTCTCTCAGGGTTATCGTACTTAGTGATGATAGTCTTGTTGTCACTGAGGTTAGCAACCACGCTGTAACCGAATGGTCTGCCACCAAGATCAACCTGATCTCTCCAGCTTACAGAGAGCTCATAACCTGATGTACGGAGGTCAGCTGAGTTCATGAGTGGTGAATCTGCACCATAGATACCTGGAAGAGCGACACCCTCCTGAAGCATACCGCGTGTATCACGGATAAAGCCCTCGAGTGAGAATGTAAGCTTGTCCTGCCACATACCTGCGTCGATACCCACGTTGTACTGAGTTGCAGTCTCCCAAGTAAGGTCAGAAGCATTAGGGTCAGTAATTGTTGCATAACGACCCATCGCTGAACCGTCGAATGTATAAGAAGCGAAGTTCTTGAATGCAATAGTTCTCATCCAAGCGTTGTTCTTAACCTTCTGGTTACCGAGGCTACCGAATGATGCACGAAGCTTGAGGTTGTTCATCACACCCTTAGCTGGTGCAAACCAAGGCTCCTCAGAGATACGCCAACCTGCTGATGCAGATGGGAAGAAACCGAAACGGTGACCCTTCGCAAATCTTGAAGTACCGTCATAACGTCCAGAAACCTCAAGAAGATACTTGCCCTTGTAGTCATAGTTGATACGACCGAAGAAACCTGCAAGTGCATAGAGTGACTGTCCACCGCTTACTACAGGCTGCTTGGTTGTAGTGATGAGGTTAAGGTCATTGAGCTCGTCAGTGATGAGGTCGTAACCTGTAGCTGCAACTGTCTTGGCATACCAGTTCTCGTAGTTGAAACCGGCCATAGCCTTGAAGTTATGGTTCTTGCCGAATGTATCGTCATAAGTTGCGAATACGTTGGCTGCTAAATAGTTTGTAGTCTTTGAATACTCATAAAGGCTGTTCTCACCGGCACCTGTTGTATATGCACCAAATACTCCCGGATAATCTGAGTAGATCATGTTAGTCGATCTGTTGGTGTTACGATCCTGGTGGAATCTGTAAGTGAAGTTACCAACGATGCTGAGCGGCTTGATAGGAGTGATTGTGAGCTCAGTAGTGTTAGAGAAGTCAGTCTTGCGGTCAAGGTTCACGTTGTTACCGTTTCCGTAAACGATGTGACGACCGTTAGCAACCTTATAGTTAAGGTGTGGAGTCGAGTAGATCCATGATCCGTCAGGGTTCTGAAGTGGGAAACATGCGAGACCGTGGTTTGCTGCATAAGCAATCGCGTTCTGAACGTTACCAACACCCGGATAATCATATACAGAGCTGTAGAATGATGTATTGTTAGACATCTTAGCCCACTTGTTGATGTTGAAGTCAATCTTCGAACGGAGATTGTACTTTGTGAATACATCAGGAGTAGCCTTGATGATACCGGTCTGACGGTTGAAAGCGCCAGAGAGATAATACTTCACAGCCTTGTTACCACCGCTGAGTGAGATCTGATGCTGCTGAACAGGGTGCTCGTCTACGAAGAGCTCGTGCCACCAGTCAGTATTCGCATAATACATATATGTATCCTTACCGTTTCTCTTCTCGACTACTGTCCAAGGACGGTCAGGATGCTCTGTCTTATCGTTGACACGGAGAAGGAGCTGCTGCATATCGTAGTCAGTATACTGAATATACTTAGAGTTTGCATTATCAGCCTTCCAGAACATGTTGTGGATGTATGCAGACCAGTAACCTGTTGTCTCATAATCAGTTGAAGTGGTAGGAGCCTCCCAACCGAAACGGCCGCTGTAACGTACAGTCGCCTTTCCTTCGTTGTCGCCACCCTTCTTTGTTGTGATGAGGATCACACCGAATGCACCACGGGCACCGTAAACGGCAGCTGCAGAAGCATCCTTGATGACCGAGATAGATTCAACGTCAGCAGGGTTTACACGGTCGATCTCACCCTCAACACCGTCGATGAGTACGAGAGGAGTTGTGTCAGCATCTGAACCGATAGATCCGACACCACGGATATTAAGGCTACCTGTGCTGCCTGGGTTACCACTTGAAGTCGAGATGTTAAGACCTGGCACAGAACCCTGAAGCATGGCGCTGAGGTTGTGTGATGTTCTGTCCTCGAGCTGCTTGCTGTCAACAACGCCCACAGCTCCGGTGAGGTTCACCTTCTTCTGTGTACCGTAACCGACAACGACAGTCTCCTCGATCATCATGTTGTCTTCATTAAGATAGATAGTAACCTTGTCCTGTGTTGCAGGAACTGTAACAAGCTTGGTCTCATAACCAAGCGAAGACACGTTCAAGACAACTTCCGAAGCTGGTACTCTGAGGGTAAAGCTTCCGTCATCCTGTGTCATGACACCGTTTGTCGTTCCATCAACGATGACTGCAACTCCTACGATAGGAAAGTCACTCGCATCAAGCACGACTCCGGTCAGTTCTCTATTCTGAGCGAAGGCGGTTGCGCCTGCAAGCATCAGAAGAAGAGATGCGGCAAAAGATTTAAATAATCTCATAGTGCTAGTTTTTAATAATGTTGTTATAGTTTGTGTTAGATTATTTGTAAGCACTGAGGCTGAATGCCTTCGGTCTCTTCATGGTCTCGGTCGATACATTTCCGAATCGGTCAGTTATCTTGAACTCAAGAGTCGAAGTTGCAGATGAAGCCTGTACGCGGAAGATATGTGACTGGACCTCCCTTGTAAGGAAGCTTGAAGTAGGAGACGCATTAGCGTTGTACCTCATGGCCTCATAAGATATAAGGTGAAGAGGATCCTTGACCTTGAACACCTTTGGAGTCAGAGCCTTGCCGTTCTCTGTCACCTCGATTGTCCATGAAGGGTCATAATCATATACATTGAAATAGACATAATTGTCAGAATTGCCGTTTGCCCAATATGATGCAGACTTTTCAAATGAAGCCGCATGCGAAGCATCTGCCTTAGGAGCGAACTGAGACGCAGAAAGCACGATCTCATTACCGTCGTAGGTTCTGAACATATGCTTGAAATCCTTTCCGATCGGCTTGAAACGCCATTTGACATCATTTGCAGACATGTCATATACATAGTATCCTGCTGGAGAACCATCCTTGCAGATATTATGTCCTGGTGTATAATATCCGGTCCACCACCATGTTCCGCAGATTGCGCCGCTGTTATGATGCATGATTCCGTTTGAAGCCGTCTTGTCGTTGTTCCAGATCACATGGGTATGAGCTGTCATGATATGGGTCTTGTATCCCTTGACAAGATCTTCAAGCTGGCTGCTGAACTGGATTGCGGAAGATCCGCCCTCATTATATACCTGAGCATGCATTGTGATTACAAGAGTCTTGGACTTGTCCACATAAGAAAGATCCTTTCTGAGCCAATCAAGCTGAGAAACAGTGAGGCTTGAATCGTAAGTTCTGTTTCCGGTACCGTCGTTAGTACAAAGAATATCGTCGAGCACGATATAATGGACATTACCTATATTGAATGAGTAATATGTAGGAGCGACAGCTCTCTTGAATGCAGAAACAGTATTGAAGTCACCGGCAGAATTCATATCGTGGTCATGGTTACCGATAGTATTGAATATCTGAATGCCGCTGAGTTTTGAATTGACAGTCTCTACGTATGTATAGAGGTCAAATGCATTGGTATACCAATAAAGATCCCATGTCATGTCGCCAAGAGTAAGAGCATACTGTTTCTTTGCCTTGTTGGCATTGATCTGAGTCTTGATATCTGTAACGAAATCATTGAACTGACTGATGTCATTGGTTCTGTTTGCAAGATGCATATCACCCAATACATATAATATATGGTCTGCATTATCCACCTTTACAAGATTCCAGTCCGCTCTTTCCGTTGTATATGCATTTCCATCAAGCATCTTATGGAACTTAGGAAGAACTCCGTTCACTTCAGCCTCGTATCCTGCAGGGACTGACATGAAGACAACCTGATTGCTTTCTTTCGAATTGAGATAATATACACCGTTTTCATCTGTCACAGTCACTTCCTCTCCGTCAGAAACCACTACGCCTGGCACTCCTGTTCCGTCGCATGAAATAAGGCCATATACATTATAGCCGTCCTTCTGCTCTACCTCCACTCTATGCTCTATCGTGCAGTTGACGTCGCGGATAGTCTTTACCTGATCACCGCGTCTGATGCAGAATGAATATTTTCCTGATTCAAGTTCCTTAGGAAGAATAAATGTAAAATGATCTGACTCGATTGAAGCTATCTGACAGACAACTTCAACACTCGGGCGTTTAAACAGAATCTCATCACCCTGCTTCGGGCCCTTTCCTGAAAAGTAGTTGACAGTTATGACATCTCCTGCCGCTCCGTTTATCTCAGCCGGAACACTCAGAAGCAGTTCGATCTTTTCTTCATTCGTTTGACCTACATCAGGAGTCTCGCCACATGACAGACATGTAGCAAGTACGGCCAGAGCAAGAAATACAGATAAAACCTTCCTCATCATCACGATTTAATTGCTATAATTCACCAATATAAGTTACAATTTGGTAAAGATAAGCAAAAAAACCGTTATTCCTAACATTAATTTCAGGAAAAACCCAAACAGATTTACAGCAAAAATAACCCGTCAAGACATTTCTATGCGCAACCTGCTTACTTATAAGCATCTATAGAAAATGCCTTCGGTCTCTTCATACTTTCCGTATAGACATTTCCGAAACGGTCAGTAACCTTGATTTCCAGAGTAGAGGTCGCACTGCTTGCCTGAACCTTGAACATATGTTTGGTTTCAGTTGTTCCAAAACCTCCTTCAGGATTATTTGCATTGTATGCAATCAGATGGAGCGGATCCTTGACGGTCACACGTTCTACCTTCAGAACTTTTCCATCCTCCTTGACCTCGATATTCCACAGTGGGTCATAGTTCCATACATTTATATAGACATAATTTGACGAGCTTGAGTTAAGCCAATCACCGACTGAGCTTATGAAGACCAGTTTACCCCAATCGCTCTCTTTAGATGCATACTTCTCTGCTGTCAAAGCAATACTGTTACGGTCATACGACCTGAACTGGTGATTTATCTTCTTGCCGGTACCCTTGAACTGCCATTTTATATTCTCGCCGTTGATATCGACAATAGAATATCCTCCCGGCGCTCCATCCGTTGCAATGTGCATTCCGGAATTAAAATGTCCGGTCCACCACCAGGTTGCGCACACAGCTCCTGCATTATGTTCAAAAATATTCTTAGAAGACATCTTGTCCACATTGTACATTTCGTGGGTATGACCACTCCAGATATGAACATTGGTGTAGCCCTCAAGCACAGACTCAAACGCCGAAGTATTATTCAGCTTGCCATTTTCGGAGTCATTGTAGAGAGGAGAGTGCATAGTAATGAATATCGGCGTCGATTTAGACACATACTCAAGATCCTTTCTCAACCAGTCAAGCTGTTCCTGAACCACAAGGTCCTCGTAATCTCTTGTACCTCCGTCAGTTTCCGTACCTCCTTTGTTCATGCACTTGATGTTATCAAGGACGACATAATGAACCTTGCCGACATTGAAGGAATAATATGTCGGAGCAATTATCCTCTTATATTTCGTCACTGTATCAAAGTCTCCGGCAAATTTCATATCGTGGTCATGGTTTCCTATAGTGTGGAACACCTGAAGTCCCTCAAGCGCATTGATATCCCTGACATATTCATTAAGGGCATAACTGTTTCTATACCAATAATATTCCCAGGTCATATCGCCCAAAGTAAGAGCATATGTCCTCTTTCCGGAATTTGAAGCTACGAAATTATTCACATCATATGTAAAATCTGCGAACTGTATGGCATCGCTTGTCCTCGCGGCAAGATGCATGTCACCGAAGACCAGCATAGTGTGACTTTCCTGTCCAGGGGCCTCCGTCAGATAAAAGTCAGCACGCTCCGGAACACCTGGATCTCCACTGAGCTGTGCATGGAATCTTGGAAACACTCCCTCCGACTTAGCCTCATATCCACTTGGTACTGACATGAATACATATCCATGCTTCTTAAGTGACCTGAACTGATATATTCCCTCCGAGTCAGTGACAGCAAACTCATATCCATCTGAAATCACAACTCCTTCCACACCCTTTCCATCGCACATTACTACACCATATACAGAATTGCCCTCCTTGACGTCTATATCAAATCCTGACTCATTGTATGTAACCTGCAGGGTCATTGTACCCATCAGTTTCCTGTAATCCCCTCTCTGGAAATACACATTATATACTCCTGAGGTAAAATTTTTATACAGGGCGATAGTAAAGCTGGCCTCTCCCACTGAAATGATATTGCAGCTTCGGAATGCACCGGCTTCATCCGCCAGCACAACCTGATCTGTTTCCAATGGAGCCTTGCCAAACATTATCTGGAACTCCAGTTCACTCTCATCATAGTTGATAGATACTTTTGACGGTATTCTGAACTGCACATCCAATGATGCTGCTGAAGGTTTCTCGCTGCATGAACTCAGCAATAATGCCACAAAAACTGCTACCAGAGAAATCAATATCTTTTTCATAAGCCTGTAAATTCTAAATCAGTTCTTAAAGTTATAATATTTTTCACACCCATGGCACGCTATGCTAAAATCCACAAGGATTCATCAATATAACATCATCGCAAACAAGTTAATCAGAGCAATACTGCCAAATTGTCAGTATTTTTCGGATGGCAGATTATTTGTTATCTTTGCAGGCTGTCCGGAGAACATATCTTCAGGATTTGATTTGTTTATTACATTTCAACTGCTGTCATCACAGCACTATTATTAGGAAAGATAACTATTAAGGAAATAAAACATATGTCTACCAACTTAGAGGAAAAGGATATCAAGGAAACTCCAGAGACTGTGGAGGAGATTGTAGAGGAGGCTGCGGCGCAGGAGCAGGCAACAGAGAAGAAAGAGGGAAAGAAGGGATTCTTGAAGAAGGATCCGAAGAAGGAAAAGATTGCCCAGCTGGAGGCCCAGGTTACAGAATTGACAGAAAAGCTTGCTAAAGAGAAGGACGGATACCTCAGACTTATGGCTGAGTTCGACAATTTCCGCAGAAGGACTTCTCAGGAAAAGCTTGAACTCGTGAGCATGGCTTCAACTGATACTATCAAGGGCCTGCTTCCGGTTCTTGACGATTGCGAAAGAGCATTGAACGTACTTAAGGACTCTTCTGACAGCGAGGCTGCCAAGGAAGGCACAGAGCTTATCTACCACAAGCTTATGTCTTACCTCCAGGGCAAGGGCCTTGCAGTCATAGAGGCAGCTGGCCAGCCATTCGATACAGATCTTCATGAGGCAGTGGCTCAGTTCCCTGTTCAGGAAGAGGAGCAGAAGGGCAAGGTCTTCGACGTGGTTCAGACAGGTTATACACTCAACGGCAAGGTAATCCGCTTTGCCAAGGTTGTTGTAGGAATATAGTATATGGCAAAAAGAGATTACTACGAGGTGCTGGGCGTTGATAAGAGCGCATCAGCAGACGAGATAAAGAAGGCCTATAGAAAAATGGCCATCAAATACCACCCTGACAAGAATCCGGGTGACAAGGAGGCCGAGGAGAAATTCAAGGAGGCAGCCGAGGCATATTCTGTACTCAGTGATGCTGACAAGAAGGCACGTTATGACCAGTTCGGACACTCAGGTGTTGAAGGCGCAGGTCCTGACTTCAGCGGCGGATTCGGAAACCTCAATGACATCCTGAACGACCTTTTCGGAGGAGCTTTTGGTGGTGGATTCGGTGGTTTCAGCGGATTCGGTGGCGGATTTGGAGGACAGAGAGGCCAGAGACAGCAGAAGGTATATAGAGGACGCGACATACGCGTACGCGTGAAGCTGACACTCGAAGAAATTGCCAAGGGAGTAGAAAAGGAGATCAGCATTGAGAAGAATGTTCCTTGTGAGGATTGCGGCGGCAAGGGTGCAAAGAACAGTTCTGACATCAAGAGCTGTCCTGCCTGCAACGGAACAGGTCAGGTACAGAGGGTGGTGAATTCATTCCTCGGACAGACGGTAACATATTCTACATGTCAGCAGTGTGGCGGTGAGGGCAAGATCATCACAAACCCATGCAAGAGCTGTAACGGAACCGGACTCGTGCGCAAGCGTGAGACCATCAAGGTAAAGATTCCTGCAGGAGTAGAGGCTGGTATGCAGCTTACACTTCAGGGCGAGGGCCATGCAGCAAAGAACAATGGTATAAACGGAGATCTTCTTGTTGTTATAGAGGAGCAGGAGCATCCAGAGCTCAAGAGAGAGGGTAACAACCTTTATTATACCAAGATTGTTTCAGTTGTAGATGCAATGCTTGGAGCAGAGGTGACAGTACCATGTCTCGACGGTGACTATAAGATAAAGATCGAGCCAGGTACACAGTCTGGCGAAGTTGTAAGACTTCGTGGACGCGGTCTTCCTTCTGTGAACGGATACAGCGGAACAGGTGACCTTTATGTCAAGATTGCCGTATGGATTCCTAAAAAGCTCAATAAGGACGAGAAGGCGATCGTCGAAAGTCTGCGTGATAAGGAGTCTTTCAAGCCTAATCCGAGCAAGGAGGACAAGAGTTTCTTCGACAGATTGAAGGATCTTTTCTAGAAAATTGCATCTTTTTATAAATTTTCTTCAAAAAAGTTTGCAGGTTTAAAAATTATGTCTACCTTTGCAATCCCAAAATCAAAGCAACCTCTTGTGTAGGGTGAAAAGAAACGCAATGTTGCCACACAAATTTAATTAGACAAAGAGATGAATCTTATTAAAGTAGTAGAGCAGGCTTTTGCTAACGAGGCAGTAGCAAGCTACCCAAAA
>JAEIGA010019897.1_pt1 | contig 10230 bp, 6 predicted proteins | sample 9270691 | NCBI WGS metagenome assembly JAEIGA01 (sample SAMN17057246, study PRJNA624740) | gut metagenome | biome: biome; isolation source: fecal sample | host: Bos grunniens | place: China: Xizang | collected 2019
GCAATGTTCTGAGAATTATCCTCATTCAAAGGGACACCGACCTTCAGATATCCGTTCAAAGAACGGTTCAGGATGTCCGAGCCCCATGGATTGACCTTGCCGGCTGCTTTGAACGGATCAAGGATATATTCATCTTTATTGAACATCACCTCTTTTCCGTCCTCAGTCTTCAACATCTGGCCGCCATGACGTCTATCCTGAATGGCGCGTACGCCGAAACGCACCTGCACGCCGTTATCCGCCTGATAAAGCCAGCGATTGGACAGATTGAACTGCAGCATCTTAGGTTCATCGAGAAATCCGTCATTGTTCATATCATGGGCCTGGATATTTCCAGAGACATGACCGAGAATGACAGTGCTCCACTTATATCCCATCTGGAGAGATGAAGCGATGTTGAAATCTATCTTTGTATCACTCATCACCGCTGCATTGAGAAAGAGAGGTTTCTCGTCTGTAGGCTTACGATGTTCCATATTGATCTGTCCGGTCATACACTCAACACCGTTGATGACCGAAGATGATCCCTTGGCGATCTGGATACTCTCAAGCCACTGCCCGGGCACATATGAAAGTCCGAACGGAGCTGCAAGTCCACGCATTACAGGGCGTGTCTCATCAAGCATCTGGGTATAGACTCCGGAAAGTCCGAGAAGTCGTATCTGTCGTGCTCCTGTAACAGCATCGGAATAACCGACTGTGACACTGGCCGAATTCTCGAAACTCTCTGCAAGATTACAACATGCCATCTTGCAAAGACCTGCTGCAGAAATGACCTCGGTCCTGATCTCTTTTCCTTTAGAAAGAAAAATTCCAGCCTGACGGGATGTAAATACTGCAGCTTCAAGACTGTCTGATCTCTCGTTATAAATAGCGGTGGTATCCACGACATGACCATGCTGATCCGTCACCTGAGCAAAGACTGCAGGCATAGCTGAGAAGGCCGCAGCCAAAATAGTAAGTATTATTCTTTTCATGTTTTTCTGATTGTTTAGTAATTCCATCAACAGCCTGCCTTGTCATCATGAGAAGACAAAGCGGAATACACCGGATCAGATTCGCCAAACATTCAGAACTGCCTGCAGATCAGGCTCTTTCAAGCTCCCGGAATTGGGATTATACGACACTTGGTTTCTCTTGCAATGAAGCAAATGGTCAAGATAATTCTCCACATAAAGACACAAGTCCGACGATGCAGCCAGTATTGACCCTCCGTCATCTGACATAACGATCACCTCACCGTCCAGAACCTCGATCTCATCAGTACAGCAGTCATCATCTTTATCGATATTCTCCGCCGCAGCATTCTTATCGCTATGACAGCACGAGCAGGAATGTGAAATCGAGTGACATGTACAATCATGATCCGGGTGTATATCCTCACATGTTGTTCCAGTCAATACAGGACTGACGAATGTATTACCTGTTGAAGAACATGAATGCACATCAAAACCTGTGATACTCAGCAAGTACCACATGGCCAGAAAGGCAGAAACATATTTCAGGATTACATTCTTCATTGCAACTTGCAAAGGTATAAATTTATACCGAAGAATCAAAACGATAAAATTCAGACACGAGATTTCCTTTTAGGGACATTATTGTTATCTTTGTATGATCGTTTGCAAAACATAACGGACTTACATAAATTTAACAGAATCATCATGAAAGGATTTTTAAAAACAACTCTTGCAAGTTTTTTGGGCATCTGTATCTATAGCGTTCTTTCCATAACGCTTGTATTCTTAATTATAGGAGCCATTGCGAGTATCGGCAACAAAACTGTAATCATGCCATCTGAAGCAGTTCTGACAATAGATTTCTCCGAAATATCAATATCGGAACAGACAACTGAAGCTCCATTGATAGAGGCAATCAGAAATATTGAAGCCCCTGAACATTTAGGAATTCTCAGTGCTGTAGCTGCCATCAATGCGGCGACTTTCGACCCTGCAGTAAAATTCATCTTCATCAAGCCGGATGAAGTGTCAGGCGGAATTGCACAGATTGAGGAAGTCAGAAAAGCACTCTTGAAATTCCGCGAGAGCGGAAAGGCTGTAGTGGCCTATATGGAAAATCCGACAAACGGAGGATATTACCTTGCATCGGCATCTGACAAAATTTACATGACTCCGTATGCAGGCGGAATGAACATGTTCAACGGTCTTTCTTCTCAAATGATTTTCCTCAAAGACGCACTTGACAAGCTCGACATCAATGTGCAGCTCATCAGACATGGCAAATACAAATCTGCCGGAGAAATGTACGTCCGCAACAGCTCAAGCAAGGAAAATATGGAGCAGAATACAGAAATGATAGCATCCATGTGGTCAAGCTGGCGTGGTGAAATCGCACAGGCAAGATGTCTTTCACCAGAACGCATTGACGAGATGCTTGACAATCTTGAACTTGAAGATCCACAAGATTTTCTTGAGAAAGGTCTGGTAGATGAACTTGTAACACGAGATCAGCTTCAGGAAAAGCTTGCCATGCTGTACATGACAGAAAATTACAAGGACGTGAAGAGCATATCACTTGCAGACTATTCACAGCTGCACACAGCCGGAAATCCGTTAGGAAGCAACAAGATTGCTGTGATCTATGCTGAAGGAAACATTGTCGACGGCAATTCGATAGAAGATGTTGCAGGTGACCGCTTCGCCAGAATAATCCAGAGTGTGCGTGAAGACGATGACGTAAAGGCAGTCGTGCTCAGAGTGAACTCTCCGGGAGGAAGCGTTCTGGCATCCGAAAAGATCAAGGCACAGATTGACTCTCTCCAGACAAAGGTACCTGTAATCGCATCATACGGAGACTATGCAGCGTCCGGCGGATATTGGATTTCAGCAGGATGTGATTTCATCTATAGTGACAAGACTACATTGACAGGATCTATCGGCGTTTTCAGCATGATCCCAGACTTCCAGGGTACTGTCAGAAACAAGTTGAACATCAACATAACTGCTGTCAACTCAAACGAACACGCAGACATGTATGGTATGATGAGACCGCTTACACAGCAGGAAGAGGCATATATGCAAAAGTCTGTCGAGAACATCTATGACAAGTTCACTGCACTTGTTTCCAAGGGAAGAGGCATGGAAGTAAGCGAAGTGGACAATATAGCTCAAGGTCGAGTATGGACAGGTGCACAGGCTCTGGAGATCGGATTGGTTGATGCAATCGGTTCATTGGAGGATGCAATCATTCATGCAGCCAGACTCACCGGTGCAGAAAACGGTCTGGATGATATCAGAATAGAAGAATATCCAAAGCCTATGACTACTGCAGAAAAGATTGCAGTAATGCTGGAAGATGGCACTGAGATGGAAATCCATGGAGCACTGAAGAGCATTTATTCAGCATTCAGGACATGGAATGAATCACAAAGCGGTAAGGTATATGCCAGACTGCCATACGCAATTGATATAAGATAGATCAGAAATGTATCGTTTTGAAATATGTGCCAATTCTGTAGCCAGCTGCGTTGCGGCACAGGAAGGCGGAGCAGATAGAGTGGAGCTTTGCGCCGGAATTCCGGAGGGAGGCACCACTCCTTCTTATGGAATGATCAGAAACGCGAGAAAGAGCATCAGCATTGCTCTGAATGTGATAATCAGGCCACGCGGTGGAGATTTCCTTTACTCCAGATCAGAACTTGAGGAGATGCTCTATGACATAGCAGTTGCCAAAGAACTGGGAGCCGACGGCCTCGTATTCGGCTGCCTTCGCCCTGACGGAACAGTAGACAAGGAAGCGATGAAGCCGCTGATGGAAGCAGCAGGAGACACTCCTGTGACCTTCCACAGAGCTTTTGATCATAGCGCAGACCCGCTACAGGCTCTTGAAGACATCATAGAACTCGGATGCGCACGCATACTTACATCAGGATGCCAGCCTACAGCTCTGGAAGGGGCTCCCCTTCTAGCTCAGCTTGTTGAAAGGGCTGCCGGCAGAATAATCATCATGCCAGGATGCGGGGTAAAGGAGAACAATATAGCTGAAATAGCAAGACTCTCCGGCGCGAGAGAATTTCATTTCTCTGCCAGAGAGTCCGTAGAAAGTGGTATGGTATTCCGCAACCCACAGGTTGCGATGGGTAGTGAAGACGACCCATACGGAACCGTTCAGACGACAGCCCGCAGGGTCGCAGCCACTATAGCGCCTTTGAAGTCCTGACAAGGCTCTCGCCAAGTCCGATAGAATATCCCTGAGAGAAGAACACCACTCGGTTGAATGTATCCGCAAGAATGATCAGCGGCAGACGTCCTCCCTTGGCGAGCTTCATTTCAGTTGCAATCATATCTCTCATCTGTCCGTTTATGTCGATTCCGAAATGAACGGTAGATGGGAGATTGAAGTCTTGGGCCCTGAACTTCCTGTAGTCGTCCTCTGTAGCGAAGACAACAAGAATAGGTCTTCCCCAAGCTTCAAGCTCTGACTTCACAGCAGAGATGTCCATGAAAGCGTGGTTTGTAGGCTCTGTGCCATAGTCCACGAGGGCAACTGCGAAGTAGCCGCGTCCAGTTGTCTCAAGGACAGATTTCTCGACTCGGCCTTCGGCCTCGCTCGAAATGACAGAAGTAGAGCTCGAAATGACAGAAGTAGAGCTCGAAATGACAGAAGTGTACTTCATTTCCGAATCGAAGCTGCCGATCACACGGATCTGATCCTTGATGTCACGCATAACAAGTTCCCTGACAGTAGTCTCGCCTTCCTCGATTGTGAAGAACTCCACATCAGCAAAGACATTTCCGCCCGACATTCTTGAACCGCTTACAAGCATGTAGTAGCCGCAGTCCATTTCTCTTGGCTCGCGGAAGAGCTGCGCCCAAGAGCCGTCATAATTCTGGAGTTGGAACTCTCCGTCCACATACTTGGAGATGCTGAAATGCACTTCATATTTAGGATCGTCAAGAAGAGGGATCTCATTGTATGTCAGCTGCAGCTTTCCCTTAGGAGCTACGATCTGCTCTTCTGCATCGAAGTCAACGTCATAGACAAGCATATCCCCACCATCTACATACTTCACAGCTCTTGTGATTGGGTCCATCCAGGCTGCAACATCAAAGCTGCGGCAGACCGCTACAAAGAAGATCTCACGAGAACCTTTGTCAGCAAGTCTTGTCTCCCACACTCTCTTTGGATCAAGCTGGACATATCTCAAGCTGATATCATCATGCATTGTAAGGTTTTCCTTGCACCACCTGACGAATAGTGCAGTGTTGTTCACAACAGTATCAGCAAGGGACTGAGGTATATTGGTCTGGAAATACTCACGATAAGGTCTAAGAAGCTCTGTATCGACTCTCGGGCAAGCCACATACTCAAGAGAGCACTCCCCTTCCGGACTGAAATAGAGGTGGTCATCAAGAACTGATTTTGGAGTGTCACGAAGATCTTTCTGACTCAAAGTCTCAAGCAGCTGATATGCGCAAGAAAGTTTTCCTTTCTGATCAGCCTCATGCAGAAAATCAGTGATTTCCTTATGGTTACCTCTTGAAGCAACGAGAATATCCGCGATGCGCTGATCCTGATCAGGGAAATACTTCTTCTCGAATTTCTTCGCATATTCAAGACCGGTCTGCGCTGTGAAGAATGTAGCGACATATGCATTGCGGAGTGAATCCTCGTACTCCATGCGGCATGTATTCTCTGCCCTCTGCTCGTCTGTCACATCAGGAAGCTGTGCATTCTCGACCGGAGGTACAACCTCCATCTCTATGTGAGCTATGTCAGAACCTTTTTCATATTCAAGGGCGATCACAACGTCAGACTCCTTACCGTAAGTCACCTTCTTGAAGCCGAAACGTCCGTCTTTTGACACATGAATCATCATATCTCCGAGTCCGGCTGTAAGAGAAGCCTTGCCTTCAGCATCGGTAAGCTTATATGCAACACTGTTAAACTCCGAATAGTTATAGATCTTGAAAGTGACTCTTGCATCCTCGACCGGATTTCCATCCATATCGACAACTGTAATCTGAGCAGCTGCAGACTCAGGAGCATAGTGCTCAATTACATTGATCTCCGTATAAAGAGGTGTCTCCCTTACGATCTCCTCAGGTCCGTTATACTTACCAAATACATTTGTATGCATGAGCATACCGCGGCTTGCTGGAGCATTGAACCAACCGAGGTTGAGAACCGGCTCCGGCTCGCATGCACCAAGGAAATACCAGTCGCCGTCGATCCATGCCTCAACCCATGCATGGTTGCTGTCGGTGTGTGCCCAACGTGGTGTGTACACCTGACGTGCAGGGATGCCGACAGATCTGAGGGCAGCAACAAGAAGAGTAGACTCTTCGCCGCAACGGCCGTATGCTGTCTTGATTGTAGCAAGCGGAGAGCTTGTACGACGGTCTGAAGGCATGTAGACAGCCTTCTCATGGCACCAGTGGTTAACTTCAAGCACCGCGTCCATCATGCTCATATCCTTGATTCTGGGAGCAAGTTCATTAAAGAATACTACTCTTGAAGAGTCAAGGTTCTCATTGTTTACACGCACCGGAAGAACGAAATGTCTGAGCTCACGCTCAGGAACAGACTTACCCCAAGGCATTTCCTCACGGGCTTTCATCATCATCTGATAGTGCTCCAGATAATACTCAGGAGTATGATTGACCATATCACCCAATGGCATGTAGGCGTACAGAAACTTGAGTGCTTCCTTCTCTACGGCAGTGAGGTCCATCGCATCAAGGTCAACTCCTGAAGCATCCAGAATTGACTCTCGGGCTGCAAAATCAGCCTCAACCTGCGCCCTGTACTGGTCGTCTGTAATGAAATGCTTGTCTGCGCATCCTGATGTAAGGACAATCGCAATCGCCGACAGGCAAATAAAAATTAAACGTTTCATATATCTTATAGGTTATCAGTTATCGTGATACGGATTATTTCCTTTGTTTGCCCTGTTACTTTATAATTGTCATCCGGGCGTATAGGTAAGACTCCTGCAACATGTTGTTTTTCAGCATGATTTCCCTTGCAGTCAACGACAACAACTGCAGCAGACTTCTCCTGATGACCATACTTGAGATCCGTAAAGAGATCGCTGAGTTTCTTCTTACCTCTCATTCCTAAAGGTATCATCCAATCTCCCTTTCTCCAACCACGCAATACGAACGGGAAACTCAATCTGGAAGCGTCAATGATAATAGTACCATCAGGCTGTCTGAGAGACATCCCTGATGTCCACGGCAGAGTTTCAACTGTAATGCGGTGGCCACACACGTGATAAGTCCCGGGTGCAGGCACCTGTGTAAAGATTTCCAGACCGGCTGCAGGAATCATGTCAGATTTCTTTTTTACGACAAGCAGGTCGCGCTCAATATTAAGGACAAACTCATCTGCCTCAAAACGTTTTCCTGAAGCCGTGCGGTCAGAAAGCAGCAGGGCCTCCAAAGACTCAAGCACTGCCGAGTTGAAACCATATGGTTCCAATATATAATATAGGAGATAACGCCACCTGTCAATGGTCATGAGAGACGATATTCTCAGCGTCACTGCACCGTCATTCTGTTCATCATGACAGATGACACTATTCATCTGTGCGCGGCACCATTCATCGACAATGGCAGATGCGTCATTAAGATAGGCCATCTCTCTATTGATCGTACGCACATAAGATGGATTCATACGCCTGAATATAGGGAAGACCTCATGGCGGATGCTGTTGCGACGGTATTCTACCGAAGCATTCGTCTTGTCTTCCCGGTATGGAACCCTCCATGCGAAAGCATAACCTTCAATCTGTTTACGGGTGAAAGACAGAAGGGGACGGAACAGGCAGATTTGTGTTGAAGATGGCAGAGGCGAAACCGGCTTCATACCGGTAAGTCCTTTGAGACCGGCACCACGAACCATGTTTAGTACCATGGTTTCTGCATTGTCATCAGCATGGTGAGCGACAACAACAGCCTTGTACCCATACTCCTGACACAGCTTGCCGAACCACTCATAACGAAGTTCACGCGCAGCCATCTCTACGCTTTGACCATTTTCAGCAGCATGCTGCATGGTGTTGAATGCAATCTGATGAAGATGAACTCCATGCTCATGCGTCCAATTGGCGACAAGCTCCTGATCAGCATCACTGTCTTCCCCGCGAAGGTTGAAATTGCAGTGTGCAACTGCACAACGTTCCGGGCCGAAGACACGCACCCACAGATCTGCAAGGCACATGGAATCGACACCTCCGCTGACAGCAAGAAGTACTGAAGAGGCTGACCGAGTCTCGTCGATCAGCCCCATCATTTCTTCTACAATATGCTTGAAGCGATTAAGCATTATTTCTTGTTTGCAATAGTGTAAGTGAAACCGAATGCGATAGACTCCTTAAACTGAACCACGCCTTTCTTTCCCTCCGGATACTTCTCTGTTGCAATGAGGATAGTATCATCATAGATCAGATTCGTCGTAAGGGTAAGAGAGAAGTACTTTGCAAGTTTCCAGTCAATACGGTTATCCCAGTTGATACGCGGACAATGCTTGATATCAAGATAGTTTGCAAACAGGACCACCTGGGTGCTATATGCGAAGTTATCGTTGATATTTACTTTTGCATCCATCTTCAGCTGGGCACCGAATCCGAAGCGCACGCTTCTGTACTGTGATCCATCTGTAGGAAGACCTTCAGTAACCCCCTCATACTGCTTCTTCAATGGCATGCTGTAACTTCCTCTCAAAGCTGCATTCTCTACGATTACAAGGTCTCCGGTAAGAGGTGCGAAGTTGAGCGAAAACCACTTTGTCGGAACGAGATCAATACCGAGAGCAAGATTTGTATACGCTGGTGAAAGGAATCCGGACTTGAGCACTTTCGCAGCAAGCCAGTCCTCGCGGACAGGAGTCTCACCTTCTCCGAATGGCGAACCGTCAGCCTTGGTTGTCGGAGTCGCATAATCCCATGTGTTGGTGAACTGAGACTTGAAGTCAAAGTTGGCTGAGAAGTACAGGTGCTTGGTATAAGGTGCCTTGTAGCCCCATTTGCTCTCAAGATAGATGCGGTCCGTATTCTTCTGAAGAATCGGCTTTGATGATGCCCAGAAGAATCCATAATCAAGCTGCAGACGATTATTCCAGAACATGTCGCCTTTCTTCCAATTGGCATTTCCATCAACGTATGCAGCAACAGACACTGTGTTATCGCCACCGGCGGCCCAGTTTGTAAGATTTGTCTGACCTAAGGTCACGTTTGTCTTCAACGAACTTGCCCATAGCTTAGGTTTCTCGATCTTCACCTCAGCTGCAGGAGCGTCCACCATAGCCTTAGCTGCCTCAGCAGCTGCCTGCTGCGCATCCTGCGCGTACGCACCCAATGCAAAAAGGACGGCTGAAAGAGTTATAAACAACTTCTTCATATTAGTAGGAAATAGCGAAAAGTACTCTTCTGTCTGAAGGCTTGCCTGAATAGATACACTTACCTTCCTCTACGCAGACTGCGCTGTCTACCGGGATACAACGGATAGTCGCCTTTGTCTCTTCCTTGATCTTCTCCTCAGTTTCAGGAGTTCCGTCCCAGTGACAGAGAAGGAATCCACCCTTGGTGATCTCTTCCTTGAACTCCTCCCATGTATCAACTTTGCGGATGCTGTCGTCACGGAACTTGAGAGCCTTTGCGTAGATATTTGCCTGGATATCGTCAAGAAGGGCTGCGATAACGTCAACGATACCATCCTGTGAGTGCGAAGCCTTCTCGCATGTATCACGACGAGCGAGCTCTACTGTGCCGTTTTCAAGGTCACGTGCACCCATTGCAAGACGTACTGGAACACCCTTGAGTTCCCACTCTGCGAACTTGAAGCCCGGACGGAGAGTGTCACGGTTGTCGATCTTCACGCTGATGCCCTTTGCAAGGAGTTCTTTTCTGAACGCCTCCATCTTGTCGAGAATAGCATTGTTCACAGCCTCATCCTTGCCTGTGATAGGAACCATCACAACCTGGATAGGAGCGAGCTTTGGAGGAAGTACGAGACCATTGTCATCACCATGAGCCATGATGAGAGCTCCCATAAGACGGGTCGAAACGCCCCATGATGTTGCCCAGACGAGTTCCTGCTGACCTTCCTTGTTTGTAAATGTAACGTCGAATGCCTTGGCGAAGTTCTGGCCGAGGAAGTGCGATGTGCCGCTCTGCAGGGCCTTGCCGTCCTGCATAAGAGCCTCGATGGTGAGGGTATCCTCTGCGCCGGCAAAGCGCTCGTTGGGCGACTTGTGACCCACGATAAC
>JAEIGA010019898.1_pt1 | contig 10230 bp, 10 predicted proteins | sample 9270691 | NCBI WGS metagenome assembly JAEIGA01 (sample SAMN17057246, study PRJNA624740) | gut metagenome | biome: biome; isolation source: fecal sample | host: Bos grunniens | place: China: Xizang | collected 2019
CGAACTCGTACACGTTATTAGCGATGCTCACATTTACGATAGACATATTCCTATCTATAAGGAAATGATTAAAAACGAGCAGTACGACGCTCCTAAACTTATAATTAATCCTGAAATTAAGAATTTTTATGATTTTACGGTTGACGATTTTAAACTTGAAGGTTATAAAGCAACGCCGTTAACACAAAAGTTGGAGGTAGCAATTTAATGAAAGCAATAGTAGCAGTTGATTTAAAATGGGGCATAGGCAAAAATAACGATTTGCTTTTTGCAATTCCTGAAGATATGAAGTTTTTTAGGGAAAAAACAAGTGGTAAAGTAGTTTGTATGGGTTACAATACTTTACTTTCATTTCCTAACTCTAAACCACTTAAAAATAGAACTAATATCGTTTTAGCGCCTGAAGGGGTTGAAAGGGACGATTGCACGATAGTTCATAGTTTAGACGAGTTGTTTGCTACCCTTAAAAATTATAACGACGAAGAAATTTTCGTTATAGGTGGTGCTATGTTTTATAGGACGATGGTTGACTATTGTTCTGAAGTTTTCGTTACAAAAGTTAACGCTGACGGTGGTGCAACTGTATTCTATCCAAATTTAGATGAAAAAGAAAATTTCCAACTCGTTTACGTTTCTGAACCTATTACGACTAACGGCTTAGAAATCCGTTTCACAACTTATAAAAATAATAATCCTTTAAAATATTAATGGGGGAAAGTTATGAAAGTTAATTTTAACGGAAGAGACTTCAACGTAGTTGAATACGATAAAGATATTCACGGTGAAATTACAATTTTACCAACCGAATTTGCAAACGATATTGTAGGTCAAGATTTAGAAGAACAAATCAAGCGTTTTAGAATAAGTTATAATGATTATACTAAAGAAGTTTTTTATAAAGACCATTATTATAAACTTCACGGTTATTCTTCATATATAACTTATAAAGATTATTACTTTGAAGTTGAAGATATTATTGTGAAAGACGGTATTATAATTGCCGTAACCTACAAATGCGGTTATGAAAAACCTAAAACGTTACAGTTGTTTGACCCGCATTATTTGTACGAGGCTGAAGATAATAACGGCGCAGGTTATAAGACAAGCGACGTTTACGTTACGCTTTTATTTAAGTAAGAGGTGAATTTATGTCAATTAGTTCAATTAATATGGAAGCAATAGTTAGCAACGCTTACTATTGCAAAAAAAATTACAGTTACGAACAATATATAAATCAAACGGTAGAGTTTTTATATCAAGGTTTTTATAATTTTGATATGTTTGGCGATAAGGTTTTAAATAAATATAAAGGCGTTAGTTCTTACCCTGCGTTTACGATTGTTCACAACTATATAACTTTATTTATTTACGACGACGGTAATTTATATCGTAACGAATACGACGCTTATTGTAAATTTTGTGAAAAATGTGGACATAAATTTTTTAGTGTAAACGAATTACTTGAACATCGTAAAAAATTAAACGCAAGCGACGTTCGTGGTTTAACTTCATTTTTAATTTTATTGCGTGACTGTATAAGTCCGTCGTACTTCCAAAACTTTATTTACGGTATGGTAATGCTTTCGCTTTTGGATACGGGCGAATTACAAGAATCTGCTTATTGTGGCTTGCAATACGTCCTTAAGCAAGGTTTTGATAACGCCCCGCCGTATTACGAATTAATGTCACAAGTATATAAATGGTAAATTAAAAAACGCTGATTTTATCAGCGTTTTTTTAGTTTAATTAATTTGACGGAAAGGGTCTACCTTGGTTAATTAGTGATAATTTTTGCCAAGTTTGCGGGCCTATAATACCGTCGACTTGCAAATCGTTTTCACTTTGAAATTCCTTAACTGCGTTTTGCGTAATCGTGCCAAAAACACCGTCAATTTCACCCACGTTATATAATTTAGAAAGTAATTTTAATTGTGCGAATTTAACGCTTGAAAGTTTACTTCCTCGTCTTAAAATTTGGTTTGTATAGCCAAGGTTTAATAACGCTCTATATGTATTTACGCCAACGATACCGTCTGCTTGCAAGTTGTTATCTTGTTGAAAATCTAAAACGGCATTTCTTGTTGCGTTACCAAATATACCGTCTAAATCTAAATCATAACCGTAATAATTTAATAAATATTGTACTAAAAGAACGCTTTTTCCGCGATAATTTAACCTTACGGTTTGGTAGGCAGAAAGGTTGTTTCTTTCGACGAAAGGAACGTCAAGTTTACGGCAAATTTCTTTTGCAACAGCCTCTGCTATATTTAATACGAAAGTAGGGTCAAGCATTAATTTTGCCTCAGTATAATTTGTCATAAACCCAGGTTCAAGTAAGGTCGACGGACAGTTTACGTTTTGCAAAACGCCAACGTTATTAATCTCGCTTGTGCCTCTAAAAGAAACGAAAGGTAATTGTGCGATTGCAACGCCTAAGTCTTCACTTAAAATTCTACTTTCTTCACTAAAACGGTTAAGCGGGGAATAAAAATTTATCGCTCCTTGAATAGAGTTAAAGGCGTTACCGCTACCAAAAGCGTTATAGCCAAAATTAATTAAATAAGTTAATCTTTGTCTATTAATTCTTGCAACTCTAGTAGATATTGAAAGGTCGTTAATTTCAGGCTTAACATCAAAGATGTTAAAACCACACCTTAAAAGAGCAATTATAAAGTCGTTTTTGCATTGTCTATTAAATTCGTTTTCATAAAAACTTCTGTCAACGTAGGGCATAATCGGTGTTCGTTTTCCACTAGTTGGTGGATTAAGCCCGTGTTCGTCATTTGCGCCTATTAAAAAATTGTTTGCATTAGCCATAAATAACTCCTTTAATAGTCTATGAAAAATTTTTAAATATTGTTCAAAGTCATAACGCTATTGAATTTTAAATGGTTTATACTATAATATTTTTGGGGAATTTTACGGTTGAAAGGAGATTTATGACAGGTAAAATTATAAATAGACGAGTTGTTCCAGATAGGTACGAAATTTTTGAAAAGGATACTAACGTAAAAACAATAACCTTTACCGTGCCGAAAGTAAACGACGGAGTTGATTTAAGTGATTTATACGCCTTTATTAATTTAGAAAGTGAAAATTTTATTACTAACAAAGTTTTGCTTACGAAAATTATTGAAGACGACCAAATTACCTTAACGTTTAATATTGACGGCGCAATTTCTAATAGCGACGGAATTACTAAAGCGCAAATTTCTTTTGAAAGTAGTGATTTATCAATTATTTATAGTACGGCAATTTTTTATATTGACGTTAAAGCGTCGGTTGATAGTTATTCAAATACTTTATTAAGCGCGCAATCGTTGTACGAATTACAATCTAACTTGACTAAAACTTTAGATAGCGTAAAAGATAAAATAAATCAAGCGGTAGAAGAAGTTAAGGGTAGTTTAACTTTTGCCGAACTTAAAATTGACGGAATTGTGTACGACGGTAGTGTTGCAAGGGAAGTTAGACACAGCGTAGGTGAAATAAATGAACTTCCAAAATCGATAGTTAGCGAGTATGACGGCGAAACTGACGACGTTACTATATACGGAACTTATAACTATGTTATGGATGATTATTTAGATTTTTTTACTTATCATCGTAACGGTATTGATTCGTGTATTATTAAAGGCGTAGGCGATAAGATTGAAGATGAAAATAGCCCGTATTATGGAAAATATCGAATAAGAATTCAAAACAGTAACGGCAATTATTACGAACCTCTTAACGGTAATGAAATTAAAAACGAAAAAGCATGGGTAAAACCGTTTTTAGACCAAGGCACGGTGTATATATATTCGCCAGAATTTAAAAGTATGGAGTTTGAAATTCCGCTTAAGCAAATTTTTAAAAGGAATACCTATTACAATTTAAAAATTAAATATGTATCGGGCACAGTAAACGTCGTATCTAAAGGAACGCCGATAATATTTTCGTTGTTAAATAAAACTACGCTTGAAGAAAAAAAGATTTATATTAATCACAATTGTGGCGATAATATACCAATGCGAAATATTACAGGACAAAGATTTTTTACAGGCGAAGAAGGCGAAATATGTTTAAAGGTTTATATAAATTGTGACGGGGGGAGTAAAGCCAATATATATGGCGCGAATTTTATCGTAGTAATTGAAGAAAGTGATAACCCTTGTAAGGATTTTCCCTTAAGGGAGGTTTCATATACCGATATTTATTTAAAAGAGCCTTTATATAAACTTGATAACTATGATAGCCAAACGGGTGAGTTAATCGACGCCATTTACGACGAACTTGATTTGAAAAATTCAAGGGTAATTAGAAGGGTTAGAAAGGGTGTTATAAACTACGACTACATTAATTTCGATGAAGAAACCGACGACCCGTTCAGTATGAGTATAAGTTCACACGACTTATACGGGGTAGACAATAATTTTTATAGTAACTACAGTGGGCAGTTTAGGCCAAGCATAAATATTAAATCACCAAAAATGAACAATATTCACGAATACGTCAAATTTGATATTGGCGGTAACGTTTTACTTTTAAGTTGCGACGGTTTTGGCGATTATTGGTCAATTTCACCAGAGATAATAACGTTTGCAATTGTTTATCCTTTAAGAAATCCAAGTATTGAAGAGTTTACTTCGGTAAAATTACCATATCGTAAGGGACTTAATTGTTTTGAAGTAATTAGTGAATTTCCGCCAGAAAAAGTTTGTATAAAATTATGATAAAATGAAAAAGATTAGTTAAAAGATTGACATTTTTTAAAAGTAATACTAAAATAATATACATACTATTATTAGGGGTATCACTATGGTTGAATTTATGAACGGTTTAAAACGAACTAATTACGCAGGGGTTTTAACTGAAAGCGACTTAAATAAAGAAGTTGTCGTTATGGGTTGGACTCAAAAGAAAAGGAATTTAGGAAGTCTTATTTTCGTTGATTTGCGTGATAGGACGGGAATTATTCAAGCAGTATTTGATAAAACCGTTAATGAAAGTCTTTTTGAAAAGGCTGAAAATATTCGTTCAGAATACGTTTTAGCAATTAAGGGTATCGTTAGGGAAAGACAAAGCAAAACTGATAAAATTAAAACGGGTAATATTGAAATTTTAGCAAACGAACTTAAAATTTTATCACAAGCAGAAACAACGCCGTTTGAAATTTTAGATAATATTGAAGTTAATGAAAATTTAAAATTAAAATATCGTTACCTTGATTTACGTAGACCTTCTTTACAAGAAAAGTTGTTTACAAGATTTAAAATCACAAAAGCAACAAGAAATTATCTTGATGACAACGGGTTTATTGAAATTGAAACGCCTATGCTTGGCAAATCAACGCCAGAAGGCGCAAGGGACTATTTAGTACCGTCAAGGGTACATCCGGGTAGTTTTTATGCATTGCCGCAATCTCCACAACTTTACAAACAGTTGTTAATGATATCAGGTTTTGATAGATACTATCAAATAACAAAATGTTTTAGGGACGAAGACTTAAGGGCTAACCGTCAACCTGAATTTACCCAAATCGATATTGAAATGAGTTTCGTTGAAAAAATTCAAGACGTAACATACACGATTGAAGGTTTAATTAAAAACATATTCAAAAGTAGTATAGGCCTTGACCTTGGTGAAGGACGTTTTAGGCAAATTACTTATAAAGAGGCTATGTCACGCTACGGTTCAGATAAGCCTGATACTCGTTTTGGTTTAGAACTTATCGACGTTTCAGACGCTGTTAAAGACTGTGAATTTATGGTGTTTAAAAGCGCTTTACAAATGCAAGGGCATATTAAAGGTAGCGTTAGGGCAATTAATGCAAAAGGCTTTGCGTCAAAACTTTCAAGAAAAGATATTGATGCAACGGTTGAATACGTTAAAACTTTAGGTGCAAAAGGTTTGGCTTGGCTTTCTTGGCCAGAAGACGGTGAAATTAAAGGCTCGTTCTTAAAATTCTTAACTCAAGAAAATATCGACAGTATTACTAAAGCAACAGATTTTTGTAAAGGCGATATAGTATTTTTCGCTGCTGACAAAGATACGGTTGTTTATAACACGCTTGGTGGCTTAAGACTTTATTTGGCTGATAAATTTAACCTTATCAATAAAGACGAATATGACGTTTTATGGGTAACTGAATTCCCTATGTTTGAATATAGTGAAGAAGAAAATAGGTTCGTTGCCGTTCACCATCCGTTTACAGCGCCTATGGACGAAGATTTAGATATCGTTGCAACTAGTCCTGAAAAGGCAAGAGCAAAAGCCTACGACCTTGTTATTAACGGACAAGAGGCGGGCGGTGGCTCGATAAGAATTCATAGACGTGATATTCAAAAGAAAATGTTTGAAATTTTAGGCTTTAGTGATGAAGAAATTCAAAATCGTTTCGGCTTTTTCGTTGATGCGTTTAAATACGGCGCTCCACCACACGGCGGTTTAGCGCTTGGTCTTGATAGACTTGCTATGTTGCTTTCAAAAACAGATAGCATAAAAGACGTAATTGCTTTTCCTAAAGTACAAACGGCGTCTTGCTTAATGACTAACGCACCAGACGTTGTTGAAGACAAACAACTTGACGAACTTTACATTAAAACTACAAAAAAATAATAATTTTTACCCTATGATTTTTCATAGGGTTTTTTGTATAAAAAAATTAAAAGCGTCAATAATTTTCATAAGGGGGAAAGTATATGAATTTTTTAAAAACTAAAACTTATGAAAATTTAAAAAAGGCGTTTGTTAGCGAGTGTTCAGCAAGAACAAGATACGAATTCGTTGAGTATGGTCAAAGAATGCAAGGACTTGAAGGTTTAGCAACTATAACCGATAAAATAGCATATCAAGAGTTTAATCACGCAAGAATGCTTTATACAATGTTATGTCAAAAAGTAAAGGACAATCCTATGAATAACGTTGATATTTGTTTTGATATTCCGTTTAGACAAAGGTGGGATATTTTAGACAACTTGCAGTTTACTGCAAAAGACGAAGAAGAAGAGGCAAAATTTTATCAAAATGCGTCTAAAGTTGCGCTTGAAGAAGGCTTTAAAGACGTAAGCGAATTGTTTGAAAATATCAGAAAAGTTGAAATAAAACATAAAAAAATATTTGAATTTTTATACAACGGCTATAAAAACGGAACGCTTTATAAAAGCGATACTAAAAAAAGTTACGTTTGTCCTTCTTGTGGATACGAAATGGTGGGTACCGAACCTGAAAAAGTTTGTCCGTTATGTCAAGCAAAAATGGAAACTTTTACAATTTTACTTACTAAAAACCTTGCTTTTTAGTATGTAAAACAATCTTTTTAATTGCAAAAAAGTAAAAAATACAAGTAAAAAAATAGGCTTATTTTTAATATAAAACGCCGTTGATAAAGGGATAAATTATGTCTAAAAAAAGTAAAAAAATTAAAAAATTATCTTTAAAAGAATATGAAAACTACGTAGAAACTTTATTGTCGGGCGAAAACGCTGAAATTCCCGACGCAAACAAAGAATAATTAAACTTTACTAAATAAAAGTCAAATAAAAGCAAGGAAAGGTTAATCCTTGCTTTTTTAATTAAAAAAATTACTAACTTTTATAATAAATTATAAAAAATTTATATTAAATTGTAGCAAACAAATAAATTTTATGGTATAATGGTAGCAACTGTAACTAAATTTAGGGGTATTTATGGAAAGAATTTTTGTTAAAGACTTATTTAGTAATTCATCAAACTATCAAAATGCAAAAGTTTTAGTGAAAGGTTGGGCAAGAACTATTAGGGATTCAAAGGCCTTTGCTTTTATTGAACTTAACGACGGTAGTTATTTTAAAAGCGTTCAAATAGTTGCCGATAGGGAAAAACTTGAAAACTACGAAGAAATCGTTAGTCAAAACGTTGGTTGTGCTTTCGTTATTGAAGGTACTTTACTTTTAACGCCAGAATTAAAACAACCGTTTGAAATTCAAGCAACTAAAATTGAAATTGAAGGTAAATCAACGCCTGACTATCCACTTCAAAAGAAAAGGCATAGTTTAGAATATTTAAGGGAAATTGCTTATTTAAGACCAAGAACTAACTTGTTTAGCGCTGTGTTCAAAATAAGAAGTCAAGCAGCCTTTGCTATTCATAGTTTCTTTAATGAAAACGGTTTCGTTTACGTGCATACGCCTATTATTACGGGGTCTGACTGTGAAGGTGCAGGCGCTATGTTCCAAGTAACTACTTTACCGCTTGACAATATCCCTAAAACTGAAGACGGTAAGGTTGATTATAAAAAAGACTTTTTTGAAAAGACTGCAAGTTTAACGGTATCAGGTCAATTATCAGCCGAAGCGTACGCTATGGCGTTTGGTAAAGTTTATACTTTTGGTCCAACGTTTAGGGCTGAAAGGTCTAATACGGCAAGACACGCCGCTGAATTTTGGATGATAGAACCTGAAATGGCGTTTTGCGATTTGCAAATGGATATGGACGTTGCTGAAAAAATGGTTAAATTCGTAATTAATCATATTTTAAAAACTTGTAATGCTGAACTTGAATTTTTAAATCAATTCGTTGACAAAGGCTTGATTGAAAGGCTTACTCTCGTTGCTAATAGTGATTTCGTTAGACTTCCATATACAAAAGCAATAGAAATTTTAGAGCCTATCAAAGATAAATTTGAATTCCCTGTATATTGGGGTTGCGACCTTCAATCTGAACACGAAAGATATATTACTGAACAAGTGTTTAAAAAGCCGGTATTTTTAACTGATTATCCAAAGGAAATTAAGGCTTTCTATATGCGTCTTAACGACGACGGTAAAACTGTTGCGGCAGCAGACTTGCTTGTTCCTGGGATAGGCGAACTTGTGGGTGGCTCACAAAGGGAAGAAAGGGAAGAAGTTTTAATTAGTCGTATGAAAGAAATGGGACTTAACCCAGAAGATTACGATTGGTACTTAAATTTAAGAAAATACGGTGGAACTAAACACGCAGGTTTTGGGCTTGGTTTTGAAAGACTTATTATGTACTTAACAGGCGTAGCAAACATTAGGGACGTAATTCCTTTCCCAAGAACTGTATCAAACCTTGACTATTAAGACTATGATTTTTAACTTAACTGAACTTGAAGAAATTATTGATTATAAATTTAAAAACCCCGAACTTTTAAGACAATGTTTCGTGCATGCGTCTTACGCTTATGAAAATAAGGGCGAAATAGATTTTGAAAGGTTAGAGTTTTTGGGCGATAGCATTTTAGGTTACGTCGTAGCCGAATATCTTTACAATAATACGACGGTTGACGAAGGCAATATGACTACGCTTAAACAATTACTCGTTTCAGGTAAATCTTTAGTAGAAATTTCAAAAAATTTAGGGCTTAATAAATTTATAATCGTTAGCGACTCGCTAAAAGGCAAAATTACCGACGCATTGTGCGAAAATATAGTGGAATCTTTAATAGCAGGGCTTTATCTTGACGGTGGAATTGAAGTTGCTAAAAAGTTTATTTATAAAAACGTAATAAACTACACGAAAGCAAATTTAAAACGACAAGCGCAAGAACAAAACGGCAAAACCCTTCTTAAAGAATACGTTGAAAAATTTAAGTTAGGCAAAATAAGTTATCGCACTATTAGTAAAGAAGGTAAAGACCACGCTCCTGAATTTAAAATCGCAGTATATTTAGACGATAAAAAAATTGCTGAAGGTTTTGGCGGTAGTATAAAAAAAGCAGAGCAAAAAGCATCGTTGCTTGCTTATAACATATTAAAAAATAACAAAAAACGGAAAATGAAAAATGCTTAATTTTGAAAGAATTGAATTACTTGGCTTTAAGTCTTTTGCGGACAAGGTAAGTATTGATTTGCTTGACGGTATAACGGCAATCGTTGGTCCAAACGGTTGCGGTAAATCAAACGTTGCCGACGCAATAAGATGGGTACTTGGCGAACAGTCGGCAAAAAACCTTCGTGGCTCGTCAATGCAAGACGTAATATTTAACGGCACGCAATCGAGGAAATCTTTATCGTATTGCGAAGTATCGTTATATTTTTCTAATACCGAAAAATTGTTTCCAACACTTGAATATCCTCAAGTAGTATTTACAAGGAAACTTTTTAGAAGTGGCGAAAGTGAATATTATATGAACAAACAACAATGCCGTAAGCAAGACATTGTTGACGCTTTGCATACTTGTGGCGTTAGTAAAGACGGCTACACGATTATAAGTCAAGGTAAGGTATCTGAAATTTTATCATCAAA
>JAEIGA010019899.1_pt1 | contig 10230 bp, 9 predicted proteins | sample 9270691 | NCBI WGS metagenome assembly JAEIGA01 (sample SAMN17057246, study PRJNA624740) | gut metagenome | biome: biome; isolation source: fecal sample | host: Bos grunniens | place: China: Xizang | collected 2019
CTGCGAAACCTGATTGCCATCATCCCTGCCATCCTGCTGATGATTCTTCTGCCGTTTGCTTTTGTAGGAGATGAGACCCTCTACATCATCACACAGCGATTGTGTTGGCTCTATCTGGTAGCTATATTTTTACGTTTCGTGCTATCGTTCTTCTCGGCTCTGGCACAGATTTTAGAGAAGGCCGACTCCTGCAAGAACAAGCCAATAAGGGGAACTATACAGATGCTGCAAGTGCTTGTCGTGATGCTGGCAGTGATTGTGATGGTGAGCATCGTGGTAAACAAATCGCCAACCTACCTGCTGACAGGTCTAGGTGCGTCGGCGGCGGTACTGATGCTGGTATTCCAGGACCTCATACTCGGACTGGTGGCAGGCGTGCAGCTCTCTGCCAACAAGATGATGCAGGTGGGCGACTGGGTTGTCGTGAAGGACAAAGGCATCGATGGCACGGTGATAGAGATTACTCTCACAACCGTCAAGGTGCGTAATTGGGACTACACCATATCAACCATACAGCCACAGGCGTTGGTAAATGGGTCGTTTGTCAATTGGTCGAATGTATTTGCTTCGGGCGGAAGGCGTATCGCCCGTGCGGTGAATATAGATATCCGTTCAATCAGGTTTCTCTCGGCCGACGAACTGCAACGCTGGCGTCAGGAGCCTCTTACAGCCGAATTTATAGCCGACACCGAGCAGCGTATTGAGGCGGCTGCGAAGGCCGGCGATGAGGTGCTGGCAAAGTCGCTACGCATAACAAACCTCACGCTGCTACGTCACTATATGGCAAGTTATATAAAGTCGCATCCGGCGTGCAACAAGGAGTTTGTGTCGATGGTGCGTCTGCTTGCTCCCACCGAGTATGGACAGCCCTTGCAGATATACTTCTTCTCGAACGATACCGCCTGGGTAAATTACGAGGGCATACAGGCACAGGTCTTTGAGTATCTCTACGCCATAGCACCGGAGTTCGGAATCAATATATTCCAGCTGCCTTCGGGTGAGGACTTGCAAGAGGCCTCGAATAGTTTTCAAAAGATGAACAGCTAACAGATGATAAGATAGTGGGTATCCAAATTGTTGGATACCCACTATTTATTAGAAATGACATAACTTTAAGCTAATCCATCCACTTATGGCGGAACTGTGCACACACATCAGTACGACTCACCGGCACATCCGACAAATTGCAATATCCGCCAGATGTGCGATGCTGACAATTGGCACAACATCTGCTGCCACCACGGATGCTCTGGCCTCTATCCTGACGACGAAATCTATCGCCCGCCGAACGGCCACTACCGCCCGAAGAGCTATCCGAGTCCCAATCTCTATCTTCATCATTGGGTGTGCGGAACGATGGCTCTGAATCGGTTGAACGGAACAGCAACAAATATACTATTCCGACAATGATTCCGCCGGCAACGACACCATTCACTGCAGAGAGGATACTTGACAGGAGAGAGTCCTCCTTAAGCATCTCGATAAACACGACAACTGCTCCGACTATAAGACCCGCAAAACTCAAAGTTCTGCACAGCGAAGGAGCTATGGCATCGTAAAAATCTGTCAGTTTCAGCGTTGCCGCAATCTGCACCACCGCAAAACCCGAAAGGACCAAATAGCTGTCAACATAGCCACCGATGCCGGGCATCAGGAACAACACGACCTCTGCTACGCCTAACGCACCTATCAGCACCGAGCACCAACGCCAAAGATTAAACCGATAGCCAAACAGGAAGAATAGTACGATAAGGACTATTATGTTTCTAATTGCCGTCAGCAAAAAAGGTATAATGCCCATACGCAACTACTTTATTCTGCTTCAATACTCTGCCCGTCACTCTCCGTAGCAGTCTCTGCACCATCAGGCATCTGCTCCTCCGAAGCCGTCGCCAAATCCAGAGCCGTTGAATCTGCCGGCTCCGCACCCTCTGTCACCTCATCCTGCACCTCTTCTGCAACCTCTTCCACAACCGCCTCTACCGCCTTATCTGACGAGAAAAGCGTTTCGGGCAGCATACTCTTGTATGAGCCGGCACCCAGCACCGTAAAGACGATAAGTGCCAAGATAGCCAGCGACGCAACAATACCTATTACTCTCTTTATCATATTCTTTTCGTTTTACTCTTCATCAATATCTATCAGCTTTCTTCTTTCAGGGGTAGGCTTTGTCTGTGTAGGCGTATCACGAAGATAGTCTATCGCCGCCGACACAACATTGTCGATCGGGAAGATGTTGTAGTAGAAACCGTCATCCTCCAACACCGTATTTCGGCCTATGTAGGCTCTTAGCTGCGACTCCATAACCTTACGCGACTTGGCAAAATCACCCTGCGAGGGTCTCACGCCGTGTCGCTGGGCATAGACCACAAAGTCATCAAACAGACTGCTGTCGCTATCGAGCAGCTGCGTCAGCTCCTCCATTGTCTGCACCTTGTTCAACGCCTCGCGGTGTCGGTCGGCATAATCCATCGTGTAGCGATAGAGAATATTACGACCCGTAACCTCGATATAATAGGGCGAAAAGTAGGTCGTATCCATAGGAATAAACCTGTCGGGCATAATTCCGCCACCGCCATAGACCGTTCTGCCCTGCGGCGTTGTGTACTTCAACGAGTCGGCGAAGTGAATGCTGTCGGCCGAGAAGAACTCGTTATTGTTGTAACGACGCACGATATCCATACGATAGTCCATCTCGTCACCATTCTCATAGGGTCGCTGAATGGAACGGCCCGTAGGGGTGTAGTAGCGTGCCACTGTCAGACGCAGAGCCGAGCCGTCATCATAGGCTATCTGCTGCTGCACCAAGCCTTTACCGAATGAACGGCGGCCGAAAATCATGCCTCGGTCATTATCCTGTATGGCTCCTGCCAAAATCTCGCTTGACGATGCACTATCCTCGTCAATCAAGACCGCCAGAACGATATCGTCTGCCACGCCCTTGCCATTGCTGAATTGCTTCATCTGGTGGCCGTTTCTATCTTCGGTATATACTATCAGCTTGCCTCTTGAAAGGAACTCGTTGGCAATGAGAATCGCCTGGTCGAGAAAGCCACCCGAATTGCCTCGCAGGTCGAATATCAGCTTGGTCATACCCTTGCCACGCAGCTCCGCCAACGCCTTCATCAGCTCGGAGTGCGACGTGCGGGAGAACTGCGACAGGCGTATAAAGCCCGTATCGTCATTGACCATAAACGACGACTCGATGCTATGGATAGGTATGGCATCACGCACGACAACCACATCGACCAAATCCTCAATGCCACGACGTTCAAGCGATAGCTTGACCTCCGTGCCTCGCTTGCCTCGCAGACGCTTCATAATATCGGTCTGCGGCATCTTCACGCCCGCAATGATGGTGTCGTTGACCTCAATGATTCTGTCACCTGCAACGATGCCCGCCTTGGCACTCGGACCGTTAGGCACAACATTCAGCACAACAACCGTATCGGTGGCCGCATTGAAGACCACTCCGATACCATCGAACTCGCCCTCCAGCGGCTCGTTCAGTTGCTGCATCTCACGAGCAGGGACATAGACCGAGTGAGGGTCCAGTTTCTCCATCATCAGCGGAATAACCAGCTCCGACAGCGAATCCATCGAGATAGAGTCCACAAACTGCCTTTCAACAAGCATACAGGTCTGCACGATCTTGTTGTTTATATTGCCCAGCCCCAGATTCTGTATTATTGAGACAAACCGCGACTCCGCACGGTTACGCCCCACGAACTGGCCAATAAAGATACCCGCAACAATGCCCGCAACAAGCAGCAGTGGAAATATTATTGTCCGTTTAGAAAACTTTTTCTGCATACATCAAACTATATCGGTTATAGATAGCATAGCAACCGCCGTGCCCCATAAATCAATCATCATAAACTTTCGGTCAGTCTGCCTCGCAAATCGACTCGCCACGCAGCTCCGCCCTCGGCAACCGACTACTTGTTCTTGAATGTGTAGGTAAGGCCCAGAGTCAGCATCGAGTAGAGCTGAACCGATGTATTTTGAGCCTTGTCGTAGTTAAGTTGCAGGTAGATATCGGTTGAAATATACTTCGAAGCCTTGAACGAAATGGTATTACGCCACTCGATTGTAGGATGCAGATTAACGAACGCAGGCACAGCCGCAGGCTTGTCAGCCTCGATGCTGCCGGCATTCTCCCACGCCTGCAAATCTTTGAGGTAGTTGTTATATCGTCTGATTTTTCCTGCTCGGCCCACATTGGTCAGCCAACCATAGTAGCAATAGAGGTTGGTGTCGTATGTAAACCATTCACTCTTACCCCACTTGCGGTTAAACTTGATATTGACAGAAGAACCGCCCGTAAACAGAGAGTTCTTGTCGATGTCGATACCAAACCATGTCGTTGCACCCTTAATATCCTTGTAATAGTGACGTACCTTGTCGTTTGTTGCCCACGTACCACTCGTTGACAGGGGGTTGAGTGATATCTCGATGGGGAACTTCGGCTTCGGACTCTTGAACGTGAAACCGACTGACACATCGAGGTAACCGGGGGTAAACAGACCCGAAATCACATCGTCATCACCCTGCTCGGTACGCGACAGGTAGGTGCTTGAAAACTGGCTGCGGAACTTAATCAGTGCCGACATATCCCAATTCTTGCGAATCTTGTGTGCCGGCTGGGTCTGCACCCAGAACTCGTCGATATTCTTGAACCATATACCCTTGCCTTTGCCCGACTCGTTCTCTACCTTGATACGGTTATAACCATAGCGGGCACTCGCATCGGTGGCGATAGTGAAGTCGCCCTTCTTGAATGTGTGCTTCAATGAGAAAGTTCCCAGAACGGTCATTGCGTTGTCACCACCACGGCTTGTTGTCCACGCATCGTTGTACGAGGTCATCGAGCCCTGCAACTTGGCATTTACCTCCAAAAAGTTGCGTTCGTTGCGGATACGGCGACGTTCGGCTCTTGCGGCAGCCTCGCTGTAATAGTCGGTAGAGGCATCCATCTCCTTAACTCTATCGACAAACTCAACCTTACCCGTTGCGGTCTTTGTGTCGTCCTCAACCGAGAACTGTGCTTTCGCCTCGGCAGCACATACCAAAGCAGCCAAGAATAGATAGAAAAACTTTTTCATATGATGTCTGATTTTATTTCTGCGTTTTACGGAACATTTCCGACCACAAAGTTAAGACTTTTCGCAAAAATAACTACATTTGTAGTTACATAATATTACACTTTTACTACTATGAAGTACATCGGTGCTCACGTCAGTGCTTCGGGAGGTGTGGAGAACGCACCCCGCAACGCACACGAAATAGGGGCTACGGCCTTTGCTCTCTTCACGAAGAACCAACGCCAGTGGGCTGCTCCGGCACTCTCGGCCGAGCAGATTGCGGCATTTCGTGAGGCTTGCCGGAATTATGGCTACACGCCACAGCAGATTCTGCCACACGACAGCTACCTCATCAACCTCGGCCACCCCGAGGAGGAGGGCTTGCAGAAGTCGCGAGCTTCGTTCCTGCACGAGATGCAGCGTTGCGAGGCGTTGGGACTCGACCGCCTGAACTTCCACCCGGGCAGCCACCTGAAAAAGATATCGGAGCAGGAGAGCCTCGCTTTGGTTGCCGAGTCAATCAACATCGCCCTTGCCAACACAAAGGGCGTGACGGCCGTAATCGAGAACACTGCCGGACAGGGCTCAAACCTCGGCTACGCCTTCTGGCATCTGGCATATATTATTGAACGCGTGGAGGATAAGTCGCGTGTGGGTGTGTGTCTTGACACCTGCCACTCCTTCGCCGCGGGCTACGACCTCTCGACCGAGCTTGGCTGCGAGATGGTATTCCGCGAGTTTGACGAGGTGGTAGGCTTTGAGTATCTGCGTGGTATGCACCTGAACGATGCGTTGAAGGCTGTTGGCAGCCGTGTCGATAGACACTCTCCTATGGGCGAGGGTTTTCTGGGCATCACGCCATTCCGCTATATTATGCAGGATAAGCGTTTTGACAATATTCCGCTTATCTTGGAGACCCCCGACGAAAGTCGCTGGCCCGAAGAGATTGCACTGCTGAAAAGCTTTGCCGAAGAGTAACAAAATGCCCGCTTGACATCAGGCGGGCATTGTTTGTTTAATGGGCAAAGGGATTACTCGACTTCACTCCAATTTCGAGTGTAAGTTTGTTGTACTTTTTCAAGTTCTTCGGGCGTCATTCGCTTGTATGCCGCCAAGCCAAATACTTTTTTGTTTTCATCTCCACTTACGCCTATAAATTCAATACATATCAAATAATCAACATTTAGTTTAAGGATTCGATACATGGGAATGTTGTTATTCTCTATGTTCATTGTAGTGTTTATTCTTATAGCAGAATCCTCAAAAGTGTAGTCATAATTGCAGTATCCTTTATCTTCGCCCGGCGGATAGGCAGAAGAAGATATATACTGTGTAAGAGCCGTACCATCTACGTAAAAATGACGTGAGCCTCCGCCAATGCGATCATCCCAATAGTTGGCAAACTCTACATTGCCATTATCCATTATTTTATAGAGTTCTAATTGTTTCCACCCACTATTCTGCAATTCATTTACAAAGGTATTTGCATCTATCCCATTTAGATTTTGGCTGTAGCACTCTCCTTCCGAGTTAAATCTAAAATCATAAGATGTAGGCCTGCCCAAAGCTGGAATATCGACATCATAGTCAAGAGAGTGCTTTTGAAGGTGAGCATTAAGCTCTTCTTGTGTCATGCGTTTCATTGTCACAAATGCATATCTATCACGACCGTATAGCCAGATACACTCCATTGTATCCTCTTTAATCGACAAAATTAGATAGGTGTAATCGTCGCCAAAATATATTTTTGAGTCATCAAAAACATAGTCTTTGTTTCTATATACATATAACCTATCGCCTGTAAATGACATAGTATGTGAGTGGAAGTGCTTGAAAATCTTTTCTGTCTCAAAATAGCACTTGCTAATATAAATGCCATCAAGTTGCAATTCCTCTTTTGAAACTTGTCCATTCTCAAATATCACAAAACCGCTAAGCATTTTCCAACCATAACCAACAACCTTTTCAGCAAACTCCGCGTGTGTGATGCCCTCAATATTCTTGCTATAACATACACCCTCGGCATCGAAGGCAAAATTATACTTCTGCTCTATTTTTGATGGCCAATCAAGATTATCACTGCACCCTACCATAACTGCTAAAGCAAGCAGTGCCAAAAATATTTTTTTCATAGTAATTAGGTTTTATTTAAGTTGTTAATCAATTATTGAGAATTTCCATTCTCGTTTGCAAGTTAGTAATTAATAAGCAAAAATGCAAATATTAAAAAATGCAAATATTAAAAAATGCAAATATTAAAAAATGCAAATATTATTGCAAAAAAGTTCTTGATAGCCAACAAAAAAATGAAAATTTATTTTTTTCGGGATTATCTATTTTAGGTTAGGCTTGTAACGTCATTCTGAGCATTTGTTTTTAGACGCTCACGTCGGGTAATACCCTCCTCAGCGTGACGAAAAAACAAATGCGTGAGAATCTCAAAACGAATCGAGAAATATCCCTATTTCACCACCCAGCGGCCGAGGCAGACCATAATCAATCCAAAAACAAAGGTCAGGCTCGCATAGAGCACAAACAGCAGCCAGTGGCGTTGCTCCAGCATAAGATAGATATCGTCGGCAAACGACGAAAAGGTGGTAAGGCCGCCGCAGAAGCCCGTGACGAGAAACACATTCATCGCAGGCGACACAAAACCACCCTTCTCGGCCAACGCCAGAAAGAGTCCTATAAGAAAACTGCCCACCATATTTACTATAAAGGTAGCCCACGGAAAGGCAGTAACCGCAAGGGCGTGGCACATCTTGCCCGTAAGAAAACGCAGGCAGGTACCCATAAAACCGCCCAAGCCCGCAAAAAACATCATTTTCAGCATACTTTTCTCTTTTTAGGTTATATCGTTCGGGGTTACAGCATCACCACGTTCAAATTCAGTGCCACAAGCCACGGCCCTCACGCACCACATTGGCACAGCTTTTGCCTGTCTAAGGGCATTACCAAAACTATTTTGATTATGCATTTAACACCAAAAGAGCTTGACAAGCTGACGCTGCTGTCGTTGGGAATGATAGCAGAAAGACGATTGAAAAAGGGGCTGAAACTAAATCACCCCGAGGCCGTAGCCTACATCACCTCGGCAGCCATAGAGGGTGCTCGCGAGGGTCTGACCGTAGAGCAGGTTATGAGCCAGGCGGCGAAGCTCCTCACACGAAAGGATGTGATGGAGGGAGTAGCCGATATGATTCAACTTTTGCAGGTCGAGGCGGTTTTCACCGACGGCTCACGACTTGTGAGTATTCACCACCCCATAAAATAGCAGCGATATGACAACAGAGAAAAAGAGAACATCCCGCACGGCAACAGCACAGAACACGGGTTTATATCCCGCCGAGAAGGGTTTTCAGCCCACACAACCCACTCCGACAGGAGGCGTGGTGCTTGGTGAGGGCGACATAACTTACAACGAGGGACGACAGACCATAACCCTCACGATACGCAACACGGGCGATAGACCCATACAGGTCGGCTCGCACTTCCACCTCTTTGAGGTAAACCGCTATCTGGAATTTGACCGCGAGGCGGCCTTCGGCTATCATCTGAACATACCCGCCACAACAGCCATACGCTTTGAGCCGGGTGACGAGAAGAGCATCGAGGCGGTAGCCTACGCCGGAAAACGCCGCATAGTAGGCTTCAACGGCCTCACCGAGGGATACTCCGGAGGCGAGGACAACCCCACATATCTGCCCACACAGCATCGTGCCATACATCGTATGCACAAGGCGGGATTCAGATGCAGCTGCAAGAAGTGTAACACTAAAAAAGAGTAACTATGGCAAAACTTACGCGACAGGAGTACAACAACCTATTTGGCCCAACCGTTGGCGACAAGATTCGTCTGGGCGATACCGACCTCTATGTGGAGATAGAACGCGATATGCGTCGCTATGGCGACGAGGTGGTCTATGGCGGTGGCAAGACGCTGCGTGACGGCATGGGTCTGGCAAACACAATAACATCGGAGCAGGGAGCTCTCGACGTGGTGATAACGAATGTGACAATCATAGATGCCGTTTTGGGCGTGGTGAAGGCCGACGTGGGCATAAAGGATGGCCGCATAGCCGGCATAGGCAAGGCGGGCAACCCCAACATAATGGATGGCGTGTCGCCCGAACTCGTCACGGGTGCCGCCACCGATGCCATATCGGGTGAGCATCTCATACTCACAGCCGGCGGCATCGATGGGCACGTTCACTTCGTATCGCCACAGCAGGCATACTCGGCCCTGAGTAACGGCATAACGACACTCATTGGTGGCGGCATAGGCCCCTCGGACGGCACTAACGGAACGACCATAACAGCGGGACGCTGGTGCACCGAGCAGATGCTGCTCGCAGCAGAGGAGCTGCCCGTGAATGTGGGTCTGCTGGGCAAGGGTAACTGCTCGGCGAAGCCCTCCATAAAGGAGCAGATTGAGGCGGGTGCCTGCGGATTGAAGATACACGAGGACTGGGGCTCAACACCCGAGGCCATACGCACAGCCCTGAAGGTGGCCGACAAATACGATGTGCAGGTGGCAATACACACCGACACGCTGAACGAGGCGGGATATGTAGAGGATACCATAGCCGCCATAGATGGCCGCACGATACACACCTACCACACCGAGGGTGCCGGCGGAGGACACGCCCCCGACCTGATGAAGGTGGCGTCGATGCCCTTCGTGCTGCCCTCATCGACAAATCCCACACTGCCCTTCGGCATAAATTCGCAGGCCGAGCTTTTTGATATGATTATGGTGTGTCACAACCTCAACCCCAACATCCCGTCGGATGTAGCCTTCGCCGAGAGCCGCGTAAGACCACAGACACAGGCGGCAGAGAATGTACTGCACGATCTGGGTGTCTTGTCGATGGTGTCGTCCGACTCGCAGGCGATGGGCCGAGTGGGAGAGTCGTATATGCGTACACTCCAGATGGCCTCGTTCATGAAGAGTGCCTGCGGACGCCTGGAGGAGGACTCTGCGGAGAACGACAACTTCCGCGTGCTGCGATACATAGCCAAGATAACGATAAACCCCGCCATAACATTCGGCGTGGCGGACTACATAGGCTCGGTGGAGAAGGGCAAGATAGCCGACCTTGTGCTGTGGGAGCCGCAGTTCTTCGGTGCAAAGCCCAAGATGGTC
>JAEIGA010019900.1_pt1 | contig 10229 bp, 3 predicted proteins | sample 9270691 | NCBI WGS metagenome assembly JAEIGA01 (sample SAMN17057246, study PRJNA624740) | gut metagenome | biome: biome; isolation source: fecal sample | host: Bos grunniens | place: China: Xizang | collected 2019
GCGATGACGAGTGCAAAGGTCAGGAGGAATAGCCGTGTAACAAAAAAGTACACGGATAAAATAAAAAATCGCCCTTCCAGACTTGTGGAGGGGCGATTTTGTACTGAAAATTTAGCGTAAAACCTGTAGGTTTAAGGATAAATTTATTAATCCTGGAAGCAACGGACAGAGTAACCGTACGCACTGCTGAAGTCATGCACAGGTCCCGCAAATATGTCGCCAGACCTTGAGACTGCTATTTCATATTTTCTTTATATCCATCAACCACATGCGCTTTCAAGCGTGCCTTGAAGTCATCTGAAATGAGAGGGGTCTCTCCTTCAAGGTATTGCTCATACTTAGGAAGATTTTCCTTCAGGTCATCTACATATTTAAAGATATTCTGAGGATCTGCCATAATAAAGTTAGGGCACTGAGATACCTTAAGATACTCTATAGGAAGCATGATTCTTCTGTCTCTGAGACCCTGCTCGTTCTTATATGGCTCTGAGATATTTCTACAACGTGAGAATACACCTTTAAGGGCATAGAGTTCCTCATCCGAATGTCCTTCAGGAAGTACAAGCTCAACAACAAGAGGTTCATTGACAGACACATCCTTAAGATAAACAACAGGAGCGAGTGTATATGCATCATAAGTCCACTGTCCTGACTTTGCATATCTGTCATATGAAATCTCCACACCGTTCACAAGAACCTTTTCAGGAGTACGTGTGTTCAGGAAACGAAGCTCATAACTTCTTGTGTCCTTCATTCCGGCATACTTGCCCTCACGAGGAGTAACTGTCAACACAATATTATTAGCTGAGCGCTGCTGAGATACATTTGTAATTGTATATTCGGTCTCATAGTTGCGGCTCAAGCCATCATCTTCGTAATATGCAAGCTGACCGTCAGCTCCTGGAATCATAGAAAGAACCAAAGTGTCACAAGGAACCTGGGTTGTTCGTACATGAGCAGGATTCATCGGGATGATTGAACCAGCCTTTACATACCAAGGATTTTCATCAATCGAGTATCCGATATTACGAACCTGACCACCCTTGAACATAGTTCCTGAAGCCATATCATACCAATCATTTCCTTCTGGGAACCACATATCGATAGTCGCAATTCCTGTAACCTCATCACCAGGCACAGCAATACAAGTTGTAAGGATGTCATTACCGAACATATTCTGACGCTTATACTGATATGCCTCCTCTGCTTCCGGATAGTCATAATACATAGGATAACACATAGCAATACCTGTGTCGTAGTTCCTACGTGCCGCGTTGTAGATGTAAGGAATCAACGCATAACGAAGATGAAATGCCTCGATCATCTGGAACATATGATCAGGGAAGAGCCATGGATAGCGCTTGCAATCCGGATGCTTGGTAGGATGGATCTTATAGAGAGGTGTGAAGACTCCGTACTGAAGCCAACGGGTATATCTCTCCGGATTTTCTGTACCCTTATGACCATGGAACATATGTCCGCCGAGGTCATGCCCCCAATAACCATAATTCACGTTTGCAGATGTTGCAGTAAACTGCGGCTGGTACTCGAGAGATTCCCATGTGATGATGGTGTCACCAGAGAATCCGAGCGGATAACGGTGTGATCCGAGTCCACCCCAACGGTGATAGAGGAAAGGTCTCAAATGAGGGTAGTTCTCCTTTGCATAGTTGAAGAACACATGGTTCAGCCAGAATGTGTTAGAAAGACCAGGATTGTACTTTGACTCCTTCCACTGCTGCCAATCAAGCCACCAGAATGTATTTCCCTGATCCTCGATAGGTTTCAATACAGCTTTATAGTAAGCATCAGCCCATTTCTTTTCGTCGATCTTGAATGGAACTGACTTGCCTGGCTGATCCCAACCATACTCCTCGCAGAATCGGTCATAACACTCTTCGCGAGGCTGGATTCCTGAAGCCGGGTGGAGGTTAAGAGCAGTTTTAAGACCTGCGCCGTTAGCCCATCTGAACATCTGCTCAGGTGCTGGGAAAAGCTCCTTCTGCCATGTATAACCTGTCCAACCGATACGCTGACCATACTCATCGAGTTCAGGATCCTTATCCAAACCCCATGTCTCATGCCAGTCCATGTCAATGATAAGCACGTCTACAGGTATGTCGATCGAGCGGAATCGTTCGATGATATCCCTCAACTCGCTATCTGCGTACTGCCAATATCGGCTATACCAATATCCGAAAGTGTATCGTGGAGGAAGTGGAGCGGCACCGGCTACCTTAGAATAGTCGCCAAGAGCCTTCTTGTACTCATGACCATATGCGAAAAGATACCAGTCAAGATAGTTTTCTGCCTCCGGGCGGGCAGCAACCCAACCGGTTTCATCCATCAGATAATTCTTACTATCGTCCACAACAGCCCAGCCATCACGAGAGAGAAGACCTTTTTCCAAAGGATCCTTAGTCGTGTGCAGACTTCCATCCACATTATCAAGTGTACGTGTTGTACCCATCAGGTTGGCGCTATCGTCTTTGCCTGGAATCCATACTGTCTTTTCTCCCGCAGTAAGGAACTCAACCTTAAGATTTGATGAGTTGAAAGGAACACCGCCATCAACATAAGTCAGGGTGAGATCAGATGTTTTGATGGAAACTTTCTTTCCACTCTTCTTTACCTTGAATTCTGGCACCGAAAGGTCACGATTAATGAATGTAAGTGATGCACGATCCTCAAAAACACCATCTTCACTCCATTCCATACGGATGAGCTGCGGAGTGAGGACTGTGAAACGTGCATTTCCGAACACAACAACCGCCGACTCTGATGCTTTAGGATTCGCATCAGTATCCGTTGTCGCATAGACAGCAACAGCCGCCATCAGAAAGACAAAGAAAACAGATAATAATTTCTTCATAAATGTATAGATAATTACTTATTAAAATTTATATGTTATTCCAAGATTGACTTCAAAAGGTCTCATATACTTTCCTGACATGAGATATCCATCAAGTTCAGATGCATCGGAAATTGTATCTGCAACATCGATACTTCCCTTCGGACCGCGCTGGAAAAGCCAGTTGACAACATTAAGTGAGAGTTTAAGGTCTGATGTGATCTTGTAGTCAACTCCACCGAAAGTCTCCCATCTTCCCTTGAAATATGCCAGATTCGTACGAGAAGCATACTGACGGCTGAAATATCTTGCGCTTGCCCAGAATCTCCAGTCTTTATATGAATATGAAGGGTCGATTTCAAGCATGACACGGGAGATTCCTGTCACGTAATTTCCAGTATATGAAATCTCGCTGGTCGATCCGTCACTGAAAGTGAATACGTTATCGTAATTCTTATACTTAGGGTCCTGGAAAGTGAACATCAAATGAAGATTGAAACCATTCCAATGAGCATTAGCATCAAAATTGAATCCTAAGGTTCCGATTCCATACTGTGCGGTATAGTCCTGGGTTTCACTCACACCTCCGATCTGCTTGGTAACCGAAACGGTTGCCGCATTATTCCAACTTGTGATGTAAGACATCATTGCTGTGGCATCAACCCAGTTGTTCTGATACATAAGTCCGCCTCGCCCCATTGCGTTTCCAATAGCCTTCAGTGTAGGGATCTTTGTCGCCTTAAAATAGCTCACTGACTTATTTGTGATACTATAGAATCCCTCTCCCATGAAGAAAAGACCATCTACCAATCTGTATGTGGCATACAGTGTTCCTGCATAATCCAGCTTACGCAATGTGACATTACTTTTCGATGCTACACCGTTATTAAGGTAGAAGCCATCTGTCTTTTTGTTTCCAGCCGTCGCCTCATCCAAAACAGAAGCACCATCGATGCTCTGATACAGAGGTCTGAGTCTCACACCGGCTCTAAGCAGGAAGCGGTCTGTAATGTTCCAGTCATCAAACGCATAGGCTGTAGCAGACCATCTGAAGCCTTCAGCATACTGAGAGTTCATATTATAACTCCAAGAAGACTTGCCATCCTGATAGATTCTCTGCGGATTAGCACTGACAGTATGAGCAATTCTGGCAGAAGCGGTCTTCTCATACTGACCTACATAATATACCTCTGCTCCGAGATTAAGATCATGGGAGTCCCATTTCTTGTTTGCCTCAAACAAGGCGGTAACATCCAAAGACTTCGAATCCACAATACTTACAACCCTGTTCTGAAGTTTGCCGCTATATAGCGAACCATCCTCCAAAGTCACAGATTTGCCATTCTTAAGATAGCCGTCTGTTGAAACATCGATACCAGAAACAACAGACTTTACCCACTGGTTCTTCGGAGCAATACATCCATGAAGGAATCCATTGAGTTCCCATCCAGAATCGGTCTGATATCGTCCTTTAAGAAGGATGTCATGAATCTGCCTGTCGTCCATCTTTCCGATATTTCCATTCTTAATCGTTCCGTCAGTAAGATCCATATAAGTAATGCTGTCGTCAGCTGGGAAATAGCATGAACGACCCAGCTTGTAGCCCTCTATCTCGCTGATTGAGCCATCGCCATTGTAATAAAAAGGTGCCTCTCCATATCCGCCGAGATTATCTTTCGACAATGAAAGTTTATAAATGATATGAAAATCTGCGTTAGCCCATTTCTTTGACAATGCTGCCTTGAATATCTGCCTGTTGTCAACAAATGTCCTTCCAGGAGCATTCACGCTTGTCGGGTTCAGATTCACATAGGCGCCTAATGAATAGTACCATCCTTTTTTGATAGGTCCGCTTACTGAACCGTCAAAATTTATCAGACCGAAAGTCGAACTCTTGAAAGAAAAGACTCCGGCATGATTATCTCCACCCACTTTTGTATATGAATCGACAACCATTCCGATATCACCGGTACGGATTACAGACTCTGAGAGTCCTCTCAATCCCACTGATGAATACGCATTTCCTCCTGCCCAATGATAAAAACCTTTAACAAAGCTGTACGAGTGCTTTACACCATCTTCACAGATGGCTGCACCATTGTCACCGGTGGGCAGACCGATCGAGATCTCACGTGGCATAGAGGCTGACTCGGCATTCAGCATCACGCCTCTGTCTCCTCCCACATTCAAAGAATCTGCCTCTTGCGCAAAGACATAAGGGCATACGGATACCCCAAGAATAACTAATACCTTTTTTAATTGAATCAAATTCATATATAAGTGTTTTACTTCTGATTTATCTTTTCTCTATACAACTTTGGACTCACTCCAAACTGTTTCTTGAAGCATGTTGAGAAATATGCATGCGACCTGAATCCGACCATTATGCTCACCTGTTCTATTGACAGATCTGCATCCTTTAACAAGTCGGTAGCCTTTCTCAACCTGGATATCATAATAAACTCATTCGGGCTGACACCAATGGTCGCTTTCATCTTTTTAAAGAGACTTGAAACGCTCACACAAGCAACCTCAGCAAGTTTTTCCACATTCAGAGACTCATCATCGAGATGCTGCTGAACATATTCATCTACGATCTTCATCACCTTGATATTATGTTCATGCGTACTCTGTTCACCCACCTCAGGACTTGCGCCTTCTGACTCTGCAATGGCATCTCTCAGATTCAACTGATTCTGAACAACCGCTAAAAGCTCTTGTGTTGAAAATGGTTTTGTCATATATGCATCTGCTCCATATTTAAGTCCCTGGAGCTTTGAAGTATCATCTGCCAGGGCTGATAAAATTATAAATGTCACGTGCTTCGTCGCTGGATTCTTCTTTATTTCGCGACACAGCTGCAAGCCATCCATCTCCGGCATCATCACGTCGCTTATAATGATGTCCGGCAAAGTGTTGCTGCTTCTACTCAAGACATCCAGGGCCTCACGACCATTCTTTACCGCGACCACGTGATATGCTGAGGCTAATTGCCTTGTCATGAATTCACGCATATCATCATTATCCTCAACTACGAAAATGGATCTGCGTGACTGCGGGATGTCAAGGTATGGTAGTTCTGTCAGGTCATCATCTGCTATCTTGGCTTCTACAATCGGAATGGTCAGAATGAAGCGGTTGATGCTTTCATCCTCGTCCATTTCCAAAGTACCTTGCTGCAGCTCGGCAAAATTTCTGCTCACATACAAGCCTATACCCGTACCCGTCTCCACTTTTGTTGTATCCACAAACCTTTCAAAAGGCTTGAATATCCTCTCTCGTGAATCCAAAGGAACAATGGCTCCATCGTTCTCGAGTATGATCTGGAAGAAGTCATTCTTCCTTATGAGAGAGAGTTTCACATGTGATGAAGAATACTTCATTGCGTTTGCGAGAAGATTGTTTATAATCTTATCCATCGCTATTTTATCCACCCTGCACAACAATGATTCAGAAGGCAGATTCAATTCATAGTGTATTCTTCTGTCTTTCGCCACCAACTGGAACCTATCAAAGACAACCTGTACCAGATCGCTTACGTTATACTCCGCAAGCTTAAGTTCATATCCTGTGCTGTTAATCTTCTTGAAATCAAGCAACTCATCAAGAAGCTGACTCAGTTTATCGGAATTTCGGCCGACAACGCTCAGGTCGTTCACCAGGTCCTTATTTGAAGAATTTGAATATCTCTTAAGAAGTTCATCCACAGGACCTTTGATCAGTGTCAGAGGTGTGCGGATTTCATGAGCAATGTTCATCAGGAACTCAACTTTTGATGCATAATATTGCTTCTGGCGCTGTACCTCGAACTTTTCTGATTCTCTTCTGGCCGCTTCCTGGGCAACAAGAACACTCCTGCGGCGGGTCAGTCTCTCGACAAGGATTATAATTGCAACAAAGAGGAATACATATATGAGCAAGGCTGGCAAAGATGCCATAATATGAGGCTTGATCACAATCTCGCATGTGACCTCATTATTGCAGAACGTTCCGTCTATATTCATTGAGCGGACCCTCAACAGATATGCTCCTTTGGACAATCCGGAAAGAATGATCTTACCGTTATTCACCGGCTCCCACTCAGTATTCAATTTGTCAATCTTGTAGCACAGGATGCTCCTCCTTGGCTTGCTGTATGTCATATCAGAAACTCCGATATGCAAGGTGTTCTGGTCATGCTCAAGAACTATTCGATTCTGGGACATGTCGACATGTTCCAGTTTATCTCCAAGGTTACCCAAAATGTGGCTATCCGTAAAGACTATATCAGGAGCGTTGCGTATCTGAACCTTCAGCAACTCCGGGTTGAAGGAAATCATACCATCATGCAAGCCAGCGTACAGCAGCCCATCCGAGGCCATGCAAAGAGAGAATTCTCTGAACCTTCCGGACATCAATCCATTGCTGCCATTGAACAGAAACGATGTGCCGGATATCGGATCAAGCACCAAGATACCATCACTGGATGTTATCCATATATCGCCATCCTTATCCTCTATGGCAGCACAGACAACACCCTCACTATTGCGCATCAATGATGGATACACACGTATTGTCTGTCTTTCAAAATCAAGTGCTGCCACTCCTCTGCTAAGGACTGATACCCATAACTTTCCCTTGCTGTCAAACATCAAAGGCATAACTCCTGAAGTGGTAATCATGCTCAAATGCTCGGTTCCTTCCGGGAAATATTCTTCTATTCCACGTATTTTCCCTTGTTTTACATTAAACAAGGCTGCATTTCGTCCACCTGTCCACACAGAAGAGTCTGGTGCTGCTAAGATGAGGCCGGTCCTCACCTTTTCCAACTCAGGGACAACAAACTCCTTTGGCGCTGGAGCAGAAAGGTCAAGGAACGAAATACCATTCCTGTTAGAGAGAATGAGGGTATCCTTGGAATACTTTTCAATATGATAGACACATCTTGAGAACTCCGGGAAGGCCTCTACCTGCATGGTCTTGCGGTTCAACCTGAGAAGAGGGTCAGTAAAAGAATATGAACCGATCCAAAGATATGGTCCTTGAATGTTCAAGGCGAGGATATTCTCAGTCTTTATCGGCAGAGCTATCTTCTTGATGTCTCCCGTCGACGGATCGTATCTTGTCAGACCTCCGTTCTCAGAGCCCATCCATATTATTCCTTCCGGATCCTCGACAATAGAACGCAATCTCTGACTGATCTTTCGAGACTTGCTTGCAGGATAGAAATAATTGATTTCGGCTGTATTCTTATAAAAGACATAAACGCCTTCATGAACCGTACCCACCCATAAATTATCTTCGCGATCCCTATAGATTGCGCGTATAGACTTGTCATTCAAAGCATACAGATCGGCCTGCTCTTCCACATAATGTCTGACAACTTTGAAATTCTTGTCGGCAAACACAAGTCCACGGCTTGTGGCCAAAGCAATGGTTCCGTCTGCAAGTTTCAGAGCATCGTTGACGTCTGACCATCTCTTGACGATAACCTCTCCTGTCGAAATCTTATAAACAAAGGTTTCATCTGCTACACCGGCGATCAGCTTACCGTTGTAATACTCAATGTTTTCTATGCCAGGGAATTTCTGAAAAGGATTGCTGACGCCCACAGACAATGGGTTTGCAAATCCTTTATCAAACGGTCTTAACGTATACAGGCCTTTATCCCTGACCAATATATATATGGTACCATCATCAGACGAGCAGATTGATGATGCATAATATTCGCCTGTACCATTTAATCTTATCGGAGTACACTCATACTTCTTTGTTCCGATACGGTATACTCCGTTATCACGTGCAGAAACAATAATGGCATTGTCAGCTGTCTTGACAATTTTCGTGACATGTGAGGAACTATCAAATTCAGCTGCCTGATAATTGACAATCTCGTCAGATCGGGAATCATATCGTGTAAGACCTGCAAGTGATGCTATCCATATGTCATTATTTGCATCTTCACATAAATCCCTGATGGAAAGATATCCGGGATTATTGACAGGAATATCCATTTTTCGGCACTCGTTGCCATCATAACGATAAAGACCTTCCTGGGTACCAATCCAGACATAGCCTTTGGAATCCTGCAGAATACTTGTAATGTTATGATGAACACCTATTCCGTCAGGATTGAAACGATGCACAAGATACGGCTCCGCGGCATTCGCCGGAATAACGAATGCCACAAAAGCCAGAATCAAAAATGCAATATTGAATATTCCTTTCTTCATTTACCTTCTTGTAACCACAAAAAAGTCTTCCGTTTCCTTATTATTTATTCGAGATTCGTATTCACAACTGCGAAGAATTCTCCACGAGGTGCAAGTTTGAACATATCTCCGTTAGGATAAGCTCTGAATTGATACTGTAATGTGGCTTCCTTAGGGGACTTGACAGTCCAACTGCCATATACATATACGAGACCGCTCTCATCAGCAGCTAACGCATAAATCATTGAAGCTTTGCGTCCTTCCGCATCAACCAGCGGACCGTGGTCTGTAATAACATTATGATCATCTCCCTCCTTGAGTGAAACACTTCTGAGGTGCATCTTATAGTCTACGTAATTTGAATCAGCAGGAGTCAACTCACGTGCATCCTCTGCTTTAAGGGTTCTCTCATCCTCAAGATTCTCATACTGCACAAAATAAAGACGATCGCCAGCCAATGCGGTCTGGAAATAGCTCGGTCCGAAGCTTGAGATTGGCTCAAATGCTTCACCCGACTCGATATCCTTTGTCGGGTCAAAGATCCACGCTCTTTCGTCACCTCCGCCGAAAGGTCCCATGATGAACATACACTTCTTTCTACCCTCAATAGGAGTCAACCATGTCCATGAACGCTGAGTATCCTGCAACTCTGTAGTTCTTGTTCCGTCGATCAGCTGTCCCATTGGAAGTACATTGTGAAGGGTATCAAGTTTTTCAGTTGAAGGGCGATAAACATAAAGATTACCATGATCATGTTCGAGCTTGGCCATGCCTCTCTTCTTGAGAGTGAACCATACATTTCCATTATCATCGATATAGAAATAGAATGAACATGCTTTTCCCTTGACAACCATGCCCAGATCCTTCATTTCACCGCTTTCGATATCAATGCTGTAAAGATGGCATCCATCGTTCTTTCTGTCCTTTGATTTAAATGGTGTCATAAAAGCATAAATCTTTTTAGCTTTCGGATCCACATCAATCGCTGCATAGATTGAATAACCTGGCATTGGAATACCGTAATCTCTGAACTTGCCGGTAGCCATTTCATATCCAATGATATGTGCTCCCGGATAAGCCTCAATACCCTCCTTCCAGTAGTTTGAAAGATGTGTACAGAAATACAGCCATCCGTCACACTCTACGATATCCGAGTGGATCTTACCCTGCTGAGGGAAGCCAGGAAC
>JAEIGA010019901.1_pt1 | contig 10229 bp, 8 predicted proteins | sample 9270691 | NCBI WGS metagenome assembly JAEIGA01 (sample SAMN17057246, study PRJNA624740) | gut metagenome | biome: biome; isolation source: fecal sample | host: Bos grunniens | place: China: Xizang | collected 2019
AAACGACCACCGTGGGACAAGGCTCCTGACAGATTATTGGTAGGGTCGGCATAGTCGGGTACCCATACCTCGTTAAACCTCTTATATATGCACGCGTGTAGCGCACGGGCGAGGGGTTGGAATAGCTTCAAGCGCTTTGGCAATTGCACATAGAGCTGGTGCGTCATATATACGCAGTGTGTTTGGCGTGAGAAAAGCCCAAAGCGGTTGTCTGAAATAACCAAATCGAAATGCTCTATCGCCAACTGCTGGCGAAGATAGTAGTAGTCGGCTATGGTGAAGCGTGTGAGTGCGGGTATGGTGCGCAGGTAGAATCCGCGTTGTTGATTATTGTCGGTATAGTGCAACTCCAGCGAAGGTAAGTCTATCACACGCAATGCAGGAAAAGTATGGCGAAGCAGCATTATGCTCTCGCCATCGCCGCCCAGCACCACTTCGTCGCCCGCTGCCAGATAGTGGCGGATAAGCGGGATACAACGGGTGGCATGCCCCAGTCCCCAGTTGAGTGGTGCTATCAGAATCTTCATGCGCTGACAATGACATCTACGCCTTTGGCGCGCAGCGGTGCAGCAATTGCCTCCATCTCTGCAGCAGGCACTTTGGATAATGTTTGCAGGGGTGTAGCGCGGTCAATGACATAGATCATGACCTGTTGGGGGTGCAGACGCTCTACCATAGCGTACCAAGCGTCAAGTTCTTCACTGGTGGTGTTGTCGATGATTTGCCCCTCGTATTCGCCGCGCAAGAAGCAGGTTTGTAGGGTGAAGTTGCCATCAAAGAGCGAGAGCCACTCAGCAATCTGTTCGACGGTCAGGTTGGGATTGACAGGTTTGTCTATCAAGCGCATGGTCGTATTGATGGCAGAGTCCAGTTTCAAGATACGATTATCGCATAGGCGCAAGGCTTCCAGCACATCTGGTCGCCCGAGTTGGGTAGAGTTGCTGAGTACCGAAATCTTGGCTTGTGGACAGTGTTGCTCACGCAAGGCGCAAGTATCTTGGATAATACCTAAGAACTCGGGGTGCAGGGTGGGTTCGCCATTGCCGCTGAAGGTGATGACATCGAGGCTATTAGGCGGTAAGGCGATAAGGCGAGAGGCGAGTGCTTCGCATACTTCTTGACGGGTGGGGAGTATGGGGTGTGAAACGGGTTGGTTCCAACCACATTCGCAATACACACAATCAAAGGTGCAGAGTTTGGCAGTGGTGGGCATGAGGTTCATACCCAAGGATACGCCCAAGCGGCGCGAACGGATAGGACCATATGCAATAGAATCGAAGAGCATGGAGGTGTATAGTGTATAGTGTAAAGTGTAGAGTGTAAAGTGTAAAGGCACGAATTAACGGACGATGACGCGGTTGCCAAGGGCACGGCAGAGTTGCTGGCGGATCTCCATGAGTTGGGGCTGCTGTTCGAGGATAGCCGTGATGAGTTGCCAATCATCGTTGGCTTGTGCCTCTTTGAGAAGACGCTGCATGCTATCTATGCGTTCGTCCACCACTGTGTATTTGAGTTCCAATAGCAGGCGCTGTACCAATTCGGGCAGAATGGCTGTTTCGTCTTGTTGTACCTCTTGAACGATGTTCTCAGAGATACTTCGTTTGCTATACATACGGCTGAGTTGGTATTTGTCGGCAATCATATCCACCGCCAGTTGGCTAATCTGGGTATCAGGGTGGTGTTGGAAAAACACCGAAGACACAAAGTTAGGTGTCTGGTAGTTGGCTATATATTCATTAATCACTTGTTGAAATAGTGGGTTAGCAATGTCGATGCTATCGTTCTTCATCTCGGTGATGATGTATTCCCCCGCAGTGATAATTTGGTCTTCTGTTTGATAAAGAACTCTTTCGCCATAGCGTATGAGTACTTGTATGAGATTGAGTATGTTGCGCTCTTTGTGCGTGAGGTGTTGCTCTTCGTGCTGCTCTATGGCAGTAGTAATAGTAGGCGTGTCTGGCTGTGTTTCGGACCCACTATCGCCTGTTTGGCGTTGTTCTGTTTCTTTTCGTTTCTTGCGTTCTTCAGCCTCTTTCTTGCGTATCTCATTCACCTTGCGCGTGAGTACATCTTCGGGCATCGCCAATAGGGTAGCGGTATCTTTGATATAAACCTGTCGTTTGATGATGTCTGGAATGACAGCGATAGAGCGCACGATTTGCAGAATCATCTCCGAGCGTTTAGAGGGGTCGTTTTGCGCCTCTTCCATGAGCAATTGGGTCTTGAAGCGAATGAAGTCATGTTGGTTATTATCCAAGAACTCTTTGAGGTCAGAGGCGTTGTGGGTCTTAGCAAAGCTATCGGGGTCTTCTCCCTCTGGCAGCAATATGACGCGGATGTTGATACCCTCCTCCAGCATCATATCTATACCGCGCAATGCAGCTTTGATACCCGCTTTGTCGCCATCGTAGAGCAGAATGATATTCTCTGTAAAACGATGGATAAGTCGTATTTGGTTGATGGTGAGTGCCGTACCACCAGATGCTACCACATTCTCTATGCCCGATTGCACGAGTTGAATGACATCCATCTGTCCCTCTACGAGGTAGCAACTATTATTTTTGGATATGGCTTGTTTGGCTTGATAGAGTCCAAAGAGCTCGTTATGCTTCTCGTAGATGAGCGAAGTGGGCGAATTGACATACTTACCCACTTTGTCGTTCTTGACCATCAAGCGTCCAGAGAATCCCACCACCTTGCCGCTGACGGACAAGAAAGGGAACATCACGCGACCACGAAAACGGTCGTAGAGTCTGCCGTTCTCACTCTTGCCGCAGACACCTGTGCCAATGTATGGTGCATTTTGTGAGTCGTTGAGCAGGTATTTCTCTTGGAAGCCTTTCTTTTTGGCTACATCCCAGAGGGCTGCTTTCTCGGGGGAGTAGCCAATCTGGAACTTACGAATGATATCCTCACGCAGTCCGCGTTGGCGCAGATAACTCATTGCCACGGCTGTACCTTCTGGTGTGTTCCATAGTTGCTCGTGAAACCATTTGTTGGCAAACTCATTGACAATGAACATTGACTCGCGGTCGTCTTGTTTCTGCTTTTCTTCGGCGGTGAGTTCGCGTTCCTCTATCTCAATATGGTATTTCTTTGCCAGTTGGCGAATGGCTTCTATGTAAGAGCATTGCTCAATCTCCATGATGAAGCCTACCGAATGACCTGCCTTGCCACAACCAAAACATTTGAAGATACCTTTGCTGGGCGACACGGTGAAAGACCCTGTCTTCTCATCGTGGAAAGGGCATAGACCAATCAAGTTGGCACCGCGTTTCTTGAGTGATACATAGTCGCCTACCACATCTTCGATGCGAGCGGCGGAGAATATTCTATCTATGGTTTCGCGAGGTATCATTTGGTGTATGGTGTAGAGTGTATGGTGTAAAGGCAAGGATTTTATTTTTCCCAGAGGTAGATACCCAATTTGATTTGCCATTGGTCGAAGCGACCGCGGGTGTATGGTTTATAATCATTGCTGATTTCAAACACAGTGGTTTTGTATGGGTTAATGATACCAAAGTCATACCCGCCACGCAAGAAATAGCGTTCGTATTGTAATCCTGCACCAATACCCCAAGTGACATTCAAACGCTTGAGCGCATAATCTCCCATATCTTCCTTTGAGTAAAGGTTTTCTTCAAGAGTAAGTGCATCGCTCTTGTTATCCATTCTTGCGTACCACTTATCTTTTAATACCAATCCGCATTGCAATGTAGGACCTGTATAGAGTATCAACCATGTGTGTTGAGCAATCTCAAATTTATATTGCCAATCCACAGGAATCTCTATTTGGTGATACTGTCCACGCGAGCGTACTTGAGGATAAGAACCGGGTTGAGTAGCTATTTCCTTCATCCAATCGGTAGCATTTGCACCAAAAGTGTAGTTAAGCCCAATAGTGTAGCCAAACCCCTTGACAATAGTGGCATCATATACGACACCCACTTTCAAACCATTGTACGCAGTAGCATTAAGTGTAGTTTCTTTACCTACTATGGGAGCATTCAATCGTGTGATAGGGTGAGTAAATCCCACTTGCAGTCCAACATACTGTTTGTTTTCTGCATGTATGAGCAATATGTTGCAGCATGCAAAGATTATGCACAAAATACTTTTTTTCATAGTTTCTATCTATTGTTTTTTTGTTTGATCATTTCGTTTTCTTCTATTCTGTTTGTTGTTTATTTCTTCTTCCTCTTCCTCCTCTTCTTCTTCCTCAGTTGCCGATGAGACGGTTTGTTCTGGTCGTTTCGTGCGTTCGGGGTGTCGGAAGATATCCATAGGTTGTTGTGGTCGCTCGTCTTCTGCCCAGAAGAATCCGCTGAGTGTTCTTTCTTCTGGCAGTGCTTGGTCTATTGGTATCATCACGCCTGTAGTGGCGGTGGTGAATACCACATGGTGAATCTGTCGGTCTTGCAGGTAAAGCTTAACGAAACTACTTTGTGTGCGATTGACGCCCATATATGATCCATCGTCTTCGCGTGGGTAGAATACCGTTTCAGCATTGCCCTGTACATCCACCAGATAGACATCTCCGTCGCGCACATATGCCAGCATTTCCTTGCCCGACATCTGATCAAATTCGTTGTATCCTTCTCGTTTGACGGTCAAGGCGTTGCCTACGCCATGTAGGTAGTCAACGGTTTGGTCTTTGAGGTAAATATTGATCAAGTCAGCTGAAATCTGGTTGTCTTCGTTCCAGCAGATAGGCAATCCAAAGAGTGTGAGTAGTGAGTCTTTGCCATGATAGCGTGCTGAATCGCAAACGGCTTGCATGTCCTCGCGGTAAATGCGGACATGGTGGAAGGCACGCAGTTGTTGGTAGGTGGTGTCTTTCCACAAGGTGTCTGGCGGCATCGCTGTTCGTACGGAATCTATCCATACGCTATCTTTGGGTAGCAGTGAGTAGGTTTGATACGGAATATCTTCAGTCCATAGTGTGTCGGCGTGCATGTAAGTGAACATGGTAGAGTCCGACCAGTCCAGTAGCATCGCACTATCTGTGACATATGCTTTGTTGGTTTCTTCCCATACTTCGCTGTATTGTCCGTAGAGGGTCATCTGGTTGGTGGAGTCGGTGGATTCAATGTTGCCGATAGAGCGACCGTATCCGTTTTTCTTGTCGTAATAGATGGTATCTCCTGTTAGGGTCATGCCATCGGTGTGAATGATTTGTGAGCGATCGAGCAATAGCGATTTCTCGGTTTCGGTGTTATACCATCCATTGGTAGAAAGGATAGTAGTCTCCTCTTCGTATAAAATTTGTGTGGGTCCCACTAAGTCAGACTGATAGCTTTCGGTATTATACCCCAGCGTGTCGGCAGTAAGTACAAAATTGGGATTGATGAGTTTCACATTGTCTCGGAAAATAGCTTGGTGGTTGTCGGGGGTATATTGTCCCCAGCGAGAGGTGAGTGTATTTAGGCTATCTTCAATCATGCCTCCAGAAAAGTAGTATGCGATATTTTTCTTTCGGTTGTAGTTGAGGCTATCTGTGGTGAGTACGGTTTCTTGGTGGATGAGGCGCACATTCCTACGCATGCGTGCTAATTTGGTATTTCCGTTGTAGTAGAGTACATCGCTGAATCCCTCTAATGTGTCGCCCTGTATCATATGCACATGACCAAAGGCGTGTAGCGAATTTTCTTTCTCAAAGAAATAGGCAGAGTCGCAATACATGAGTACAGAATCGTGACGGAAGCAAACATCGCCGCGCAATATTTGTGCATCGGGAAGTCGCACCTCATCAAAAGAGAGTGTTTGGGAGTGCTCAAGATAGACCAATGACACCTTGGTTGTATCTTGTGCAACGATGGATATGCAGCACAGCCCATTGCCGAGCGCCAATAGTCCCAAAATGGATAATATGTATCTCTTAAGTACTTTCACTTTTCTCAATGCACCCAACCTGGATATTGGAAGTCGCACCCGCGCCAGTTGAGGTCGATATGAACATATATTTCTTTTTGTTTGTTGCGAATCCATTGGTCAATAGTTTCTCCGCTGAGTTTCTCCATGAGTATGTTGCGAATGATTTGGAAGTCATCGGTGAGGTTGGCTTTGTGTGATTCGCGTTTGGTTTTCAGTCGTACGATGGCACATACTTCTTTGTTTTTCGAGCGGTCCATCATGGTGAAAGGTGTGCTTATGTCGCCCTCTTTCATGCTGTATATTTGTCGTGCAATCTCAGGTGGCAGGTCTTGGTATTCAAACTTGCTGGCACCTGTGGTGGGGTTGGTCATGAGTCCGCCGTTCATGAGGGTGGATTTATCTTCGGAGAATTGTGCTACTGCTCGTTCGAAAGACAGGCTATCTGATAGCACCAGACTGCGTATAGAGTCCAAGCGTGCCACTGCATTTTGCTTGTCCATGTACGAAACGCGTGGTTTGAGCAATATATGTCGGCAATTGATGCGATCGCCTTTGCGCTCAATGAGCTGAATGATATGGTAGCCATATTCGGTTTCGACTATGCGCGATACGCGTTTGGGGTCAGTGAGGTTGAATGCTACATCAGCAAAAGCGCTCACCAATTGTCCTTTGCCGACGAAACCCAATTCGCCGCCGCGTTTTGCCGACTCGGTATCTTCTGAGTATAAGCGAGCCAACATGCTAAAATCGGCTTTACCGCTGGTAACGCGCTCTGTAAATTCGCGCAATTGCGATTTGATACGCTCTGTTTCTTCCACAGGTACGGGTGGCTCAATACTCAGTATCTGCACTTCCACTTGCGCAGGCACCATAGGGAGAGAGTCTGCACTCAGCGAATTGTAGTAGCGTCTCACTTCGGCTGGTGTGGGCTGAATGTCTGCTGTCAGTTTGCTTTGCATCTGCTGAATAATCATCTGATGGCGTACTGCGGTCATCATTTCTTCGCGAATCTCGCTGCTGGTTTTACGGAAGTATTCTTCCATTTTCTCTTTGCTACCAATCTGCGAGATGTAGTAATTCATGCGCATGTCCACTTGGCTGCTTACGGACGATTCGTTAGCTTCCACGGAATCCAATTCGGCTTGGTGCAGGAATAGTTTTTGAATAGCCAACTGTTCGGGGATTACGCAGTATGGGTCGCCCGAAATGGGTTGTCCTTCATACTGAGCACGCAAACGCTCTTCCTCTACTTCGCTACGCAAGATAGCTTCTTCGCCGACTATCCATATCACTTCATCAATGATGTTGTCCTGTGCCAAACAGCCACTTGCCAATAGCCAACAGCCAATAGCCAATAGCCAACTGTCAAAAATATTATTCTTCATATAGTTTTAGTTTTCCTTCTTTGATTGCTTTGTTGTATAGTAATTCTCGTTCTTGTTGCAGGAACTCCACTTGTCGTTGTTGTAGGAGTGTTGTTTCTATCTCTTTTCGAGCATAGGTCAACGGCATACGCGTTCCTTTTAGGTGTATGTCTGTTACTTGCAAGATAAATGTGTTAATAGAGTCTTGCAATTCGATTTGTCGTTTGGTGGTCAGTAGTTTGTTCAGGGTGTTTTGTTCGAATGGCATGTAAGGAATAATCTCATTCATATTTTTCCACTCATCTAAGAATAACTCGTATCCTACGGCATATTGATAGGCGAACTTCTCTACCCATTCGATATTCTCTTCAATGTCGGGTTGTTGGATTTTTTTGCGCAACTCATCCATGTTGGGAGCATCGTGAGGCACGACTAAGAGTACGCCTTGCACGATAGTGCTTGGCAGAATCAGATGATCCACATGCAAGTCGTAGAAAGCTTGTATGATAGAGTCTTCTATGAGTCGCGGCATGTGTTGTGCCACTAATTTTTTCTCATACTCGTGCAGATACAATGAGCGTCGGTAGTCTTCGACCAGCTGTTCTATGGTTTTGTTGGTTTGGTCTTTGGCAACATCGTATTCTATTAGACTAATGGCCCATTGGCGGATATATTGCTCTGCTACGCGTGCGCTATCTTCTGCCGAAAGCCCTGCTGTAAGGGTCTGCAACTCTTTTAGCGTAATGGTCTTGCCATTGTATTCGGCTACACTACCGCTCAGTCGTCTTTCTTCCAAGAAATGACAACTATTCAGCAGAAAAAGACTAACCAATATGATAATAAATTGCTTCATATATTTGCTTTATGATTTCTCGCCAAAACTTTCAACCTGCAAAGGTACGCATTTTTTGCTATTTATGCAAATTTTCGATATAAATTTGATGATTATTCACAACCTTTGGTTGTGTAGTGGGGGTATAAGTTGGGGCTTTTACGCCCTTTGGCTCTTGGTTGGCAGTGCGTGGTAAAGGAATGTTGCTCACTTCGATATGCACTTCGTCATAGATGCCGCTATCCAAAATGTGCTGCAATAGGGTAGTGCCGCCTTCTACCAGTATAGAGTGTATATTGCGATTAGCAAGATCTTGCAGTATGAATGACCAGTTGGTATTTTCGCGATATACGATGGTAGGTGCTTCGTTGGAGAAAATCTTGCTTTCCGCAGGCAAGACACGATGTCTGTCCAAGGTGATGCGTATTGGATTGCGCCCACTCCAGTGGGTGGTTAGCAGGCGCGGGTTGTCGAGTAGCACCGTGCGTGTGCCTACCATAATAGCCATGTTCTCAGCGCGTTGCTGATGGACGAGTTGTTTTATCAGCGGTGTGGAAATCACCAACGGAGTACTTGTCTTATCGCCTCTTGCTTCTCGCGTTATATCTATATAGCCATCTTGCGTTTGTGCCCACTTCAGGATGATGTATGGTCGATGTTTCTCTTGTAGGCACAAGAAGCGTTTGTTCAGTTCGCGGCACTCTTTTTCCAATACGCCTACAAGCACTTCGATGCCTGCTTCGCGCATCATCTTCACGCCTCGACCTGCCACTTGCGGATTCGGGTCAAGCATACCCACTACCACACGCCCGATACCTTTGCGAATGATGAGCTCTGCACAAGGGGGGGTCTTGCCGTAGTGGCTGCATGGCTCCAGACTTACATACAGGGTACAATGCTTGTAATCAATGCCTTCTGGGTGCGCTTCTTCGGCATGGCGAATACAATTGGGTTCGGCATGTGGGGCGCCGTATTGCTCGTGCCATCCTTCGCCAAGTATGGTGTCTCCCGCCGCACTATGTTGCACCAATACAGCGCCAACCATCGGGTTTGGAGCTACATAATACTCGCCTAAGCGTGCTAATTGCAGGCAACGATTGATATATAATTTTGCACTTTCCATTTTTTTTCGTACCTTTGCAGCGTGAAACAACAGATTAACTATATTATTTCGGAGTTACGCGGGTTCTTTCCAGAGGAAGAATTGCGTGAGTTGGCATACTGGATTATAGAGGAAACCACAGGTATGACGCGTACGCAAATCCTTACGGCGGGCAAAGGTACAAAAAATATTCCAAATATAGAAATTATTTTGCAAAAACTTCGCGCTAACGAACCGATACAATATGTTTTCGGTCATACGGAGTGGATGGGTCTTGATTTGCGTGTTACGCCAGCTACGCTGATTCCTCGTCCCGAAACGGCAGAATTGGTAGCGTGGGTATTGCAGATGGCGGATAGGGACAAATCGTTGCGCGTATTGGATATAGGTACGGGTAGTGGTTGTATTGCCCTTGCGCTGAAGAAGGCTGCTCCTCGTTGGCAAGTGACGGGAGTGGATATTAGCCAAGAGGCGTTGGAGATAGCAAAAGAGAATGCATTGCGCAATCGTGTAGCAGTCAATTGGTTACAACTCGACATCCTCTCGGGTATCGCCGATAACCTATTGCCTATATCCGATGTTATCATCAGTAATCCGCCTTACATCTGCGACAGCGAGAGGAAGGACATGGCTGCGCGTGTGCTGGATTATGAACCACATTCGGCATTGTTTGTGCCTGATAGCGACCCATTGCTGTTTTATCGACGGATAGCCACTCTTGTAAATCTATCTGCTACGAGGGGAGGCGACCCACAGACGCAGCCGATTTATCTTTTCTTCGAAATCAACGAGGCTTACGGTGATGCGGTTTGTGATATGTTGCGTGGGCTAGGATATAAGGATGTTCAACTCAAAAACGATATTTATGGTAAACCGCGAATGGTCTTTGGAGCAGTTGCGCGCTAAGGCGGAGGCGTATTGTGCTGCTGCGGAGCATTGTTTGTATGAAGTGCAGCAGAAATTGCAGCAATGGCAGGCTACTCCAGAGCAAGTGGAGCAAATTGTTTGTCATTTGCAGGAGCAGAAGTATTTGGATGAGCAACGCTATTGTTGTGCT
>JAEIGA010019902.1_pt1 | contig 10229 bp, 15 predicted proteins | sample 9270691 | NCBI WGS metagenome assembly JAEIGA01 (sample SAMN17057246, study PRJNA624740) | gut metagenome | biome: biome; isolation source: fecal sample | host: Bos grunniens | place: China: Xizang | collected 2019
AAAGATTGGTCTTCTAAATGGTTTACCAGGAAGAGTGATTTTCGTCATTGGCTAGTGGAAGACGTAAAGATTCGTGAACTCATTGAAGACCGCTACAAAAGCCGTCCAACTATTGCACGAATCAATATTGAACGCTCCGCTAATCTTACTACTATTACTATTTTCACCGCAAAAGCTGGTGCAGTAATCGGTAAGCAAGGTGCGGGCATCAACGAGCTTAAAAAAGAGCTTGAAAAAATCGTTGAAGGCCCTGTCCGTATCAACGTTGAAGAAGTTAAAAAACCAGAATTAAACGCTAAATTAGTAGCTGAAAATATTGGCTTCCAACTTGGCAAGCGTATGAATTTCCGCCGCGCTGTAAAGACTGCACTCCAGTCTTCTATGAACGCTGGCGCTAAAGGTGTACGTATCGAAGTAGCTGGTCGTCTTAATGGCGCTGAAATGAGTCGTCGTGAGAAGTTTATTGAAGGTTCTGTACCTCTACATACGCTTCGTGCTGACATTGATTTCTATTGTCATCATGCACCAACTATTGCTGGTATCGTAGGCGTAAAAGTTTGGATTTACAAGGGGGAGAAGTAATATGGCTATTTTACTACCAAAGAAAACTGCACACCGCAAAGTGCGTAAAGGCAAAAACGAAGGTGTTGCTACCCGCTGTAATACTGTAGCATTTGGTGATTATGGTTTGATGTCTCTTGACAATGAGCGCATCAACAGCCGCCAAATCGAGGCAGCCCGTCAAGCAATCACTCGTTACATTAAACGTGGTGGTAAGATTTGGATTCGTATCTTTCCACACACTCCAGTTACCAAGAAACCTCTAGACGTAAAAATGGGTTCCGGTAAAGGTGAACCACAATTCTTCGTTGCAAAGGTAAAAGCTGGTACTGTAATGTTTGAAATTGCAGACGTAACTGATGAACAAGCAAAAGAGGCTCTTCGTCTTGCTTCTCATAAGTTGCCAGTAAAATGTAAAATTATTAAGAAAGAGGAGTTCTAATATGGCACACACATTAGTAGGGACAGTTACCTCCGACAAGCGTGATAAGACCATTACCGTCTCCATCGTAAGTCGTGAAACTCACCCACTCTATCGCAAGCAGTACACGAAAACTCGTAAATACACTGCTCACGATGAGAAAAATGAAGCTAAAATTGGTGACCGTGTAGAAATTGCAGCGACTCGTCCACTTTCTAAGACCAAAGCTTATACTTTGGTAAAGATCATCGAGCGCTCACATGGCACCGTAGAGTTAAAGGAAGACGTAAATAATGTTGAACTTCCTGAAAAAGTTGGCGCAGACAAAAAAGCCAAAGAAGCTCTAGAAGAAGGGGAGGAATAAAATGATTCAACAGGAAACTAGATTAAAAGTAGCCGATAACTCTGGTGCAAAAGAGCTCGGAGTAATCCGTGTCCTTGGTGGTACTAGAGCTAGGTATGCAAAAGTAGGCGACATTGTAACTTGCTCTGTAAAAGAAGCTTCACCTACTGGTAACGTAAAGAAAAAGGCAGTTGTAAGAGCTGTGATCGTACGTACTGTTGCGCCAATTCGTCGCCCAGATGGTTCCACCATCCGTTTTGATGAAAATGCCGCTGTGCTTGTAAACGAAGATAAGACTCCAAAAGGCACCCGTGTCTTTGGTCCTATCCCTAGGGAACTTCGCGATCTTGGCTTTTCTAAGATTATTAGCCTTGCACCGGAGGTACTCTAATATGGCAGATTTCAAAGTAAATGACAAAGTTATGGTGATTGCTGGCGATAACAAAGGCAAAACTGTTACAATTGTAAAAATTGATCGCAAAGCTAAAAAAGCTATGCTAGAAGGTATTGGTATTGTTGAACGCCACATGAAGAAAACTTATTACAACCCACAGGGTGGTAAAAAGACTATTCATGTAGGTATCGATTTATCTAACCTAAAGCTAGTTGAAGCTGCTAAGGTTGAGAAGAAAGCTGCTAAAAAAGCAGACAAAAAAGATGCTAAAGCAAAGAAAGGAGCTAAGTAATGGCGGAAAAGAAAACGGCTGCTAAAGCTGAGACTAAGTCTACCAAGACCGTAAAGTCTACTGCAAAAGCACAACCACGCCTCAAAGCTCTCTATAATACAGAGCTCAAGGCGAAATTAGCTAAAGAGCTTGGTCTTAAAAACATCAACCAAGTTCCAGAGCTAAAGAAGGTTATCGTATCCTCAGGTGTAGGCAAGAAGCGTGAGGACAAGAAATTTACCGAGACTGTTGAACTTACCTTGGCTAAAATTACTGGCCAAGCCCCAACCTCTCGTCTTGCTAAGAAATCCATCGCAACCTTTAAAATTCGTAAAGGTATGGGCGCACCAGTTGGTTATCTTACCACTTTGCGCAACGACAAGATGTATGAATTCGTAGATCGTCTTATCAACATTGCATTGCCACACGTTCGTGATTTCCACGGTGTGTCTCGCGCTGCATTTGATAAGCAAGGTAACTACAACCTAGGCCTTAAAGAGCAAACTGTATTCCCAGAAATCACTTTTGAGGATGCAAGCGTACTTCATGGTTTAGAAGTAACATTTATTATTAAAAATGGTTCAAAGGAAGGAAGCACTAAATTGCTAGAACTCTTCGGAATGCCGTTTGAGAAGAAAGGAGACAAGTAAGATGGCTAAGAAATCTGCAGTTCTCCGCGACGAAAAACGACGCAAAATGTATGAAAAATATGCTGCCAAGCGCGCAGAATTAAAAGCTACTGGTGACCTAGAAGGTCTTCAAAAGCTTCCACGTAACGCATCTCCAACTCGTCTCAAAAACCGTGACATGTTGGATGGTCGTCCACGTGGTTATATGCGCCGCTTTGGTTTAAGCCGTATTAATTTCCGGGAAAAAGCAAGTAAGGGCGAAATTCCTGGTGTAACTAAGAGTAGCTGGTAGGAGAAAGGAGAAAATATGTCATTACAATCTACAGATCAAATCGCCGATTTACTTACCCGCATTCGTAATGCGATTAGTGCTGGCAAGACTGAAATTCTCGTTCCTACTTCCAAGCTAAAAGTAGCAATCGTAGAAATTTTAGTAAAAAATGGTTATCTTTCTAGCTTTGACGTACAGGGTGGTAAACCACGTGGTATGCTTCACGTTGTAATTAATAACCCTGGCGAAAATGCTAAGATTAACGAAATCACAAAAATTTCTAAGCCTGGTCGCCGCGTTTACTCTGCGGCAGTAGAGCTTCCAGTTGTAAAATCTGGCCGTGGTGCAGTAATTGTGTCTACTTCCAAAGGTCTCATGACTGGCCGCGAAGCTAAGAAAAACGGCCTTGGTGGCGAAATCTTAGTAAAAGTTTGGTAATTCCAACAAGCAAAAAAGACCTTATTTTTACAAGGTCTTTTTTGTTCGCCTAAGACATTCCGCTTATGTTTGAATGGGTGATTTGGTATGCTATAATGGGTTGATAAAACAAAGGAGGAGTTAATTTGTGCGGCTTTTGCACTAGTTTTGCTAGGTGCAAATGTTGCAAGTGGTGCGGCGGTTTTTTGCTGAAGAAGCCGAAGAAAATCTTACTGATACAGTAGTTCTTAGTGAGGTCCCAGCCGCAGCGGAACCTGCAGATACAGAAGAGCCAACTGCTAGTGTTGCGCCAAGTTTAAGAGCTGCACCAGCTCTTGCGGCTGCGCCTGCTGACGCACCTGTGCTTGCGAAGCGCAAATAGGCTGTTTCACAGAATACCACTATATAATATATAGTGGTATTTTTTGTGGAAAAACTTAAAATAACCATAAAAATTGTGCTTGAAGTTGTCAGCCGTAAGCGTTATAATATATGGTATATAAGTGGAGGTAAAGATGGTTAAATATAGGAAGTTGGGCTACGCGTTGTCTGCTACTATGCTTTTGGGCACGACGATGCCACTAAATGTGCTAGCTACAGACGTTAGTGATGTCCTTACATTCAGTGATGGAGCGAGTGAGCTAAGCGAATACCAAGTCACATATGAGAATGGTGTAACTACGCTTGATATAGAGGTACGTTTTGACGGTGCTTCAATTGATAAGGTGTTAAATCAGGCATCTGGTAAGGGAAGTACCCCGGGTAGTTTCTATGCAACGATTGATCCACATTATGGATTTACGAAGCCGTTTGCTAAAGGTAACTTTGATTATGTACAAGGTTCAGATAGCGAACCAAATACTCCAGAAGAGTTTGAGCAAGGTTTTGCAGACCAGTTAGATGATTGTGATGCTTATTACAAACAGATTTTTGGTCAAGATTTTACTTGCGATTCTTGGGATTATTGGGAATCTAATTCGTCTGCTTTTTGGCAAACCTATGGCTATATCCAGTATAAGAAAAATGGCGTATGGGTTACTGCACCATCTGATAAAACAAATTTTGCATCCCCAACGACGGCTGCACAAGCTAGACCAAACCGCGATCGTTTGGTTGATGCGCTTGAGCTTGCGGATGCTTCAGAGCTTCAATATGGTGTAAACTGGCGTTTCGTTGGCAATGGCACTAATACCGCTTGGATTTATCGTGATACTTATCCAAATCCAACTCGTAATGAATATATCAAGACTAATATTTCGATTAATTATGTTTTTGATTATATGACTATTGATGCAAACGGGAACCCAATTTATCATACAACGCTACAAGATGCATTGAATAGTGAAGACGCAACGGTGATTTTGAATAAGGATACCACTGTTGATACTATCACTATTCCGGCTGGTAAGACTTTGATTGAAAGAGAAGGCGAACTAACTATTAGTGACCCACTACACTCGACCGTTAATGGTACTTATACAAAAAAAGATGGAAAAAACTATCATATTGTAAAAGTAACTCAAACTGGTGCAGGTCTTTTGCAAGTAGCTGAGCCGATTGTAGAAGTCGGTAGTGAGGTAGACTTGGATATTCAAATCCCAGATGGTTACAAAATTTCTTCTTTCTCCATTGATGGTTCTAATGTTAGTGGTGATACTCGTAAGTTCACTATGCCGAATAATGATACTTCGGTAATAATTACTTTTGGTGAATGGACGATTGCGGCGTCTCCAGACGAGAGCGATGATTCTGGTAGCGATGAAGTTCGTGGTGTTATCGCAGAATCCGTTACAAAGGATCTTAAGTCTTTGCTCGAAAGTGGCGAAACTAAAAATGATAGTTTGACTTTGTCAGATTTGGATAAAGTTAAAAATGTCTTTAAAGATGGTGGTTCCGTGCTTGCTTATCTAGAAAAATGGTTCTATAGCAGCGAAGATTATTACGAGTATGCTGAAGCTTATGAGGCGATTGTAGCTCAGATGGAAGATGGCGAGAAGATTGCGGCTATGTATGATGAATACATTGATTTGTACTCTAGTTTAGATGATTCACATCTTGGCATTGTATATGCTTTGGATACACCAGTGAAAGTTCGTTTTGAAATTCCAGAAGAATATAGAAACGTTCCGGCTGGATTCACTAGGGTCTTCACTATTATTCGTGGGCATGTAGATACAAATGACGTTGATACTGCAACACGTCTAGCTACTAGTCGTGATGGCGATGATGTTGTAGCAGAAAATGATAAGTTCTCTACATTTGCAATCGTTTATAAAGATGTTGTTTCTACTCCAGATACTGGTGTAATGACGGCGCAAAGCGGCTCTGCTATAGTAGCTTCTATCGTATCTGCTGTGGCTGTAGGACTAATTACTACAATTACAAGTCTTGCATATTTATTGCGTAGAAGGCAATAATAGAAAACAAAAATCCCCTTTCTTTAAGGGGATTTTTGTTGCTTTTTATGGGAAAGTGTGATATAATGATACGGATATTAACAATAAGGGAAAAATATGAGTCGTATCGGAAAACAACCCATCGATATTCCGGCGGGAGTGACAATTACGGTCGGCGAGAGTGAGATTACTGTCGCTGGGCCTAAGGGTCAGCTCATCGTTCCGGTTCAGCCAAATACCACCACAAAGGTAGAAGGCACTCAGGCTATTGTTACCCGCAAGGATGACGAGCTAAAATCTCGGGCTTGGCACGGTTTGCAACGTGCATTACTCAACAACGCTGTTGTTGGTGTAACCAAAGGCTTTGAGAAAAAACTAGAAATTAACGGTGTAGGCTTCCGTCTATCAGGCGGTGGTCAGGAAATCGAGATGGCACTTGGTTTTTCACATCCTGTGAAATACCGTGCGCCAGAAGGTGTCCAACTTACCACCAATAAAATGGAAATCACGGTCTCTGGCATCGACAAACAAAAAGTTGGCCAGGTTGCCGCAGAAATCCGCAGCCTCAAGAAACCTGAACCATACAAGGGTAAAGGTATTAAGTATGTTGATGAAGTAATCATCCGAAAGGCTGGAAAGGCAGGGAAGAAATAATGAATAAGACTTTTAGAGCGAATCGTACTCGTGCAAAAATCCATGGTACTAGTGAGCGTCCACGCTTGTCTGTTCATTTTAGTAACCTACACATTACTGCACAAATTATCGACGATGATAAGAAGGTCACTTTGGCTTACGCTACTACCGTAGGTACCAAAATGACTGGCACCAAAACGGAAAAAGCAGCTAAAATTGGTGAAGAAATTGCTAAGAAAGCAAAAACTGCCAAGATCAAAAAAGTTGTATTCGACCGTGGTTCAAAACTATATGCTGGTCGCATGAGCGCTCTTGCTGATGCAGCTCGCAAGGAAGGATTGGAGTTTTAGTATGGCCGAAACTGATAAAAAAGCCCCAAAGGTCATCAATAAGTCTGGTACTCTTAAAATGACAGACGAGACCGCAGCCAAAAAAGATATCAAAGATATCGCTGGCAAAAAGATGGATCGCAGAAATCGCCGCGATCGCGTCAAAGCCGATGTGGCACCAAAAGAATTTGATGAAATCACCATTGCAGTTGATCGTGTATCTCGTACCGTAGCTGGTGGTCGTCGCATGCGCTTTAAAGCACTTGTTGCTATTGGCAACCACAAAAATAAAGTTGGTGTTGGCGTAGCAAAAGGTAACGATGTTACTACTGCTGTAGCCAAAGCTACTTCCAAAGCTAAAAAATCAATGATTACCTTTAATATGGATGGTGAGACTATCTGTCACGAAGTCCGTACCAAAGTTACTGGCGCTGATGTGCTTATGAAGCCAGCTGCTCCTGGTACAGGTATTATTGCTGGTGGTACCGTTCGTTCCATCATGGGTCTTACCGGAGTAAAGAACCTCATTTCTAAATCTTTAGGTTCTACCAACAAGGTAAACATTGCTTATGCCGTAATTGAAGGCTTGAAACAGCAAGTTCCACGCAAAGATTGGAATGGCGCTAAGGTTGAAAAAGCCGCCAAAAAGGAGACTAAGTAATGAAATATAACGATTTAATCGTAGAAAAGAATACTCGTCCTTCTCGTAAAGGTCGTGGTATCTCTGCTGGTCAAGGTAAAACTGCTGGTCGTGGCACTAAAGGTCAAAAAGCTCGTACTGGTCACAGCAAAATGCCAGCCGGCTTCATGGGTGGTCAACGTGCTATTATGCAAGCTATCCCAAAGCTCAAAGGTTTTAAATCTTTTCATGCTAAAGCAGAGGTAGTTTACACGGATCGTTTGAATGAGCTCAAAGGTAAAGTTGATAACTTTAAACTTGCAGAAGCAAATCTTATTTCAAATCCATTTGTGAAAGTAAAAATCATCACTCGCGGTGAGCTTACTTCTAAAATTGATTTAGAAACTCAATTTGCATCAAGAACTGCTATTGAAGCTATCAAAAAAGCTGGTGGTTCATTCAAAAAAGTTGCTATTTTGCAAAAACCAGCAGCTAAGAAAGAAGCTTAATAATCTTTCTTAAGAGTTGGACTTGTTCGTTGTTATTTTCATAACATACAAGTCAAATAAAAGAGACAGATGCTCCCAAGGGAGCGTCTCTTTTATTTGTTGATGTTATAAAAAAAACACTCACAAATCTATTTTTATACTCTTAAGAAAGATATATTAAGCTTCTTTTTATCTATCTGTGCTATAATATTGAGAGATAGGAGTTTTTATGAATGAAAAAGAGCTAAGGACTAGCCCGAAACAACGGATTTTTATTACAATTATTGCAGTAGTGATGCTTGGTTCGATTATTGCGAGTTATGCGGCGATTATTGCTGGTAATAGCTCAAAAGATAGTTCTGATAACAAAATTAGTGAAGCAAAGAAACAGGAATATGAGAGGGCCTACGAAAATGAATTATCGAAGTTTAAGGAAGCTACAAAAGGCGACTATGAGACTTTTAGTAAATATCGTTCTGAAATAAAAGCTTATAATGAAGCTTCGGCGAATGGTGGGCCAGTAGAAAGGCGTGATTTAGTGGTAGGAAATGGTCGCGAATTAAGTGAAACTAGCTCTGATTATTTAGCTTATTATGTGGGATGGTGTGCAGATGAAAGCATATTTGATTCGTCTTTTGATAATAACACTAATCCTACCGGTTTTGCAAAAGCTTTGGATGTGTCGCTTGGTATGATTGAGGGTTGGAATACTGGAGTTGCCGGGATGAAAATAAATGGTATTCGTGAAATTACTATACCATCCAATTTGGCCTATGGTGATAGTATGGAGATTTGTGGTGGATATAATAAACCACTCAAATTTATTATAATGGCAAAAGAGAATGAAGAACCACTTAAGTCGCTAGCTGCTTCTGTGGATAATGCCTTTATGAAATTGCAATATGCTAAATACGGTATAGATTATGATGCTGAAAATGGGAGTCAAGACGAGTCTGTAGAATAATAATATGAAAAGCTTCTTCTTTTACGATTTAGAGACTAGTGGTTTAAATCCGCGTGCGGATAGAATTATGCAATTTGCTGGGCAACGGACAGATATGGATTTAAATCCGATTGGCGAGCCAATAAATATATTGGTAAAAATGACGGACGATGCTTTGCCTAGTCCGGGTGCGATAGGTGTAACTAAAATTACGCCACAACAAACTTTGGCAGATGGGATCTCGGAAGCAGAGTTTGTAAAATACGTGACTGAAGAAATTTTTACACCAGATGCGGTGGCTGTTGGTTATAATACGGTGCGATTTGATGACGAATTCATGCGTGCAATTTTTTGGCGGAATTTTTACGATCCGTATGAATTTGAATGGAAAGATGGGCGCAGCCGTTGGGATATGCTTGATGTGGTACGACTCACAAGAGCACTTCGGCCAGAGGGGATTAATTGGCCGGTTACCGATGACGGCAGACCAACAAATCGCCTAGAACTTTTAACTAAAAAAAATGGTTTGTCTCATGAGCATGCGCATGATGCTTTGTCGGATGTTTATGCGACAATTGCGGTGGCGGGATTAATTCGCGAGAAGCAGCCAGATTTATTTAACTTTTTGTTCAGCATCCGCAATAAAAACGATGTCAAAAAATATGTCAATTTGGATGATAAGAAGCCGTTTGTATATGCAAGTGGTAGATACCCGGCAGAGTTTAATAAGACCACGGTGGCATTTCCTTTAACTTCTGGCCGAAATGGGAATGTGCTAGTTTTTGATTTACGATATAATTTGGAAGAGCTTTTAAAACAAGAAGAACCAAAGTTTTATCCAGTTGTAAAAGAACTGTGTTTAAATAAATGTCCGGCGGTGGCACCAATTAGTGTATTAGAAAAATATGACGGTTGGCAGAAGATTGGTTTAGACAAAAATACTGTGCAACAAAATCTTGAAGTTTTACTAAAGCACCCGGACTTTGCTGAAAAAATGCGCGAAGAAAAAGAAAATTTGCCAGAATTTCCAGAAGCTATCGAGCCGGAGGCCGCGATTTATGAAGGTTTTGTAAACGATGCAGATCGAGTTAAAATTGCAGCGGTGAGAAATGCGGACGAAGATAAGCTGGCGGATTTTTGTCCAGATTTTCACGATCCGAGGTTGCCGGAACTATTACTGCATTACAAAGGTCGTAATTTTCCGCGCGCTTTGTCGGAAACAGAAGCAGAAGAGTACGAAAAATATCGTTCTGACAGGATTAAACGCCAAGCACCAAAGTTTTTAACTGAATTACAATCTCTTTATGAAAAAGATGAGTTCGTTGCTGAAGAATTAAAACTTTATTTTGAGTCATTAATTGACACAGATTATTAAACTTATGGTAAAATGGTATAAAGAAAGGGTGGCATGGATAATAACAAAGTCATGATTGTGGGGACGGGGAATGTTGGTGCGAGCATTGCTTTTGCGCTCATGAATCAACGTACCGCCGTAAACGAAATAGTTTTAACTG
>JAEIGA010019903.1_pt1 | contig 10229 bp, 8 predicted proteins | sample 9270691 | NCBI WGS metagenome assembly JAEIGA01 (sample SAMN17057246, study PRJNA624740) | gut metagenome | biome: biome; isolation source: fecal sample | host: Bos grunniens | place: China: Xizang | collected 2019
GCATAACCAAGTTTTTGCGCAGCTGCCATGAAGCTTCCTTCCCTGGCAACTACATGGAAATATTGCAATAATGTCAGATCCATAACTCTACCTTATAATATTGATATGTTTATATATATATAATTTATATGTTAAATGACGTTTCTGTCAAGACTTTTTCCGGAGCATTTCAAGTAAAAACAAAAAATCTGCCTATGCTATTGAAAACATAAACAGATCCTGTACAGGTAATGATTTAATAATAAAACTCCCACACCATTTCGGCGTGGGAATTCTTAGTTTTATATTTACTGTACCAATTCCATGCCCCACTCCGGTTTCGCCGTAATGATGCGTCCTACTCCGATCAGATCCGCCTTCCCTTCCTGAAGAAGCTTCTCTGCATCGTCAATAGTTTTTACGCCACCAGTGAGTAAAACCGGGACAGTGACTTCTTTTTTTACTGCCTCAGAAATATCTCCAAAATATCCCGGATAATTGTGCCCTTTGCGGGTGAAGCAACATGTCCCACCGGAGATATCCAGAAGGTCTACACCCGCCTTTTCAAAACGCTTGCATGCCTCCACGCTATCCTCGATGGTCGTTCCGCCCGCGGTATAATCACATCCGCCAAGGCGAAGCATAAACAGGGATTTTTCGCCGATGACCTGGCGGATCCCTTTGATCAGCTCCATATGGATCCTGGTTCTTCCTTCGAGAGTATATCCATTATACTCATCTGTTCTCTTGTTTGTAATCGGGGAATAAAACTGATCCAGCATATAGGCATGGGCAGAATGGAGGTTGATCCCGTCATACCCAGCCTTCATGGCTCTCTCAGCTGCCTTGAAATAGCACTCTTCCAGTGCATGGATCTCGTTGACGGTAAGAGGTCTGGGTTTCTCAGGATTCGGTTTGGCATTGGGCCATCCGCAGGTAACGCTGATATCAGAAGCAGAGACAGATTCCTGTCCTGTAAAGGTCCTGCTGGCCCCACAGCCGGCATGACTGATCTGAAGAACTGCTGTGCTGCCGTTCTTATGAATGATATCACAAAGACGCTTCAGCCCCTCTATATCAGAGTCTCTGGATGAAGAAAGCTGCGTCGGGCTTGCCATTCCATCTGACCTTACAAAGCTGTGCTCCACTACCACCAGTCCAAAACGACCACCCTTTGTTCGTTCTTCATAATGACGGGCTGTCTCTTCCGTGATCTTACCGTCCACACAGGTCTCACTATGGATCGGTGCTTTAACCATGCGGTTTTTTAAAACATGATGTCCCACAACGATCTTCTCTTTTACTAACATTTGTATCCTCCTATTTTTATCTCTGCAGACATGATGCAGCACCAATGACTGAAATCACATCCACCAGAGAAATATCATAGCCGTATTGCAGCTCTCCAGATTGATCTCCGGCAACACCCTGTCACCCGTCAACCTGAAAAGACTACACCATATTAAGATAGTAACATGACTTTCTTTCAGAAAATAGGAAGATTAAAATCTGATATAAGCAATTATTTAAACTGTTCTGAATGTGTTCATTTTCTTTGTGTTAAATTCACTTCATTCTTCTCAGCACGGTGCGCACCACCATATCAGGACCACCTTTTAGCACATCGATAATGTAATCAATATCTTTTGCCGTATTGTAAGGTGCCAAACTGATCCTGCAGGTCCCGCTAACTCCAAGATATGCAAGCAGCGGCTGAGCACAATGAGTTCCGGAACGGATATTGATGCCCATCGAGTCAAAATATCTTCCCACCAGCAAGGGGCTTTGCCCGATAAAGTTAAAGGAGACAATACCATTACGGTCAGAAGCATATTCCGGGTTCCCATAGATCCTCAAACGCGGAATGTTTCTCATTCCTTCTAACAGCTTTCTCGTAAGGGCTTCTTCTGTTTCTAATATCGCCTCCTGTCCGAGCTCCCGAATATAACGGATTGCTACTGCAAAAGCAAATGCTCCTGATGCATTCTGAGTGCCGGCTTCAAATCTCAACGGTGGTTTCAGATAAACAGATTCCCCCCAGGAAACCTTGTCTACCATCTCTCCACCCATAAATATCGGCTGCATTTTTTCCAGTAATTCATATCTTCCCCATAAGACCCCGACCCCGTCAGGACCAAAAGCCTTATGAGCAGAGAAAGCGACAAAGTCTGCCCCGAGATTCCGGACATCCAGGCCATAGTGGAGGAATCCCTGAGCACAGTCAACAACGATATATGCTCCTTTTTCATGTGCTCTTTTTGCAATTCTCTCGACGGGAAAACGGGTCCCGAGAACATTGGACACCATGGAGACCGCGACGATCCTTGTACGGTCTGTAATCTTTTTCTCCAGGTCTTCCTCCAATATACGACCAATTCTGTCAGTCAGGAGATATCGCAACCTGCACCCTTTACGTTTTGCCAGCTGCTGCCATGGAATCAGATTGCTGTGGTGTTCGGCAATCGTTACCACAATCTCATCGCCTTTACGAAGAAGAGACCGGGCAAAAGAATATGCCACCAGATTGATGGCCTCCGTTGTGTTTCTGCAGAAAACAACTTCTTTCTTATCTGCATGGATATGCTCTGCAACGGTTTCCCTGGAATATTCAAAAATGTCCGTTGCCAGGGACCCTAGCTTGTAACTGCCCCGATGAGGGTTCGCATTCCGTACTGTGTACCATTCCGTCAAGGCATCCAGAACACACTGCGGTTTCTGTGTCGTTGCTGCGTTGTCAGCATAAACAAGACGGCCTTCTTTGTTATAGTTGTCCAGTAAAGGAAAGTCTTTCACAATGTTTATCATTTTTCCATGCCTCCCTAAGTCGCCATAACTTCCTTATACTGATTCATGCGGATATATACGACAACACGAAGCACATCTATCGCTTCCATTATGTCATCACAATCTCGACAGATCTTCTGCACGGCATTCGCAAGAATCTCGTCACCGATCTTGTCTTTGATCCAGGAGTACAATTCATCAAAATCCAGTGTTCGAACTCCTCCTGCCGGATTATTGAATTCTCTTTTCCCAATCGCATACACAAATTGCTCCAACGAATAACAACGGACATAAGTTATCCCTCTGTGAAAACCCTGGGAAAGGACAGTGAGCCTGTTTTCAAAGTCCATTTCCCGGGTATAATACTTCGCCTCTTCCAAAGACGGATACTCCATATAATATCCTGCTGGCTCCTGTTCATTGTTTTTTATATTCTCAGGAGATGAAATTGAATTATCCATGTTTTCTGCCCAGCTTTCCACAAGACTCCAATTTGTCGGCCACCTTTTTCAAACCCAGATTCTCGAGAGTTTCACGAAGCGGCCATCCGGTGGAAGGATCCCAACCTTCTCTGGCATAATATCGTCCCTTGAAATCTTCAAATTTATCCCAATCAAGAGTACGGCCTTTACCGGTATGATACTGCCATTTACCATCGATATACATAGGATAGAGCGCGTCCTCCGGGTTCGGTCTTTCATAAACATAATTCGCAAATATTTCCTGATCTCTGTGTCTGCCCTGCATAACCCAGATCGCCTTGTCCAGATTCCAGATACGTCTGCCGATCTCGTAAGATTCTTCTTTTGTCATTTCTATGCCTGTTACCGCTTTATATAACTCACATCCGTAATAATCGAGATCAATATAATAATCATGATAGGGATCATTCACATTAATTCTGGCCCCGGCCCATCCCCAGTCACAGAATGTCAGCGACTGTTCCCAGACACGGGTCCAATGTCGGAAATAGTATACTGCCTCTATACGATAATCACTATATGCATTTTCTTCGCTGTAGTCCCAACATCTTGGATCAAGCCCGTTTGCAGTTCTTGAGAGCATGTTGACCAGGCCTTCTGCTGTCAGCATGGGAGGAATCCCAAGCAGCGTAATCGTTGCTTTCGGCATCCAGTAAACCCAATGGTTAAAACTATGTTCATTGATATCTCTCTCTCCGAATATGCTTCCAAAGCTCCAGTCTGTCTCAACCTGTGGGGAATAATGTTCACCATAACCCCATTGCGGGTGAAGCAGTTCTCCTGTGGTAGAATCCTCTTCCCATGTTCCCCATTCTTTTGCGGCTCTTACAACGCCATCTGCCAGCTGGTCACCGCAATCCTCGCGATTAACCATCTTTTCAAGCAATCTCCTTGCAAATTCATGGGTTCCGACCTTTTTAAAATCCAGATCACCGGTCTCAATGGGTTTCCCCGGTCCTGCAAGACCACGTTTATACAAAGAATACAGATAACTGGCTGTATGGGTTTCCCAGGCATTGATTCCCCATCGGTTCAGAAGATCCGCATTCTTCCGGCCGGTTTCTTCTGTATCAATACTACCTCTGCCCCATGCAAGAACAACACAGTATGCTTCATTTGCCTTGGAATCCGGGAAAATTGAGCGACAAGCCGTAGGGCAGCCTTCACAGGCCTCCGGTCTGTGTGGAAGATAATTGAAATTTCCCAGCACATTCCCCTGGCCCGGAATGTTGTACTGATGATATTGAACAAAAGGATCATAGGGCACTTCATCGGGACGGTCAATTTTGTAGTCACGCTTAATATACAGTTCCCTGCGCAAATCAAGCAGGCGGCTCGGATCAGCGATCTCAAATGTCTGTGTCCCTGTAAAACTTACTGCTTTGAGCTTTTTTGCTCCCCAGACAGCACCGAATCCAGTCTGGGCTGCAAGATGGTTTGCATCATGGACAATGCCTCCGATCCTTCCCAGCCTCTCGCTGATTGGCGTGATGCACATTACTGCCGGACGTGCCATCGTCATGGCTTTTGAGCCGGGAACCTGATACCATTCCCCGTCTTTTGCACCTCCTGTAATTTCGTTCATGATCGTTTTCTGTGTCTCCCAGGCATCCAAACCCCATAAAGCAGAAGCATCCTTAAATGTAATCCTTCCGTCTACAACATCGATCCATACGGGACTCTCAGAATAACCGGTTACCATAAATGCATCAAAACCTGCCCGTTTCATTCCTCCGGCAATTCGTCCGCCCATGCTGGAACGGGTGTACCATTCATGGTCTGAGAATGAACCGATACCGGTAATCTCTGCTCTGGCACCTGCCGTAGGAACCAATGTACCCGAAAACGGATTAGCGGCAACAACGATCAAATTCTTTGGATCAAACGGTTCTACCGTCATGTCCTCGCAATAATCCCAGAACAATGCTGAGGCAAGGCCATGTCCCCCCAGCCAGCAAACATATGGATCCGAATCAATAATTTTTATCTCACGGGTCGTCAGATTAACATGAGCAATCTTACCGGTCCATCCTTTTGTTGCCATACTTAAACCTCCTTCTCCTGATTAGATTCCTGTACTTTGGCATCTTCCGTAAAATCCGGTGTGTCCCATGCCGATCCGGCTCCGCCGATCTGACGCAGGCCTGCAGCCTTCAGCGCTTCCATCGGTGGCTGCATCCCGGCATCATCGACTGGAAAATTTGCCCGGGCATAATGCAGACTTTTTCGGAGGTTTACCTCATATTCATCCTCAGTTTCAGGAAGATCTCTGGTAAATGCAATTGCCTGCAGGGCACAGACATTAATACATGCCTGTTTCCCTCTTACACCTCCCTGCTCATTCCAAAAAGGAGTATCCTGACAAAGATCGCATTTTAACGCCTTCCTTCTTTCGTAATCGTAGGCAATCCTTGATGGCTTATACTTACAGGCTTTGATACATTTTTTGCATCCAACACATTTATTATCGTCAATGATCCGCACACCAGTCACCTCATCAGCCTTCAATGCGTCAAAAGGGCAGGCCCTGACACAATCCGGCTCCTTACATTGCCTGCAGACATACTGTTCTATGTCATCGTCTGGATATGTTCCAAATACATTTTTTTTAATCTGAATCCTGGCATGAGACAGGTTGATCCCTCCCTCATGTGCCAGTGTACAGGCCATCATACAACTCATACATCCGGAACACTTTTTCGTGTCGACCAGGAGATAGCCTTTAGACACCGGCAAAACTGTAATATCCCCCTTAATTTTCATATTGATTTCCTCCATAGCTCTTCTACAAGGCTTGAAACTGTTAATCATTGTTATGAACGTGTTCATAAATAATGATATCATTATTGCACTATTATGTCAATGCAGTTATGAACGTGTTCATAATTGGAGAAAAAACACCACCCCGACGATGAAGAACAGGCCAGTCATCCATCGACAGGATGGTCATATATTGAAATAGACAATTCAGTTTTTCAAAATACCAACCACAGTCAGGTTGACAGATTATGATTACATAGGCAGAATCCCCTTAATTGCCCTTCTGTAAATATCCCTCGTCACTTGTGGAAGATCAAATCCGCCCCGTTCAGCAACCCATGTAAATATGATTCCCTTCACGATCATACACAGGTCGATCGAGATATCGTGAACACTCCTGCCTTCAGGAAGGACATATCCCTTCTGAACTTCTTCCGTGATAAAACCGTCTGTAACCATCATGATATGATTATTGTTTCTGTGGATATCCATCTCTTCATTTTGATTGCTAAAATAATGCATGACAAATTCCACTCCGAAATTCTGAGTGAACTCCATGTATATACCGTAAAACTCTGTGATCTTTTCCTGAAGGTTTAATTTGCTGAAATCTTCACTTTTTATCTTCTCCTCAAAATCCTCCAGCGCAATATTGTAAAAATGGGAAAGCAGTTCCTGTTTATTTTTAAAATATGTATAAAACTTCCCGACAGAAATATTTGCTTCTGCACAGATCTTTCGAATAGACAGTCTCTCATAGCCTACCTTTTCAAGAAACTGGATGGCAACATTAAATATGCGGTCTTTTTCACTTAGTTCACTGGAATATCTATCATACATTACGGAATCCTTTCTGCCAATCAATTCATATAGGCAATCTTTCTTATGCCGGTTTTCTTCATAATACTGTAACGAATATGTATAAACATATTCTATAGGAAAATCAAGCAAAAAGCAAGAGCAGACATGAACTTGTTCATAACTGTATTGACTTTGTTGTTCCTTTATGGTATGATACTTCATAACTGAACAGGTTCATAACACATATAACGCACTTTTAAAGAAAGGATATCGTCATGCTTAAAAATCTTTTATCTCCTATTAAAATCGGCAATCTTGAATTAAAGAACAGGATGATCGTTCCGCCAATGATCAGCTGTATGTCGGAAACAGATCATTTTGTCAATGACAAATATATCAATTATATCGTCGAAAAACATAAAGGCGGTTTTGCAATGGTCATCAATGAAGGGCATGCTGTCAGCGAAGGTGGATGTGGTTTCAACAGGATGTTCGGCCTTTTCGATGATAAATTCCTTCCGGGACAGAAGAAACTTGTCGATGCAATCCATGCTGTTGGTGGTACTGCCTGCGTACAGCTTATGCATTCAGGAAGGCAATCGATCTCCATGGAAGAAGATTTTCTTGCGGTAGCCCCGTCTGCTATTAAGGATATTACGCTTACCTATACACCCAGAGAGCTTACAATCGATGAAATCCATCAGATTATAGAGGATTACGGCACAGCAGCAGCAAGAGCAAAGAAAGCCGGTTATGACGCTGTTGAAATCCATGGAGCCCATGGCTACCTGATCCATGAGTTCTTCTCCCAGGCATCGAACAAGAGAACTGATGAATATGGCGGGTGTCTGGAGAATCGTGCCCGTTTTGGTCTTGAAGTTGTAGCGAGTGTCAGGAAAGCTGTAGGGGAAGGATTCCCGATCATCTATCGTATGTCTACGCATGAATGTATGCCCAATGGTGAAGGAATCACGGTTGCGGATTCTCTTGCCCTTGCCATGCTTCTTGAAAAAGCAGGTGTTGATGCCTTGCATTCTACACTGGGTAATTATGAAACAGAACGTTTCCAGATTGCTCCTGCTGCTGTGGAGAGGGCATTAAGCGCAAATATTGCCGCACAGCTCAAGCAGGTAGTCAGCATTCCGGTCATCAATGTCGGGAAGTACACCGATCCTTTGATCGCAGAGGCAGAAATAGCAACCGGCAAGTGTGACATTGTTGCATTCGGACGTCAGTCCATCGCTGACCCGTATTTTCCGGAAAAAGCTTCCAGGGAAGCTTATGGCGAGATCCGTCGCTGTATCGGCTGCCAGATCGGATGTCTTCAGAGACTGAAAAATGTACTTCCCATATCCTGTACAGTAAACCCGAGGATTGGAAAAGAAGGTGACTTTGCGCTGAATCCGGAAAAAGCAGCTGTGTCCAAGAAGGTAGTGATCATCGGTGGCGGCATCGGTGGCATGCAGGCGGCACTCACTGCATCCCAGCGGGGTCATGACGTAACTCTGTATGAAAAATCCAGCCAGCTTGGCGGACAGTGGACAATTGCCGGTGTTCCTCCTTATAAGCAGGAAGTGAATACATTTACGGTATGGCTGAAAGATCAGCTTGCTCTGTCTGATGCGAAAATCGTGTTGAACAAGGAGATTACGGCAGATGAGATCGTTGATATAAATCCGGATGCCGTGATCATTGCTTCCGGTGCCACTCCACTTATGCCTCCAATCAAGGGTATCGACAATAAAAATGTCTCGACCTATGATGACATCCTTCGCTCAAATGTCCTTGCCAGAGGAAAAACCGCTGTGATTGGCGGTGGTGAGGTCGGATGCGAAACAGCCTGCTACCTTGCTTCAGTTGGAAAAGAAGTAGCTGTGTTCGAGATGATGGATCACACCTGCAATGAGACAGAACCTGGTGTGAAATATTACATTGAAGACTATATGAAGACCCATAATGTAGATGTACATATCAATGCGAAAGTTCTGGAATTCAAGGATGACGCGGTAATTTGTGAAGAGAGCGGACAGACCCGTATTTATGATGGATTCACGGATATCGTTATGGCGATCGGCAGAAAGCCCTATGATCCCTTTACAGAAGCCCTTGGAGGAAAGGTGAAAGAAATATATAAGCTTGGTGATGCTGTCAGAGCACATCAGGGCATTGATGCTGTATCCCAGGGCTTTGAAATCGCTTATAATCTGTAATCTATTAATAAGACTCCCAATCATCGATTGATTCCGGTAATTGGTGGCATACTACCCCCAAGTAGGACACTTGAGTAAAAAAAACTACTTGGGGGTATTTCTATGTCCCTTGGACGGTAGATTCATGTTGGACAACGCATCAAAACCTATCGAAATGTTTTTGCTGATGATAGTATTCTTCATTGGATCCGGATCTCCCAGTTTTTTTTGCATCTCTCGCACTTCCCCCCAGTCCGCTGTCCCATGCTCTGCCCCGAAATGATAGTTCCGATAATAGGTCAGAAAGTAGGAAACACCCATAAGCCAAAGAGAAGCTTTGCTGTCGGATTCTTAATCTTGATACATCCGACAACCGATAAGAGTGTTAACACAATAGTGATTCCTACAACCACTTTTCATCATCCTTCCAGCTGCTTTTCCTCGCATACCGATCACCAAGATCCAGAAGCTTCTTCATAAACAATTACCTCCTCAGAATTTACAAGGACATGAGTCGACCTTATTTACTGTATTGTGAGCAACACCAGCGAGCGATCTTCCCGATCAGCGCTTCCGGTAATTCCTGACCATATGGCAGGCAGATTGTTCCCTTACTCACAACAAACCCATTGAGTTGATCTGAAAAAGCAACAACTGCTTCATCACCGGGATAAAGACCGATATGCTTTTTGAATGCAGCAAAATGGATGATATTTCGCCCCTTCCAGTAAGTCGGCATGGACCAGGAGATCCGTTCCTCCGCATCAGGAATGGCAGTCTGAATGATGGTACGGATCCGGTTCAATCCGGGACGGTTTTTTTCATCTTGCGCAGCAATATATTCATCGATCGTTTGCGGCTTTACACAATAGTGATCTTGACCCTGTCTGCTGAACTCTCTGCCGCATTTTGGGCATTTCCACTTTTTATCCTTTGTTTTCATGACCTTTGTAATATCCCTTCAAACTTGAGTTTGCGCGTTAGTCCTATCCATTCGCATCAATGATATCCTGCAGGCTCACATGTTCGTTACGAAACCGGGCCGCGCTCCTTTCCTTCCTGAGATGAATCGCATTCTGCGGGCAATTGTGTACACAGGCATAGCACACCTCACAATGGTCAGAAAAACTAATCTTCTCTTTTGTTACCGTAATATTGTCGGCTGGGCACACCTTTGAGCAGATTCCACAGTGGATACACCGCTCGTTCACTATATAACTCTGTGCCGCATCCC
>JAEIGA010019904.1_pt1 | contig 10228 bp, 7 predicted proteins | sample 9270691 | NCBI WGS metagenome assembly JAEIGA01 (sample SAMN17057246, study PRJNA624740) | gut metagenome | biome: biome; isolation source: fecal sample | host: Bos grunniens | place: China: Xizang | collected 2019
AATTATAGTCCCAATTGAATATCAAGTTGCCACTTCCTTGTAGGTCAGACCAATGGGCACGAGTCTGATTCTCAACGCCCACACCGCCGTCAAAGGTGAGGCGGTAGCCCGTGGTAGGCTGCTCTGGGTTGTCGGGCGTAATATCAACATTATTGCAAGAGGCAAATCCTGCAACAACTGATGCTAAAAGAAAAAAATAGTGTATCTTCTCATAACAGCTTAATCGTTATTATTAGTAGTTTTCAAATTCAGAATCATCGCTGTCAGAACCATCGCCACTGACTGCAAATCCACTTTCTACCTCTACTTCGAGAACCTCTATCATAGGAGGCTCGTAAAAAATCTCTTCACTTTTCATATCTTTTGATTTTTGTAATTTATCTTGTTGCTAATTGAATCAAATAAAATAAAATAAAATACGACGTTTCGGAAAAGGCACGATGAATGCCGACCGATAACGCCGTAATATAATGATGCAATGCTTCTTGAGCCGCCACACGGAGGGGCGGAGCACCATTGCGTAGATATAAGTCTGAGGAAATGGTTAGCAAAACCAGGAAAAAAGGAATTGCTAATACATTGACAGATATTTCTGTAAGATACGCGCAATGTGAATGTGTTACACAATTTTCGCAACATAACTAAATCATCCACGACAGATTTTACCGAAACTTTCAGGCTCCTGTAGCTGTCAAAAAGACTGTATGTCATTGAATAATTGTTCATTCTTTTCTGTTAAATGCGTACTCATCTACGCAAAAGTAATCAAAATTTTGCACAAGACCTTATTTCTGAAAGATTTTTTAGCATTTACGAGACTGTTTTTTTCTTAAAAGAGCAGAAATGATACTCCCGAAATGAAAAATGATGCTCAAGAATGTAGAAATGATCTTCAAAAGTATAGGATGACACCAAGAATGACTCTAAAAAAAGGAGGAACAATGCCCATTTGAAAGGAATGTAAAGCCGCTCCTGTAACATACCTCTTAGATTTGGCGATAAAGACCAGTTTAGTTTACTTCTATTCTATATATAAAACTAAACTACTAAATTTAATAGCAATCGCAGGTGCAATTTCAACTCAAATTAAACTCCATTTAACCATGCAACGAAATGCAAGTATGCTAAAAAATATAAAAAAAGTGCGTTTTTGCAGATTTTATTGGTATCTTTGCAAAGATGCGGTCCCAAAGTCTGTCCCCCGAACGAACTTTTGTCCTAAGGTTGCAAATGGGCATTAAAAAATATTTTGCATCTGAAAGTAGGTAGTTGTTATATAATTAGCATAGTTTATAGAATTCTTACAATATGAAATGTACAAGTTATGATAAATCAAAGAGATTAAGAATCTTTGTTAGTTATGGTCATGACGAATACTTTGCATTTGCTCGCAATGTAGCCAACGAGCTACTCTTACAAGGGCATGAAGTGTGGTTCGATGAAGATCGTCTTAAGCCTGGTTGTGATTGGGAACGCTATATAGAAGATGGCTTGGACTGGGTAGCAGAAGATACAGACAGAGGAAGAATACTCCTTATCATGACTCCTCATTCAGTGAGAAGACCCAATGGCTATTGTCTCAATGAAATCGCAAAGGCTCTGGATAATATGCTGACGATTATTCCAGTGATGCTTGTATGGACCACTCCCCCATTATCAATATATCGTCTTCAATGGCTCGATTTAACCAACTCTGCGAATAAGAAGTGTATTACCCAGACCTTTAAGCATGATCTTAAAATGATATCCGAAGCCCTTACGATGAGCAGCAAGGATATAGTTTTAAAATCAGATTCACTACTAAGAGCCTTGAACCCCTTGAACTATAAAACAGACATAGTTCTCAACCAAACATGGTTTACAGGACGCGCATGGGTATTTGAGGCAATAGACAAATGGATAAACACTCACAATGCCAGCCGTCTATTCTGGATAACAGGAGTCCCTGGAATAGGCAAAACAGCTATTGCAACGAGGTTACTTCAGATATATCCGGAAATATCAGCCTTTCATATCTGCAGAAGGGGACATAGTGAAAAATCTTCTCCTCGACGAGCAATATGCACAATATCATATCAGCTCTCGACCCAATACCCAGATTATGCAGAAATCATAAAAAGCATCAATCTAAACGAAGTATTAAGAGATTGTAATGACTCAGCCTTATTTGATATCTTGATCACCCAACCACTAACACAGATATCAAGTACAGATAAAAGTATGTCCATAATTCTTATTGATGCCCTCGACGAGGCCACTCAAGATGGAGTTAATCCATTAGCAGAATTTATTGCGGCCGAATTCGACAGATTACCTAATTGGGTACGCCTAATTATTACGAGTAGGCCCGATAGGGAAGTGACGGTTCCTTTACAACGGTTTGCACCATGGACTCTCGATTCTAAAACTGAAGAGAATCAGAAAGACATACATCAATATATTAAAAAGCGACTTGAGAAATATAACAACCATAAAGATTATCAGGCAATTTTCCACACCATAATACGTAAATCTGAAGGTGTATTCTTATGTGCCAAATACATTGTTGACGAAATTTTAGAAGGACGATTGGATATTAACAAATCTGACGCATTCCCACAGGGTTTGGGTGGCGTTTATTACCAGTATTTCACAACTAAGTTTACTGATTCGGAAACATACGACAGGTATATCCGCCCTGCAATGGAACTTATTGCAGCACGATATGAGCCATTGACCGAAGATGAGCTAAAATCATATCTTGGTTGGAATAACTATAGTGTAAAACGATTCCTCAGTTGTATGGGGTCCTTTATTGTACGTCATGCTGACGGCACCTTAACCCCATTTCATCAGTCATTAATAGATTGGATTGGTGATGAACAAAAATCTGGAATAAAGTTTTGGATCGACATTCAACAGGGCCATGAGGTGTTAGCATCATTTCATCAGAAACAATCAGAATTTTCGGAATATGCGTTGTTGCATTTGGTGAAGCATATAACAAATTGTTGCCCACATAAATTCACAGAAGTATTTTGTAACAGACAGTACATACGGCAGCGCCTTGCGATGCTGGGTGCGCCTGCATTTTTCAGGTTAATCTTGGAAGATATGTGTGCATTATACGCTACAGGCAGGAATTTGAATGATGTCTTTTCAAATTATGAATTGCAGTCGATTATTCTTGAAAATCACATATATTTCTTTGATCACGATTACTATAAGCAATTCCGCAAATATGGATTTAATGAATATATTAGTACACTGGACCTTACAAATATGCCTGTTGCTATAGCCTGCATCATCATCTGCTATTATTACATCATTTATGATATTAAAGCTGCAACAGAAGTTCCTCTTGTTATTCCAGATGAAAAACACTTGCGCGAATGTGAGAATTCAGCACTTAACAATTACAGACTCGTATACGAAATCAAAGCAAGCTCATATAGAATTTCAGGAGACTTTGAAAGAGCAAAACAATATATCTCAGTAGCTATAAAAGCCTCAGAGTTGTTGGGTCGCAGAGACTACCTCTTGGTACTAAACAGTGTATATGCCAGGATAGAGATGCATTTTGGAGACTATGATTCTGCAATCAACAGACTTCAGAGCGCTATCAAAGAGGGCAACAAACTAATCTCTAATCTATCTTACGAATCAGATCTTGCAAAAATTCAACATATAAGAACTGGATCAACTTTGATACTTATAGAACAGTACTTAAATATAGGAAAGCCAGAAAAAGCATACGACTATTTGGCAGATATGGCAGTATTGTATAGAACCCCGCAAGACTATGACCGATACTGGTCGAGATACTTGTATATGTCAGCCTTATATGCTATACAAACCAAGGATGAGGCAATGTATGAAGAGTTTAGGTTGAAATTGGAGCCATTTGACTTGAATCAACCTGGAGGTAGGTTGTTCTATCATGAGGCTTTGCATAACTATGTACAAGGCAACACACAAAACAACACAGAACTACTTTATAAAGCAGAACAAATCATTAAATTATACATAGAAAAAGCAGAAGAGCGATATGATCTTGAATTAATGTCTGAAGGTTTTGCTTTGAAACAATGCATACAGAAGGCCCTTGCGCAGACTCCAGATAAAACCCCAGAATTATTGGCACCATTTTCATCGTGGATATCATTCAAGAGGAGTCTATTTGAGCATATTAAAGATAGTTAATTGATTGGTAAACCTATGGCAAAGTAGATAATATATGGAAGTACCAGCAATGAAAGGCTAATAGTATAATCCGTCTTATATTTGTATACTCTATAAATTATTTTATTAGATAATATAAATGTGTCAAATTATGAAGAGTATATTAGGAGAAGAGTATAAGGGCGATTCAAAGTTTGTTGCAAGATGTAGAAAACTACAATCTATCTATCGCCATGAGATTGGAGAAGAGATAGATCCATACACGGATAGATATGGTAATTTGCATTATTATGGCAACTACATCAGTAATGGGGAGAGTCCCAAGGAGGGTTGTTGGAAGAACTTCCTTACCGAGTATGCATTCAACTATGCAAAAGAACGCATAAATCCTGAGAATAAGAAACCATACGAAACTATCGAATCTGACCGACTCTTTAACAATCTTCTTTCGAGCCAGCCTATGGCATTCAATCTTTTCTGCCCATTAAGACAGATGCTTGAGGAGTCGCCAGAGGTAGCAACAAATGTCATAAAGGCTGCTCTTATGGGCTATCCCATACACAAGGTAACGGAAGTTGAATTGGAATTCATTCCTGAAAACTACATAGAACTGACAGGGGATAAGAGTGCAATGGATGCAATAATAAGGTTTGAAAATGAGGATGGAAAGAGGGGCTTCATTGCCATAGAGACAAAATATTCCGAAAATCTTGGAACGAATGTGGCTTATGATAGGGATGATGAAGGGAATAAGGTACCCCGAAGACAGAGTCTTAAAGCGGTAGAAGAACTCAGTTGCTTTATGCCTGATGTTGAAAAAAGCATTACGGAAGGCGACACTTCACTTACTCAGATTTACAGAAATTTCCTATTGAGCGAGATGTATGGATCTAAAGAGGGATTACTACCCTATTCAATTATCCTTGCTCCAAAAGGCCATCCCACAACGAATAAAGAGTTAGAGTCTTTGACTGATGGACTTCGGACTGAATACAAGGAGAGGATAAAGAGTGTTGATTTAGAGGATTTTGTAGATACAATAATCCATAATTGCCCCGACAAATACCGCATAGTCTTCGAACGATTTTATGACCGATATCTTAATTTCGCTAAATTGAAAAAATATTGATTAGTGATTATGCAGACCGATACATTCAAAGATAGAGTAGTCATAGTGACAGGTGGGGCCAGTGGTATTGGCCGATGCATTGCCGATGAGTTTCGCAGTCAGAGAGCCGTAGTCTATGTAATCGACAAACAGGAAGGCGAACACTTCGTGGGGGATATCTCAAAGAAGGAGACACTGGAGGCATTTGCTGCCGAGGTGTTGAGCAAACACAGTAAAGTGGACATCATCATAAACAATGCCCTGCCACTAATGAAAGGTATTGATGAGTGTTCCTACGATGAGTTCCAGTATGCTCTGAGCGTCGGAGTTACCGCACCGTTCTATTTAGTAAAACTCTTTATGTCCCATTTGGCAGAAGGTGCATCCATCATCAATATATCCTCCTCGCGCGACCGTATGAGCCAACCGCAGACCGAGAGCTATACGGCTGCAAAAGGTGGTATTGCGGCACTCACCCACGCCTTGTCGGTAAGTCTGGCGGGACGAGCAAGGGTGAACTCCATCTCCCCAGGTTGGATTGATACAACATACACTATTTACGAAGGCCCCGACGCTACGCAGCAACCCGCTGGCAGAGTGGGTAATCCGATGGATATTGCAAATATGGTGTTGTTCCTTTGTAGCGATAAGGCTGGCTTTATCACGGGCGAGAATATCTGCATCGATGGAGGTATGACCAAGCAGATGATTTACCACGGAGATTGTGGTTGGAAGTTGGAGAGATAAATATTCAGATCGTTATGTTAGCATACATATAAAAAGTAATTCGAGTTTATGCACCGTCTCAATGGTGGCTGAGCGCTCGGCTGTCGCATAGACGGCAGGCTGATGGAGTATGTGCGTGTGTCGTGTGCCGACCAGAGCCTCAACCACATCCCCGACAGCCTTGGTGGCTCTATATCGCCGCCCTCGTGATAGTCCTCGCCGTAACCGTCGGCCTTGTACCCCCCGCTCGTGGCGTGCCGCAACCGAAAATCCTGCGGATGTAGTGAAGAGTGACTAATTTTGGACCGTAAAAATTTGACTTCGCGATAAAATAAATGGTCTCACTATGCAACATTTCAAGATAGTAAATCGTTTGTATAAATAAATAGACTTAAGTAGATATGAAACGCCTCTATGCCACGTTCCTCGCACTAACCTTTACACTCTCTTCTGCATTAGCCCAACAGGCAGATATGTTGGTGGGAAGGCTCATAAATAGTGGTGACTGGTTTGAACTTGAGAGGGTTTATCCGAATGTTAAAGATGATGTGCAGACGCCGATGTTGAAACAGATGGCCGAGGTACTCCTTGCATACAACTTCAACCGTTGGGATGAGCTAAACAACAAGCTACCACAGCTCATTGCCGAGCATCAGGATAGGTTGGGCTATGAGAGCGTTTGCAACTTAATAAATCTCGGAGCTGCCGCAGAATACTTTAACGGCAACTACGGAGTTGCCGCCGACATGGTAAAGAGTATGGCAGATATTATCATGGCTGCCACTGGCTCCTTGGAGGAGACGGGTGTTGAGGAGCTGTTGGTGTGCTACGACTCTGTGCGCGAGCTACCCGCACCTACGATTGACATGCCCGACACAGATGTTACGATAGCCTTCTCAGATAGTTCGGGCCTGCACATCAAGCTCCCCGTGAGCATAAATGGCAAGATATACGACTTTATCTTCGACACTGGAGCATCATCATCGCTGATAGCCTCGGAGATAGCGTCTGAGATAGGGGCACAAAGCGTTGGCGAGCCCATATTTGTTGGAGGTGCGACGGGTGGTGGTTATCTTGAACGAGCACTCATAGAGAGGATGGATATAGGCCCAATTACATTGAGGAATGTCTTAGTCTTTGTAAATGAGAACTCCGCAGAGGATGATCCGCTCAAGGTAGATGCTGTGCTCGGCATGGACTTTATCAAGCGACTTGGCGAGGTTCAGATTGATATGGTAAATCACACATTGCGAATTCCCGCAGAGAAGAGCACTACACCCGAATATGGTAAAAACACTCTCCTTGAGCAGAATATTCCTATTATAGAGGTTATTGACGAAGGGGGCGATAGGATGACATTTATCCTCGATACGGGCAATAGCGGCGCAGATTTTTTCGACCTGTTGTTTGCTAAGAATAGAGAATTACTAAGCACTCTCCCCACTGAGACACAAAACACATGGGGACATGGTGGCATCGTAGAGCAACAGATAGCGAGAGTACCCGAATACACAATGAGAATTGGGGATAGAGCAGTTACGCTGCATGCCACTCCAGCAACCATCCCCAGTGGCGACATCGTAACTTCACCCCATCATGGCAGCCTCGGAATGGGATTATTAAAGAGCATAGAGAAGGTAACGCTCAATTTTGATGACATGTTCGTAAAGATAGAATAGATATTACATTTTACTTATGAAGAGGTTATTTATACTTTTATGTTGCGCGACAATGCTTGCAGCATGCGCCAACGGAGGAAAGAGAGGCGCTGAGAATGAGACAGTGCAAGAGGCTGGGGCGACCATGATATCAAACAAGATTAGTGGTGACCTGTCGGCTCTCGCTGAAATCCCCTCATCCATAACCATCGAGTGGCAGGAGGGCAGCGCCGAAGTTAGCATTGACGAGAACGGCAAGTTTCACACAATAGTCTACACTTATGAGGGAGATGGCATCCATGTCGTTGTCAACGATGATGTTCACTCATGGTGCCTTGCTGATGGCAGTGATGTGAACTTTGTATATAAGGATGAGTCGCTTATGCCTATTGGCTCGGCATTGGATGATAAGTGGGGCGCATACTGCAACGAGACTGCCACTATGATTGCAAATATCTATAATTCGGCAACCCAGGAGGAGGCCGAGGCTAAGTATCAGGCTGTTCTACAACACATGGTAGACTTCATGTATGCCAACATGGATAGCGTACTATCTCTCAACGCACTCACTTCTTACATCAACCTTGGTGGCGATGATGCTGTGGCTTCCAAGATCTTCAACAAGATTGACAGACGCTTTGCTGCACTTGAGTCTTATAAGAGCCTAAAGACAACAATTTTGGGTGCGGAGCTTATCGACCTTGCGCTACCCAATGCCGAGGGCGAGATAATCCGCGTGTCGGACCTATGCAAGAGTGGTAAGTGGGTACTCATCGACTTTTGGGCTACATGGTGCGGCCCATGTCGTGGCGAGATACCCTACCTCGTGGAGGCATACGCCAAGTATGCACCTCAGGGATTGGAGATTTATGGCGTGTCGTTCGACTACCCAGGGACAGAGGCTCGCTGGAGAGAGTTTATAGCGGAGAATAATATGACATGGATAAATGTCTGGGGTACGGATGAGGATGGCTCGTGGAGGGCTGGCGAGGAGTTTAATGTCGATGGTATTCCAGCTAACTTCCTATACTCGCCAGAGGGCAACCTCGTAGCGAGAAACCTACGCGGTGACAACATAGAGAGAGTCCTCGCAGAACACATAAAGTAATCATATACAACTTAAAAAAACTATGAAAAAACTTATCTACTCTCTTATGGCAATTGTTGTAGCGAGCATAATGATCTCGTGCGATAAGGAGGAGACCTTTAATGTTACACCACAAACTCTTGCTCAAACTGTATGGAATGCAGAGATTGAATATTTTGATGAAAACGGCAACGCAACAAGTAACAATAGTTGTATTGTGGAATTTCTATCCGAGACAGAGGGTAAATACAGCGAGCCTGATATGAATACCGTTCGCCGATTCACCTATGAGGTAGATAGAGCAATTATTGTTATCGATAGCGGTAGCTACACTCTTTTGAATGGCACCTGGCATATTGTTGAGAAGTCGGGACAGCAAATCCTCCTGCAAGGCTATTACCCAAACAAGGTGTTGATAACATTGGATAGAGTGCTATAATTATAGGAGAATAAACGATAGCAATAGAAAATGGCGACTGCTCAAATGAGCAGTCGCCACTATTTTTTACATATTATCAAAAAAATCTCAATATATTTAGATACAGTTACTTAATCGACACCATATTGAGTATCGACTGTTCAGCAGCCTTGCGCGTGGGCTCGTCGATAGTCACTTCAGGGCTCTCGTTCTCCAGCGTACTGAGGATATTTTCGAGCGTTACCATCTTCATATAGTGGCACTCGTTGCAACCTCCCTCAGAGCCAATAGTAGGTGCAGGAATAAATCGCTTAGCAGGGAGGCGTTTCTCCATCTCTACAAGGATACCCGACTCCGTTACCACGATAAACTCCTCGGCATCAGACTCTTTGCAGTAGTCCAATATACCCGCTGTAGAGCCTACATAGTCGGCCACATCCACAAGCTCTGCCTTACACTCTGGATGTACAACAACCTTCGCCTCAGGGTGCTCGGCCTTAAGGCGTAGGATGCCCTCTAATGAGAACTCCTCATGAACTAAGCATGCACCATCCCAGATTACCATATTGTCCCTACCTGTAATTTTTTGGATATATGAGCCGAGGTTGCGATCGGGAGCAAAGATGATAGGCTGTTCGCGAGGTATGCTCTCCACAACCTTTAGGGCGTTGGTAGAGGTGCAACACACATCTGTCAGAGCCTTTACGCCCACAGAGGTATTAACATACGATACAACCTTATGGTCGGGGTACTGCGCCTTGAGGCGTGCCAAAGCCTCGGCCTCACACGACTCTGCAAGCGAACAACCAGCCTCAGGAACAGGGATTAGCACCCTCTTATTGGGTGATAACACCTTTGCCGTCTCGGCCATAAAGTTTACACCTGCAAACAGGATGATGGGAGCATCTATATCGCGAGCCTTGACCGACAGTGCAAGCGAGTCACCCAAGAAGTCAGCAATCTCCTGCACCTCCTTTGTTGTGTAGTAGTGTGCCAGGATAACGGCGTTCTTCTGCTTTTTGAGTTGCTCTATGCGCTCTTTTATCTCCACCTTTGTCATAGGATATGTA
>JAEIGA010019905.1_pt1 | contig 10227 bp, 10 predicted proteins | sample 9270691 | NCBI WGS metagenome assembly JAEIGA01 (sample SAMN17057246, study PRJNA624740) | gut metagenome | biome: biome; isolation source: fecal sample | host: Bos grunniens | place: China: Xizang | collected 2019
AAAACAATTCTACAAGAGGGAGGGTGCCAGTGAGACCCTTCTCGAGCCTTTACTTTATGCTTTGTTTCTCGGAACACTCGTGGGTGCGCGTCTGGGACACTGCCTGTTCTATGATCCGTGGTACTATCTGGCACAGCCTGTTGAGATACTAAAAGTGTGGGAGGGTGGCCTTGCTTCCCACGGAGGTGCTATAGGTTGTGTGATTGCAATATATTGGTATGCAAGGAAATATGGTAAAAAGGTAGGCTTCGACTTCTGGTGGGTAGTGGACAGAGTGGTGATTGCCACTTGTTTCGCCGGATGTCTGATAAGGTTGGGAAATCTTTGCAATTCTGAGATATATGGTAACCCTACAGATTTGCCATGGGGTTTTGTTTTTACCCTCAGAGGTGAGATTCTCCCCAAGCATCCTACCCAGCTTTATGAGGCGATAAGCTATATGTTGCTCGGTTTTGCCCTTCTTGCCCTCTACTACAAGAAGCTTGACAAGCTTTACCGCGGGACAATCTTCGGAATATTCTTCATGGTCCTTTTCGGAATGAGATTCCTCATTGAATTTGTCAAAGAGCCACAAGAGGCATTCGAAGAGGGTATGGTTTTGAATATGGGACAGTGGTTAAGTGTTCCGTTTATCCTTGCCGGTCTGGTTATCCTGATAATCTCTCTCAAGAGAAAGGTTCCTGCAAGACTGACACCTCCTGTTTATAAAAAGTAAAATAAAGAGATATGCACGAATATATAGAGCTGATCAAAAAAGAGGTAAAACCTGCACTTGGATGTACTGAACCTATCGCAGTTGCATTGGCTGTGGCTAAAGCGTGTGAAGTGGTCAGAGAGGCCGGTGCCCAATGCGCAACCCTTGATGTCAAGGTTAGTGCCAATATCCTTAAGAATGGTATGGGTGTCGGTATCCCGGGTACCGGAATGGTGGGGCTCCATATCGCCTCGGCACTGGCATTTTATTGCGGCAAGTCAGAATATGGCCTTGAGGTTTTGAAGGACCTTACCGGTGCAGATGTGCAGGCTGCAAAAGAGATGGTGGATGGTAAGAAGGTGACCATTGCCCTGGCTGATACAGATAAAAAGCTCTATGTGGAGGCACTCTGCACATCTGAGGATGGGACCCATAGTTCCAAGGTGGTAATTGCGGACAATCACGACTCAATTGTCTATGTGGAGGGTGATGGAGTGGTGTTTCTTGATGCTACCGCCCAGTCGGAAGGGGATGCACCACAAGTGAATCAGAAAACAACCCTTGATTATAATCTCACAGTAGACAAAATATACGATTTTGCCTGCAATGCATCTTTTGATGAGATTGAATTTATCCTTGAAGGTGCAAGGATGAATATGGCTCTTGCCCAGGAGGGTCTCAAGCTTGACTATGGCTTGAGAGTCGGCAAGACTATTCTTGATAACAAACACTCTCAGATCTTTGGTACAGGCCTTATGAATACCTGTATGGCACTTACTGCTGCCGCTTCAGATGCGAGGATGGCAGGTTGTACACTTCCTGCGATGTCAAACTCAGGTAGCGGTAACCAGGGAATTACAGTATCAATGCCTGTAGTGGCCGCTGCTCAGGAACTTCAGTCAAGCGAGGAGGAGTTGGCCCGTGCCCTTGTGCTCAGTAATCTTATTGCAATACATATCAAAGGTTATCTTGGCAAGCTTTCGGCCCTTTGTGGATGTGTAATAGCATCTACAGGTTCATCTTGCGGTATCGTGATGCTTAAGAAGGGTTCTCTTGAGCAGATCAAGTTTGCCATCAAGAATATGGTGGGCAATATAACCGGTATGGTGTGTGATGGTGCGAAGGTGGGATGTGCCCTGAAAGTGGCCTCTGGTGTCTCTTCTTCTGTTCAGTCGGCGATTCTTGCCCTTGAGAATATCTGCATCTCGTCCAATGACGGTATTATCGAGGAGGATGTGGAGAAGACTATCCGTAATCTTGGAACCATTGGCTCGAAGGGTATGCAGACTACTGATAATATGATTCTGGATATAATGGTGTGCAAATAGTCTGCTATGCGTAAAATTTTGACCATACTGCTGATGATATCTGCGATTGCCTCTTGTGACAAGAAGGAGGTAATTTGGGATATTGCTCCTGTGGGTGTGGTGATAAATCTCAATGATGGCACAAATAATCTTTTGAGCCCATCCAATCCCAACAATATCCTCGACTCACTGGTGACAGCTACTTTCAAGGGAGAGAAGTATAATTTGACCTCTTTACAGGAGGGGGATATAGATACATTGGCCTCTCACTGGGGCTTCATCACTCGCTGGTATGGTTTTGCCATATACAATGAGAAGATCCATTTCGGAGAGTTTCCCGGAGACGAAAACATTGAGGACCAGAATCTGATTATTGATTGGTGGGGAGCATCCAAGGATACCATTACCATAAGAAATATAGTCCACAAGGGGGATACCAACTGGGTGGAGAGATCATATCACCTTAACGGAGAAGAGGTGAAATACGAATTTACCTTGGAGAAGAAGCTCTAATACTCTCCCCTTTCGAATTCACGGCGCTGGTCTTTCTCTTTGATAGACTGGCGCTTGTCGTATTCTTTCTTGCCTCGTGCAAGGGCAATGACAAGCTTGGCGTATCCGTTCTCGGCGATAAACAGACGGACAGTGGTGATGGTCATACCTTTCTCCTGAGAGGCACGTTTGAGTTTGCGTAGCTCCCTTTTGGTAAGGAGGAGTTTGCGGTCCCTTCTGGGATCGTGTTTGTTGAAACTTCCCCACCAGTAGTCGGCCACGTGCATATTCTTGACAAAAAGCTCATTTCCCACAAAATAGCAGTAGCTGTCGGGTAGAGATGCTTTGCCCGAGCGGATAGATTTGATCTCTGTTCCGCTAAGGACTATACCCGCAGTAAAGGTCTCTATAAACTCATATTCGAAAGAGGCCTTCTTGTTCTTTATATTTATATCACTTTTTGTTCTAGCCATCGTGGGGCAAAAGTACAAAAAGATTGCCAATATTCTTATCTTTGTGATATGAAACTGCTATGTGTATTGGGCCCGACCGCTTCGGGAAAGACTAAATATGCTGTCCGTCTGGCTAAGGAGATGAACGGTGAGATTATCTCTGCCGATTCACGTCAGGTCTATCGTGGGATGGATATAGGTACAGGAAAGGATCTGGGTGATTATGAGGATATCCCTTACCACCTTATAGACATTATGGATGCGGGGGAGAGATACGATATCTTCAGATACAGGAAAGATTTTATCAAAGCGTACAATGATGTGGTGAGCCGTGGCAAATTCCCAATTTTGTGTGGCGGTTCAGGTTTGTATATAGAGGCAGCTACCAGGGACTACAAGCTTCAGGATGTTCCTCAAAATCCGGAGCTCCGTGCAGCACTTGACAAAGAGGACATGGAGACCCTCGTGGCGAAACTTGCATCATACAAGCATCTTCACAACACTACAGACTACGACACCAAGCAAAGGCTCATCAGGGCGCTAGAGATAGCGATATACCAGGATGAGCATCCGGATTTTGTCTCCCCCGACATAACACTCCCATTTGACCCCTCAGAGGTGAAGTATGTGGGGGTCTCAGTAAGCCGCGATGTTCGCAATGCGAGGATCGATGCCCGTCTGGAAGCGAGGCTGAAGGAGGGTATGGTGGAGGAGGTGAAGGGTCTTCTGGATAGCGGAATCCCCGCCGAAAACCTTCTGTACTATGGTCTGGAGTATAAGTTTGTCACTCAGTACCTTATCGGAGAGCTCGCTTATGATGAGATGGTGGACAAGCTCAGAATCGCCATCCACCAGTTTGCCAAGAGGCAGATGACCTGGTTCAGAGGGATGGAGAGAAAAGGGATTGAGATAGAGTGGAGAGAAATATAATTAAAAGTTAAAGATATGATCAAAAGAGGTTTTTTACTCGTTCTATGTATGTTGGCGGCTATGTCTGCTGCCTTTGCTCAGAAAGCGTCTGAGCTTGTGTATACAGATGCAGAGGAGTTTGCTGTCCTTATCAATCAGGGATTTGACAACACCGAGATGCGTTACTCACGCCTCCCTGCAGATTTGAAGGACCAGACCCGTAAGGCTTTATGGGATTTGGGTCTTAATTCGGCAGGTCTGGCTATCAGATTCTCATCAAATGCCAAATGTATGGGTGCCCAATGGACCCTTCTTAATAATTTCAATATGGCCCATATGCCTGGAACAGGTATCAGGGGTATCGACCTTTACACCCTCGTGGACGGTCAGTGGAAGCACGTCGGTACTGCACAGCCTAACGGCAAAGAGTCACGCAATATCTTCTATCGTAACGGCGACGGTACCGAAAGGGAGTTTCTGGCATACCTTCCCCTTTATGACGGAGTGGTAAAGCTTGAGATCGGTGTCGACTCTACATCTACACTCTCTGCACCAAAAGTAGAGAAGTTCAAAAGTGCCAAACCTATAGTATTCTATGGTACAAGCATCACCCAGGGCGGATGTGCTTCACGTCCCGGTATGACATACTCCAATATTTTGGGCCGCTGGTTTGATTGCGAGACCATCAATCTTGGTTTCAGTGGCAATGCCCGTATGGACAAATCTATCCTTGAGGCCATTATGAGGGTGGATGCACAGAAATATGTAATCAACTGTCTTCCAAACTGCACTCAGCAGATAATAAAGGACTCTGCATACCATTTTATGTCCACATTGGCCAAGGAGCGTCCTAATGTGACTATCTATATGGTGGAAAATGTAGAGTTTACAGACAGACACATTAACCAAAGGACAGCCAAAGATCTTGTGGAGAAGAACCAGATGTGGTCAGACCTATACAAGCAGCTTCGCAAGGAGGGGCATAAAAATCTCAGGTATATCCCTGCCAAAGGGTATGTGGGTACAGATGATGAGCACTCTGTAGATGGGGCGCACTTCACCGACCTCGGTTTCTTGAGGATGGCCGAGACATTCAAGAAATACCTTAAGAAATAGTTAGGCTATATTGTCAAGATCCAGCAACTCATACTCTCCACCCCATAATTCCAAAAAGCGGCGGAAGTCTGAGTTGGGGATTACGGCAGTAGCTGTATTGTCATTTGGGTGGAAGCTGATATGACCCGCTTCCATCAAATCTTTGTCGAGGAAGAGTTTCACCTTTTTCTCAGGGTCATTGATCAGACCGAACAGTGACACAGAGCCAGGGGTAGTGCCGAGGCATCTCTCCATCCTCTCAGGGGAAGCAAAAGAGAGTTTCCCTTGGTGAAGTACCTTCTCAAGGTCGTGAATAGGGAGGGTTTTGTGGCATTCGATGATCACAAGATAGTGTTTGTTCCCCTTGTGATTGCGGAAGAAGAGGTTCTTGCAGTGCACTGCGTCCTCCTCTTTGCAGCATTCGGTCCAATAGTCCAATGCCAGTTCTATAGTTGGGAGTGGCGGATGTTCATAAAGTTTGAAGTCAAATCCCCACTCATTGAGTTTGTCCAATACAATTTGTCTACGTTCGATCGATTCCATAACGCAAAGGTACAATGAAAAAAGTCTTATTCCTATACCCAGCCACAACCCCACGCTCCTCGAATGCCTTCGGGTGGTTCTCTGAGAGCTTTGCCAAGTATGGGATGGAGGTGGATATCCAATTCTGGGGGGAAGACGGTACCATTCCGGGTATAGAGTCCCTTCCCAAGCCAGATGCTGTGGTGATGAGGGGGTACAACTCCACCCTTTCCCAATGGTTCGAGAATCAAGGGGTCAGAGTGGTCAATTCTACCGCTTCAATGGAGCTCTGCAGGGATAAGATTGAGACGGTCAGAGCCTTGGAGGAGGGTGGAATTGCCACCCCAAAGACACTTCTTTACAGTAGCGGTTATCCGTCGTGGGGTGAGTTAGGGGGAGATTTCTCGGGTGAACCGGTGGTGATGAAGCTCTCTATGGGCTCCAAAGGTGAGGATGTATTCCTCCTTGAGTGCGAGGAGGATTATATTGCAGCGAAGTGCTATTGCGACTCCTCGCCACTCCTTGAAGAGGGTGCAAGGGTGATGTTTCAGGAGTATATCTCCACCAGCAGGGGGAGAGATTTGAGGGTGTGGGTCATCGGAGGAGAGGTGGTAGGACATACATTGCGGAGCAATCCATCCAGTTTCAAATCGAATTTTGCCCAAGGGGGCAATGCTCTATCTGTGGAGCTCCCTGCCGCTGCGTCAGATTTGGCTGTGAGGGCTGCCAATGTGTTGGGACTCGATTTTGCAGGGGTGGATATCCTCTTTGGTGGGGGAAAGTTCCCGGAGTTCCTGGTATGCGAGGTCAATGGAAACGCCGGTTTCCGTACAGCTTCTCTTCTGGGTGAGTTCGATATACCCACCGCCCTCGCTTCATTTATTGGAAAATTTTTTTAAATTTGTATAGAATATAATCCGTGAAATATGAAAAGAGTATTTACTACAATTATGGCGCTGGCTCTCGGTTTGTCGGCGTATGCGCAGGGGGGAATCTCTGCTGAGTCCCTTGCCAAGATCAAGGAGGGGTACAAGGGTACACCTGAGGAGTTGGCTCTTCGCAATGCAATAAGCAGGAATGATATCAACAAGCTGGCTGTAAATCTCGACAGCCAAGCCAATATTGATACCTATTTCTCACATAAAGTGAAGTCTAAAGGTATTTCTAATCAAGAGTCAAGCGGAAGATGCTGGCTCTTTACCGGTATGAATGTCCTAAGGGCCGAGATGATTGAGAAATACGGCATGGGTCCATTCGAGTTCTCGCAGAACTACAATTTCTTCTGGGACCAGCTTGAGAAATCCAACCTTTTCCTACAGGGGATTATCGACACAAAAAATCTCCCATCTGATGACAGAAAAGTGGATTGGCTGTTCAAGCATGCACTAGGTGATGGCGGCCAGTTTACCGGTGTATCTGATCTGATTACCAAATATGGACTTGTTCCTAAGGAGGTTATGCCTGAGACATATTCAAGCAACAACACTTCACGTATGTCCAACCTTTTGAATCTCAAACTTAAAGAGTTCGGTCTTGAACTAAGGGAGATGAAGGGTGATTCAAAGAAACTTGAGGCCCGTAAGATGGAGATGTTGTCATTCATATACAGATTTTTGGTATTGAATCTTGGCGAACCGCCTACAGAGTTTACCTGGACCATGTACAATGCGGCGGGCAAACCTGTAAGCACCAAGAAATACACTCCCAAGTCTTTCTATGATGAATATATAGGTAAGGATCTTATAAACAGTTATGTTCTCCTTATGAACGACCCTACACGTGAGTATTATAAGGTATACGAGATCGAGTATGATCGTCACCAATACGACGGCAAGAACTGGGTATATGTAAATCTCCCTATTGAGGATATCAAGGAGATGGCTATCGCTTCCATTAAAGACAGCACTATGATGTATTTCTCTTGTGACGTTGGCAAATTCTACAACAGAGAGAAAGGTATCCTTGATGTTAACTATTATGACTACGGATCATTGATGGGCACGGAGTTTGGAATGGATAAAAGGGAGAGGATTCTTACCGGAGCCAGCGGGTCATCTCACGCAATGACACTTATGGCAGTTGATTTGGATGAGAATGGTAACCCCAAAAAGTGGATGGTGGAGAATTCATGGGGTATGAGCGGATACAAGGGTCATCTTATAATGACTGATGAGTGGTTTAATGAGTACATGTTCAGATTGGTGGTGGATAAAAAATATGTTCCTGCCAAAATCTTGGATCTGTTGAAGCAGAAGCCAACTATGCTACCACCATGGGACCCTATGTTCGCCCCTGAGAACTAAAATTTCATTTTTTGGAAAAATTTTCCTTACTTTGCGACCAAATTTGTATTTTTTTAATTACTAACTAAAATTTTAAACCATGTCAGAAATTGCTTCAAAAGTTAAAGCTATCATCGTAGACAAACTAGGTGTAGATGAGAGCGAAGTTGTAGACAAAGCAAGCTTTACCAACGATCTAGGTGCTGATTCACTTGATACAGTAGAACTTATTATGGAGTTCGAAAAAGCATTCAATATCACCATTCCAGACGATGCAGCTGAAGAGATCTCAACTGTAGGTGACGCTATTAAGTATGTCGAAGAAAAATTGAAATAAATAAAATGTCTCTTAAAAGAGTAGTTGTCACTGGAATAGGGACAATAAATCCATTAGGACACAATATTGAGGAGTTTTTTTCTAGCCTCGATAAAGGAACCAGTGGGGCTTGTCCGATAGACAGATTTGACGCTACCCTTTTTAAAACCAGATTTGCCTGCCAAATCAAGGATTACGATCCTGTTAAATTCGGTATCGACCGTAAGGAGTCCAGGAAGTTGGACAAGTTTACCGAGTTCGCATTGATTGCGACAGATGAGGCCATAAAGGACTCAAATTTGGATCTGGACTCGATTGACAAATCGAGAGTAGGTGTGATACTTGGTTCAGGTATTGGTGGAATAGAGACCTTATGTAATGATTTAGGGGACTATTTCGTGGGCGATGGTACGCCACGATTTGGTCCCTTTAATATTGTAAAGGTCATTACAAACATAGCCCCCGGATGGATATCTCTCAAATATGGGTTTACAGGTCCGGGATATGTTACTTCATCAGCATGTGCGTCCTCTTCTCACGCAATAATGGATGCATTCAATGCTATCAGATTGGGCAAGGCTGATGTTGTAATATCAGGTGGAGCAGAGGCACCTATCTCCGTAAATGCCATAGGAGGTTTCAACTCTGCAAGGGCACTCTCAGTACGTAACGATGATTATATGAAGGCTTCCCGACCATTTGACGCCGGAAGGGATGGTTTTGTCATGGGTGAGGGTGCAGGGATATTGGTTTTGGAGAGTTATGATTCAGCTGTAGCCCGTGGGGCAAAAATATACGCTGAAATATGTGGCGCGGGTGTAACTACAGATGCACACCACATCACTGCTCCCCATCCTGAGGGCGATGGCGCGTTCAGAGCCATGCAGCTGGCCCTTGAAGAGGCCAATATGTCACCGGAAGAGGTTGATTATATCAATGCCCATGGTACCTCCACACCATTGGGTGACATTGTCGAACTTAGAGCTATCAAGAGACTCTTCGGAGAGCACGCTTACAATGTAAATATAAGCTCTACCAAATCTATGCATGGGCACTTGTTGGGTGCAGCAGGCGCTGTGGAGGCATTGGCTTGTATCCACGCCATAAATTCAGGTGTAGTGCCACCAACCATAAACTTTGAGCAGGAAGATCCCGAAATTGACTACAATTTGAACCTCACCCTGAATGTCGCTCAGAGGAGAGATGTGAATGTAGCTATCAGTAATGCCTTCGGTTTCGGAGGGCATAACACTTGTCTTGTCTTAAGAAAAATCTGACGATTTATTTCACCAACGAATATGTTATGTGTAGTGTAGGTTTGTTGCCTGCAGCGAGGTTTCCATTTATGAATCCTTGTCTGTAGTCCTGATTGTCTACGCCGTAGTACATCTCTCCTGATGAGCTGAGCCCGTAATACATATAATAATAGTAGTCACTGTTTGAGGACTGTGTCTCGTATGAGAGGATCGGACAGATATACAAGTCATCTTTTTCAGGAGAAATGTCGTCTTTCTTTATCAGTGACTGTATATAGCCGGTGATCTCACAGGTGTATTTGTTCTGAGACCTGTTCATATTCCCTTTGCTTGCATTGGTGTAAATCTCAGGAAGAGGCATAAGGTAGTTTATGCTACCTTCCACATCGTTGTATACGCAAGGGAATATCTGCTGAGGATATATATTAGTGTAATCCTCATATTTTGCAGGGTCGAATTCGTATGGGAATTCAAGGGCAGCACGTGAGATGATCACACTCTCTTTAGTGAAGCCGTTCTGGCTTATCCAAGTGTCCAGAATGTTTTTAAGGTCAGCAGCCTTGATTTTAGGCTTGACTCCATCGATTGATTGGATAGGAACCTTCTCTGACACCTGATCATTTGCCAAATTGCCGGAAGAGGTTTGGAGTGTGTTTAGTGCGTGTGTGTATCCAAGAGAGTATGTCTCCATAGTATCTTTTCTGTAGAATCCTCTTTGGGGATCTGTGAGGTAATATCTTAGATAGATAGTGGCACCACCGACGATGCTGTAGTTGATTCTACCTTCACCTGGATTCAATTCAGGGGTATCGGTGGTGAAATACAGACCTTTTATTCTTTCCATGAATAGGGCGGCGCTGTCATACTCAGCGGTAGATGTGGCGAGCAATTCGCGGCCAAAT
>JAEIGA010019906.1_pt1 | contig 10227 bp, 8 predicted proteins | sample 9270691 | NCBI WGS metagenome assembly JAEIGA01 (sample SAMN17057246, study PRJNA624740) | gut metagenome | biome: biome; isolation source: fecal sample | host: Bos grunniens | place: China: Xizang | collected 2019
AAATAACGTCATCGTACCATAATGAGCTTCCACGAAGAGGAGATACTGAAGCGTGTAAGACGCATAGAGATTAAAACCCGCGGACTCTCGGATGAGATCTTCGCAGGTAAGTATCACACAGCCTTTCGTGGCCGTGGTATGTCATTCTCGGAGGTGAGAGAGTATCGCCCCGGAGATGATGTGCGCGACATAGACTGGAACGTAACAGCACGCTCACACCGCGCACATGTGAAGGTCTACGAAGAGGAGCGTGAGCTTACGATGATGCTTCTTGTGGATGTGTCACCATCACGTATGTTTGGCTCCGAGGAGCTTACAAAGAAGAACCTCACCACAGAGATTGCTGCAACGCTAGCATTCTCGGCGGCAAAGAATAACGACAAGGTGGGATGTATACTCTTCTCCGACCACATAGAGAAGTTTATACCCCCAAAGAAGGGTCGTAGTCATATCCTCATGATTATTAGAGAGTTGGTAAGCTTCACCCCATCGGGACACAACACCAACATCTCGGAGGCTCTACGCTTCCTAGTGGGTGTAAATAAGAAGCGTACAACGACATTCCTATTGAGTGACCTCATAAACTCTGCGGAGGATATGTCAAAGCTCGAGGATGCCCTGAAGATTGCCTCATCAAAGCATGATATCATGGCTATACGTGTCTACGACAGGCGCGATGCGGAGCTTCCAGATGTGGGTATCGTAGAGGTGGAGGATGCCGAGACTGGAGAGCGCAGCTGGCTAGATACCTCATCGCCACGTGTGAGAGAGTTCTGGGCCGAGCAGTATAACTCCCGAAACGAAGCTATGGTGTCGTTGCTAACACACAACCGCGTAGATATGGCCGAGGTGGCAACGAATGGCGACTATGTCAAAGAACTATTAAAGATGTTTAAGAAACGATGATACATCTCAACAAGATAATACTCTTGCCACTCATAGCGATAGTAACACTCCTAGCTACTACCGAGGCTCATGGCCAGACACCTACCATCCGCGGACACTTCTCGAGAGATAGTATCGAGGTGGGTGACCGTGTGGAATATATCATTGATATAGAGACCGATAGAGCAGTAAACATTGGTGTTCCTGACTTCCGCAAGGCACGCACACCACAGCAGCTCAAGGAGCTACACAGCAAGAAGCGCTCTATCTCTACATACGAGGAGTATAACGAGGATATATTTGAGTATATAGACGAGGCAGAGCTAGATACTGTAGGCATAGATGGCCGTAAGCTACACCTCCGCAAGAGGTATACCCTCGCAGCAATGGAGACTGGAGCCTTGCCGATGCTTCCTGTAATACTCTACTTTGACAAAAACCGCGATAAGCCCGACACACTCTATAGTCGTGACACGCTGTACCTCAACGTGAAGGGGTATATGGAGCTGGATACTACCCTATTTCTCAAGGCCGACCCTACGGCGCAGGAGGGCATAGGCGTAGATAACGACAAGGCACAAGCACTGCTGCAGGATGATGGTATATTTACACAGAAGAATCTGCCATTTCAATTTGCCGAGATTCGCGACTATGCTATATATGGCATCATAGGGTTGATTCTCCTTTCACTCGTAATCTGGTTCTTGGCATCACTCATCGCCAAACATCGCCAAAGAGAGGCGCAGATGGAGAAGCCTGCACCAAAGCTTCCACCACATATAGTAGCTATAAAGGCCCTCGAGGAGCTTAAGAATCGTAAGCTCTGGCAAAATAACAAGCATAAGCTATATTACTCCTCGCTAACATCAATCCTAAAGATATATATAGAGGATAGATGGCAGGTGAGTGTCCTTGATAAGACCTCAAACGAGGTTATGGCAGAGTTACGCGATGTGGAGATGTCGCGAGAGAGCCGTGGCGACCTTATGCAGATATTCCAAACTGCAGACTTCGTGAAATTTGCAAAGGTGATACCCGAGGCAGAGGAGAACGAGGTAGCTTATACACGTGCATTCTACTTTGTGGAGAACACAAAGTGTGAGGAGGAGCCTCACAACAGGGATAAGCGTGAGATAACCATTGAGACAAAGATTGACGAATAATGAACAACTACAAATACATAGGCGCGGTGGTGATGGTGATGGTAGCGCTGCTATGTGGCACAACCACGGTGGAAGCACAGTATCTTCGTGAGCGAGGCTTGGTGCGTGAGGGAAATAGAAACTTTGTCAAAAATAACTTCCGCACAAGTTTCAACCGCTATAATAGCGCCCTAGAGCATGACTCTACAAACTATGAGGCACTATACAATCGTGCCAATGCACACCACCAGCTACGCCGTGCAACACCCGAGGACTCTACGCTCCTTGCCGAGCATACATATAGGATGTATGAGGATATCGCCGCAGATACTCTCCTCACAGAGAAGCAGCGTGCCGAAGTGCTACGAAACCTCGGAGAGAGCCTCTTCAATGAGCAGAAGTTTGAGGCGGCACTAAACACCTTCCGTGAGTCGTTGCGCCTAAATCCCGAGGATAGGGAGACAAAGTACAACTATGTGCTAACAAAGCGTATCGTAGACCAGAAACGTAGCCAGCAACAGCAAAACGACAATCAGGATAATAACCAAAATCAAAATAACCAACAGGATAATAATCAACAGAATAACAATCAGCAAAATAACGATAAAAACAACCAGCAAAACCAGCAGAACCAAAATAACGAGAATCAAAATCAAGACCAGAATCAGGAGCAAAATAAGAGTGACGAGGAGCAAAATAAGGAGGAGCCTCAGGAGCAACCTCAACAGGATAACCCTCAACAGCTAAATAGCGATAAGGAGCGTATGCTCGATGCTATACAGGCACAGGAGGATAAGACTCAAGATAAGCTAAAAGATAAGAAAAAGGCGTTGGTAATACCTGGTAAAAAGAATTGGTAATATGGAGTTTCTAAACATAAACATACTCTACCTATTGGTGATTATACCTCTTGCCGTGGTATACTACATCCTTGTTGGAAGAGGCCGTGCCACGATTATCGTCTCTACAACAGGGTCGCACAAGGCACCACGTACCCTACGCTACTGGCTACGTCATACGCCTATAGTATTGCGTATCGCAGCCCTCGCCGCGATAATCATAGCGCTGGCGCGCCCCGTAGAGGTAAACCACGAGGAGGAGACAACAACAGAGGGTATCGATATTGTTATTGCAATGGATATATCTGGGTCGATGCTCGCCCGAGACTTCACACCAGACCGTCTCTCGGCAGCAAAACAGCTAGCCACAGAGTTTGTTGCAGAGCGCACCGGAGACCGAATATCTGTAGTCGCCTTTGCTGGAGAGGCCTTCACGCAGTGTCCTCTAACCTCCGACCAGGCCTCCGTAGGTACTATGCTCTCGCGACTACGCAGCGGCGTGGTGGAGGATGGCACAGCGATAGGCAATGGCCTTGCTACGGCGATAAACCGTCTGCGCGAGAGTGGCGCAAAGTCAAAGGTGGTGATACTGCTAACGGATGGCGTGAACAACCGCGGTCAGATATCCCCTATCATGGCAGCAGATATAGCACAGGACCTTGGAATAAAGGTATATACTATTGGCGTGGGTAGCCGCGACAAGGCCCCTATGCCGGCGTATGACCCATTTGGAAATATGACATACGTGATGGCAGATGTGGAGATTGACGAGGCCCTGCTACGTGAGATAGCGGCAAAGACAAATGGACAATACTTTAGAGCATCGGACAACAAGGCCCTCAAGGAGATATATGCTCAAATTAATGAGTTGGAGAAGAGCAAGGTGGAGATTACACATTATACATCTTACAATGAGTTGTATATGGGATGGCTGCTGCTGGCGCTGATACTCCTAGCCGCAGAGTTTTTAATGGCTCGTATGGTGCTTAACCGCCTGCCAATGTAATAGTTAAAAAAATAGAACAGCAATGACCAAAACCGATATATTTACCTTTGGAGCGCCAGAGTGGCTATGGCTACTTATAGTAGTCGCCGCGCTGCCACTCCTCTACTGGATGTTGAGGCTCTATGCCAAGCGTAAGTTGCGTAAGTTTGGTAACGAGGCAACACTCCTAAAGCTCATGCCCAACTACTCCTCGTTGCGCGGATGGATAAAGATATCACTGCTCACCCTAGCGCTGGGATTCCTAACAATAGCTCTGGCACGCCCACAGACAGGGTCGAAGCTACGCACGGTGGAGAGTCAAGGCCGCGAGATAGTGCTTGTGGTGGATGTCTCAAACTCGATGCTCGCCGAGGATGTTACGCCAAGCCGCATGGCGCGCACACGCTACGCTATAACACGCCTTGTGGAGCGCATGAACAACGACCGTATAGGCATCGTAGCCTTCGCAGATGAGGCGGAGGTGCTTCTACCCATTACGGGAGATTATAAGATGGCAGAGTCGGTGACAAAGCGACTATCGCCCGACCTCATTGCCGAGCAGGGAACAAACATCGGCAAGGCGCTGGAGGTGGCACTCCTCTCATTCACACGTAGCACACAACATACCAAGAGCCGCGTGATAATCCTCATCACCGATGGTGAGGGCCACGACCAGAGTACCGAAGCAGCAATAGAGCAGGCTAAAGCCGAAGGGGTGATGATATGCGCCATAGGCATAGGAACCCCAGAGGGTACGCCACTAAAGATTGATGGTGTGCATCTCGAGGATGAGGAGGGAAAGATGGTGGTGACAAAGCTTGGTGAGCCACTACTTGAGAGTGTTACCGCGGCGACGGGAGGCATATACACACGCTCGCGTAACGACAGCTTCGGACTTGAGGAGATTATAGCACGTCTTGATGAGATGGAGGCAACAGAGCTATCTACAATAACCTTCGAGGAGTATGACGAACAGTATCAGTGGTTCCTCGGCGTAGCGTTGTTGCTTCTTGTAGTGGAGATGCTCATCCTCGAGCGACGCAATCCTCTGCTTAAGGGTGTAAAGATATTTGAAAGATAAAACTATAATAAACTACTTAAAACTTAAAGTTATGACTATTAGAGATTTAGAGCCAAAACTTATTTGGGAGCAGTTTGATGATATCACTCGTGTTCCACGCCCTTCAAAGAAGGAGGAGAAGATTATTGCGTGGTTGGTAGAGTTTGCCAAGAAGCATAATATCGAATATCAGACTGATGAGACTGGAAACGTTGTTATGCGTAAGCCAGCTACTGCAGGTTACGAGAATCGCCCTGCGGTGATCCTTCAGTCGCATATGGATATGGTATGTGAGAAGAACTCTAACGTGGAGTTTGACTTCGAGAACGACCCTATCGAGACATGGATTGATGGTGAGTGGGTAAAGGCAAAGGGTACTACACTTGGTGCTGACTGCGGTATTGGTATGGCTGCAGCCTTGGCAGTGCTTCTTGACACTACACTTGAGCATCCAGCTATTGAGGCCCTATTTACTGTTGATGAGGAGACAGGTCTTACAGGAGCCTTTGGCCTTGGTGAGGGCATGCTTACTGGTAAGTATCTTGTAAACCTCGACTCGGAGGATGAGGGAGAGCTATTCATCGGCTGCGCAGGTGGTATTGACACCGTAGCAACCATGGATTATGAGAGCGAGGAGGCTCCAGAGGGTTATGCATTTGTACGTCTTGAGATTGGCGACCTTCTCGGTGGTCACTCGGGAGATGATATTGATAAGGGTCGCGCAAACTCTAACAAGCTCTTGGCACGATTCCTCTACAACGCTATAGATAAGTTCCAGGTTGTATTGGCAGACTTCAATGGTGGTAACCTCCGTAACGCCATACCTCGTGAGGCATTTGCCATTGTGGGTGTTCCTGCAGAGTCTGTGGAGGATTTCGAGGAGCGTTATTTGGAGTTTGGTCAGATGATGATGGAGGAGTTCAAACATACCGAGCCACGTATGCGCTTTGCTGTGACCGATGCCGAGAGACCTAAAAAGGTGATGTCTAACGATGACCTTTGCTACTTGTTGCTTGCCCTTGTAGGTCTTCCTAATGGTGTCCTAGGCATGTCTTTCGCTATGCCAGGTCTTGTTGAGACATCATCAAACCTCGCATCTGTGAAGTTTGACACCGAGAACGATGAGGTTAAGGTTACCACATCGCAGCGCTCATCGGTGGAGAGCGCAAAGCTTTATGCCGCTCAGACCATAGAGTCGGTATTCTACCTCTCTGGATTCGATGTAGAACACTCTGACGGCTACCCTGGTTGGGCGCCAAACCCAGAGTCAAAGCTTCTAACAGAGACCGTACAGTGCTATCGTGACCTCTTTGCCCAGGAGCCAAAGGTTCGCGCTATACATGCAGGCTTGGAGTGTGGCTTGTTCCTCGAGAAGTACCCACACCTCGAGATGGTATCATTTGGCCCAACACTTCGTGGTGTTCACTCTCCAGATGAGCGTCTTGAGATTGCTACTGTAGATAAGTTCTGGAAGTTGCTCGTAGAGCTTCTAAAGCGTATCCAGTAATGTGATTACAGCGATAGACATTATTAATGTACTCCATAATCCACAATTATACATTGAGGGTATAGGTACACTTAATCTATTCGCTGATAGCATAATCACAGGAAGTAATAGTGTCGCCGCTCGATGTCAAATAGATGGCATCGAGGGCGACTTTCTTCTTAAGTGCTTCTATAAAGAGGTAGATATATCAAAGTATAATAATAACATAACTATCTCATCAATAAATATATCTACCATATCGGGAGAACATTACATGGCGCAGTGTATAATACGTAGATGGCAACGTGGCGCACCCCTCGACATAGCATTAAACAGTGGCGACTGCAACTACAAAACTTTAAGCCACGCCTTTGACACCATGGCCCTAGAGAGATTACTGTCGGGGGTTCCTCATGGTGACATATCACCCGACAATATATTGCTAAACGAGGGCGTGATGACACTAGTAGATGACGAGATTATGTGGTATAACAATGAGAACAGAGGGCGCTCTCGGAACTACGGCAAGCAACCATTCTCACACCCCTTTCGCGCCATGCTACACCCTTCGAGCGATGTAGACGACTACTCCATTGCTATCATATCTACCCTTCTGGCCGCGATAAGCAGCTACGCAAAGATGAACGAGGAGATTCCACTAATACTTCTCGATGACCTCACTGTGGAGAACTCATATAGGGCTTTAGACATCGCAAAGAGAAGACTCCTAAAGGTTGGCGATAAAGCACATTATGATATAGCCTCTCACATCAACCATATAAGCTATAACATCCCCAACCTCAAGGAGCTAATAATACAAGCCCTTGCGACCGAAGATAGCGTAGCCGAAGTTAAATGTTAGATAGAAATTCTTATTATTGTGCATGTTATACTTCGTAAGGGCCAAACTCACAGGACCTATCGGAGTGTGATAGATAAACGACAAGTCGGACATATAGTGCATGACCTTGCCTTCGAATCTATCTCGGGCCATGGCATGAACACTCAAGCGAGCATACAAATTCTTGTAGATACGTACCGTAGGCATAAGTCCAAAGCCCACATATCTACGCGCTCGAAACTCGGGCATATATATCATACGTGAGTGGAGCAACGGCGCATAAAGAGGCGATGAGAGCATCGTAGCCTCATGAGTATCAAACTGTGGGTGAGTGGTAAAGACACACTCAAAATCGTATCCTAGCGTAAATGTCTCGCGTGGGATAATTGGGATGTAGTGTTCTAGTTGAAATTTCGTACCCCACCACTTTCGTATCATATCTGATTTAGCAGCAGATACCACCTCGATATTCTTATTCCTATCGCGTCCATAGACATATATCGCCGAGGCAACAAAGTGAAGACCCTTTGTAGGAAAAAGATCTTTGTTGAGAGATGAACGCTCAATGATTATCGCAGGAGCTATATAGTGAAAATTGGTATATAGACGCTCCGACTTCTCATCAACGGCATATCTATAGCTATCCAAGCCTATGTTTAAGCGAAGCTCCGCAACGCTCTTACGCTCGAATGCCGTACCCGTAGCCAACGAAATGAAGTTCTCCATCATTCGTATTTGCTCGGAGTTATCCACCTCGGTAAGATTTCCAAAATTACCACTTAACGTATTGCGGATGTTGAAATTATAGGCATAGTCGAAATATAATGGAGCATCGTAGATAAGCGTGGTACGTCCCTTAAGACGCGCCAAGGAGTATACTGGACCCAATAAGATATCCAAGGATACACTTTGCGAAAGCTTGCCAAACTTGAGATAGTTGAGGCCTATGTATGCCTGGTTGAAGGCCGTAGAGGAGATATTACCTCCTATGGCTATGTCAAACCTCGGACGAACTCTCAACGGCAATGTTACATCGTACTCCTGCTCCTCATCGTTGAATGTGAAAGTAGGAAAGTCACCACGCATACTACCATTGACCAACATAGAGAGGTAGTTATCGCCAAAATCATCCATGAGCATAGCCTCCTCACCAGCACGGCTTCTACGCTCACTACCAATATTCATCATGCGTGATATAACCTCCTGCTGATCCTCGTTTATACCTTTGACAGTTAGCACACCCATCTTGCCCTCGGGGAAGCGGCTGCGGAACTCCCTACGGCGCTTGGCATACTCCTCGTCACTCATTTTACGAGATACCAACGCCTTAATCTCGGGGATAACAGCGAGAGCATCGTTATATCCCTGCGCCATAACCTCTGCAGCACTTGAAAAGTCGAGCATCGAAACATCTACAATACGATTTATAAGCACCGAGCGATCTTTAGGCATGTCAAAATCGGAGGGCATGGTAATAAGCGACATGAGCTGCTCCACCACCGTTGCATCATTGGGGAGGTTTGAATCGGTACGTGTGCAACTAACACCTATGAGAATATCGGGGTGAAATGTCTTATCGAGGCTTCGCCAAGGAAAGTTATCGTAGCAGCCACCGTCACACATAAGCACCGAGTCTATCGTGATTGGTGGAAAGGCTACGGGAATAGCCATCGAGGCGCGTATGGCACGTGCCAAATCTCCACTACGTAGCTCCACAGCACGATGGTTGTAGATGTCGGTGGCGATACACGTATAGGGTATCATAAGGCTATCGAAATTGCCTTTCGAAGCTGCAGTAGCTGGGGCAAAGTAGTTGTTTAGGGCGATATCTATCTCGGCGGTATTCATCACAGCACCAGGGAGTTCCACACGTCTGCGGTGCGAATCCATACCACTACCAATAGGCACACGTATCATGCTCGACAATCGCTCCTTGTTGATGTAGTAGTAGCTATGCTTGGGGTCGATACGGCCACTCACCCATCGCTCCAAATCGCCAGAAAGGGCTATCTCCTCCATCTCCTCAATGGTATATCCCGAGGCATAGAGACCACCAATTATAGAACCCATGGAGGTACCCGAAATATAATCTATGGGGATACCATTCTCCTCCAAGGCGCGTAACACGCCAATATGATATAGGCCCTTGGCACCTCCTCCACTCATCACCACACCAACACTTTGCGCTGTGACGAATGTCGGAAAGAGCATTAAAAAGGTGATTATTATAGCGAAAAACCTTTTCATATTCTAAAAATATTAGTAACTTTGTACGTTGAATATGTGCGTATTTGCACTAACAAAGTTAGTATAATTATTCGTCATAAACAATTAGAACGATATATGATTAACAAAATCGAAGAACTTTTAGCCGAAATTGAGGCATTTACACCTCAAAATAGTGCAGATGTTGAGGCATTCCGCATTAAGATTCTCGGTAAGAAGGGTGCGCTTGGCGCACTTATGGAGGAGTTTAAGAGTGTCCCTGCAGCAGAAAAACGTGAGCTAGGACAGCGTCTAAACCACCTTAAGAATGTAGCTACAGAGCGCATCAACACCCTAAAGGAGGAGATTGGTAACGCCGCAGCTATGAACGCCGCAAAGATTGACGATATGACACGCCCAGGCTCCACAGAGTCGGTAGGCTCTCGTCACCCTATATCTATCGTAAAGCAGGAGATAGAGAGCATCTTCTCACGCCTAGGATATACCGTAGCTGATGGCCCAGAGATTGAGGATGACTGGCATGTGTTCTCGGCACTTAACTTCCCACCCGAGCATCCAGCTCGCGACATGCAGGATACATTCTTCATCGAGAGCAACCCCGATGTTGTACTCCGCACACACACCTCATCTATTCAGGTGCGCACTATGGAGCGACAGAAGCCTCCTATTCGCGTTATATGCCCTGGCCGCGTATTCCGTAACGAGGCTATATCATATCGCGCACACTGCATCTTCCACCAGATTGAGGGCTTGTATATAGATC
>JAEIGA010019907.1_pt1 | contig 10227 bp, 26 predicted proteins | sample 9270691 | NCBI WGS metagenome assembly JAEIGA01 (sample SAMN17057246, study PRJNA624740) | gut metagenome | biome: biome; isolation source: fecal sample | host: Bos grunniens | place: China: Xizang | collected 2019
ATTAGCTTTTGCATTTACAATGGAATTACCATTGCCTTCTTTTATATGGTCGATATACAAGTACAAATGCTTTGGCAATACTTCAGTAAGTTTAATTCCCTGATTGTTTATGAAATCAATATAATTGATCAGGTACCTTAAATATGCTTCTCTTGTTGAGCTTGTCTTGTTATATTTAATAGATAGCATATACTCCTGTACTATCTGCGGCTGATTAATTAATTTCTGTTTTATCCAATCTTCTCTTTGTTTATCCTGTTCTGCTCTTCCGCTCATAATATTCTTCCTTTCAATGGAGTGTCTGTTGATTTGTAGTCATTGCAATAAAAAAGAACCATCCGCATTCTTTTTGCACAATCACTTTCAGTTGTTTCCCATCCACTTGTTGATGGGATGTTTGATAGACACTGATAACCTTTATCACTTTGCTTCTCATTAAAATACTGTATGAATTTCTCTACAATATCCTCTGAAATGTTATAGAGTCCTCGTTCTCTATCATATCTTTGAGAGTCTGCTTCTCTAATAAGAAGACCGGAATCCACACTCATATAACATTTACAATATCCATGTTCTAAAGTTATTTCTTTTGGCAAAGGAAATTCCCTACACACAAAAATATTACCAGATGCTAAATCTTTGTATGTTTCCCCAGCATAATAAACGTTTCCTTCCATACGAGCCATGCTTTCCGTTATACCTGTTTTCCATTTAGAAACAGTTCTTCTAGGATCCTTCTTTGCTTCAATAAAATTTTGTTGCCTTATCTCCTCAGATAAATTTCTGATAGGATTGCCATATATATCACGCATATAGCAATCTTTTCCTTCTGCTTCAACATCATACAACTGATCTATTCGTACTCGCTTACCAGTTTCAAGGCTTCTTAGACCACCTTTATAATCAGTGTAAACATTTGCAAAGTTCTGTCCATTCTTTCTTTTCTGTTTGCCTTCATTAATACATTTCTGTTCTTTAACAGCGTTCTTTATCTGATGACCAATAAATCCTAAAGACATCAGTGCTGTATAGATGATGCCAAACATACTATCACCTCACTTTTAATCGATACTGTCGCACTAATCTCTGTGCAACAATAGGATTTAACTTACTCGCAGTAACAGAAATATGTTCTGAGCCGCGATACCATATCCTATGGTCACCTGTCTGATGATCATAAGTAAATCCATTGTCCTTAAGAATCCACTGGAATTCTCTAGGACTATAATTTAATCCTGCCATGTGAATTTTGCCCCTTTCGTTATTATATTATATTTTTATTGATTTATGTTGCTAAATCGATAGCATTATGAATTAATTTGAAACAGTAATACGTTTTTTTAAGAGCTGCACATATTGTACAGCCCTTTCTAACTTTTTAGCCAAGGCCTATAAACTGTCCGGTCTTTTCTTTGAATATTCTATGAGCTTCTGCCTGGCTGACTGTCTTATATCTGCTTTCAGGTTGTTCTTCATCCTCGTCTACAGGAGTTGTAAAATCTTTGATTTCTTCAGGAGTTGCAGGCCTGATAGAAATAGTTCCCTCTGGTTCAAGAGATAATAATGTATTTTTGATTTCATATCCAAGCATCTCATTGTTGATGTGGAAAATATCATAACACATCTGAACTGCACGTTTACCATTTACCATGCCTTCTATAATGATGTAGCATGCATGGCTTTCTAGGAACAATTCCCTGTTCTGTAATACAGGAATTGCTATGTTGAAGTACTTCATCATCTTAAACATAGCATCATAGCTTGGCATGGAGTCTTTATTTTTCCATCCACTGATTGCTGGCTTTGATACTCCCCATAGATTTGCAGCTTCATCACTAACAGGCTGAATGTTTTTCTCTTTGCAGAGATCTAAATAATTCATGTAAAAATCTGTCATTGTTTACCTTTCTCCTTAGTTAAGTAATATAATCTAGATTACTTAACTAAGTATATAATAGTTAAGTATTTAATGTCAATATGATTAACTACATAGCTATCATAAAAGGAATGATGTAGTCCATCATTCTTTTATACTTAATTATTAAAATTACAAAAACTTTGCTGACATCTTAGGATTTGTTCAATTCCTTCTTCAGATGTTTTCTTAATCTGCCTCATGCATTTTTCAATGGCATACATGGATTCCAATCCCTTGTAATCATTTAAGATGTCTTCAATTGTCTTCGCTTCCTGCTTGATTATTATCGATTTGTCTCTTACTGATTCCATTTTGTTATCCTCACTCTATGTATATTGCTACAGTATGATTCTCTTCGTTCTCGTTCCAATCTACGACAACGTTGTCTAACATATATCTTTCTAATGTGTAGCCTTTTTCATTGAAAAATATCCGGACTCTCTTCTGCAACTCTTCCCATGAATATGCCTTAAGATAATTAAATTCTAGGAAGTCTTCTAATAATGTTCTTACGCTCATCTATTCAATCTCCTTAGTAAATAATTTTGAATTCCTTTCCGTTCTTAACGAGCCATGCAAAAAGTCCCTTGCTATCGTCCGGAGTATAATTATCTAACCAACATTGGAACTGTCCCTTTGTACTTGCAATATCGTTTTTAGTACAATTTAAGAATTCTCCCAGGTCATCTCTGTTGGTTTCAATCATTATCTTGTTTTTGATCATATCATTTTTATCTGAGTAATTAGATATAACCTCAGAGGTATAAACCAGAATCCTAATTGTCTTTACTGGATATAACTTTTCGAATTCCAATGCAAAAAACGCTTCACTTGCAATTAAAAAATCATCGTCATCATAATGTTCATACTCAAACTTATAAGATAGTTCTTTTATATCATTCCAAATATCCATATAAGTGAGCTTCTCATAATCAGGTTCGATGAGCTTTTTATCCTCAAGCTCTAGGAATATTTCCTGCCCTCTCATTGAAACTTCCATAAGAAGTCTTTCCCTGACAGATTCACTTTGCGCAAGGAAATTTTCTTTTGGAGTTTTGACCTTCCACCATGCTGATGAATCAATCTCATTATTATAAATAATTTCGCCCAGTGTTTTAGTAATCCATCCAGTAAACTCCGGAATATTAAATTTCATGTCATTCTTCTGAAGACTCATGAAAGACTTGGTAACTTTCATTTCCTTTCGATATTTGTTGAAATAAGCAAAAACCTCTGCGAATTCTTCATCCGTTGCATTCATTAAATCATAAGCAATTTGTGCTGTATCTATACTCATTTTCATTCTCCTTAATAATAAAATGATTCATCTGCATTAATGACACATCCATTTTCATCGTATTCAATATCTACTACATCACCATCAATGCCGTGCTTCTTTAGCAGCTCTAATGTAGGTTCTGCATATCCGGACCAATAGAATCCTTCAACCTCTTCCTGTGTAAAGTAATCCCCATCGTATTTTTCAGGATCAGTTGCTGCATACCATGCAGCAAGTCCTTTCGACATACACTCTTCTACCTTTTCTTTTTGTGTCGCATCTGCAAATTTAATAGCAAAAGAGCAATCATTACATACATCTACCATTGCAACAACCATGTTAATCCTCCTCTATACATTCCCTGCAGTCATCTTCTTCACCGCACTCTTCGCATTTGGCTTCTACAGAATCACCAACATATATTTTTATGCCATGACTTCCAAGTCCCTGGATGCACCAAGGACATAAATTCCGCTTTGTCATATTTCGTCTCCTTCATCGTCATATTCAGTTCCATCTTCAGTTTATAATGTTCCAACCCAATGTTTTACCGGAACGTGGTTTGCTAAAGGATATTTTTCTTTTGCCAGTCTAATAGCTTCATTTGGATTATCTGCTTCAACTTCAATTTCTGCTTCATAATCAATATAAAATTTTGCCTTGTACTTCATAGCCTATTCTTCCTCTTCAATTGTCTTTGCCCACATATAAGTGTCATAGTTGTAAGCTCGTAGATCATCCAAAGTAAATCCTCGTTCTTTCAACTCTTCATATGTGTCTCTGTCTAATTCTGCACATTCGATTCCTTCTTTAAGTATTGCTTCAATTTCTGCATCGACATCTATCTGTGACTTAGGCTCAAGCCTTACTGCGTTTCCTTTTCTGTTATGAAAAAGCATATACATTATTGGGCTACAATCAGTGTCAACTACCTGAGAATCCATAGGGTAATCCAGTAATTGTTTTATCATTCTACGAACTGTCATGATTTATATCCTTTCTTTTGTTTCCAATACTTTAAACTCAGCAATATACTCACCGCCTATTCCAACGATTTGTGACTGTTCATCTTCAAACCAACTATCTTCTTCTGATAGTTCCTTTCCTTCAGCCAAGCAGTCATTGTACACATCTTCCCACAAATCTCTCATTGTTTTTACAATATTTGGTGCAGTATAAACTTCATAAAAATCACCACAATCATAATTAGCTAAAATAACTTTCATTCATCAGCCTCCTCAAATTCGTCATAGGTATTTCTTACAATCTCATAGCCTTCTTTTCCCCAGCTCTCAATCATATCGAATCCCATCTCGATTATTGCAAGGTCATCATCGGTTTCGATTTCGTTAATGTCTTCAAGCATACCTTCTGCCTTGCCGATGATATCTTTGCAGATATCTCTCATCCTTTTCTGTCTTCTTTTAACTGCTTCATTCATATTCATTTACCCTCGCTTTTTTTAATTACTTAACAGTTTTCCATAAAGTTTTCCATATAATGAACGATTTTCATGCTTGCATTAAAGAACTTTCTATAATCATAGCCTTCCGGATCGTCGCAAAACTGCAGGATTGTTTCTAATGTATAAGCAGTTCTTTTATATGATTTGAGATCATCTGCAATTTGTTCTTCTGTTACCTGCTCATCTGACTGCTCATCATAAAACGCATCTGTTTCAACCATTCCAAGTTGATATAATTCATGGGCCAGTTCTTTTCTTATTCGATTACGAGCTCTTATGCTAAGCTCTCGCTCCCAATATTCTACGTTTGCAGCTTCTAGTGTAAGAGTTTTATCTCCTCTCTCACAGGAACAACCGCCATCGTAGCGTTCCATAAGACTCATGAGTACTTCCTGATCTTTATCATCAAAATCCATGAGATTTATCTGATAATCATTTGGACCATATCTGTATACAAGACCAATTACTTTCTCTTCCATATTTCCCTCCTTATGTTAATACATTCATCATCTCTTCTTTGATTTTCTCTTCAGCATCAGTGATAATGCTGTCATCATTTAATCTCCATCCATAATCTACGGACACAAGAGTCATATCATTTCCGTTCTTAGGATCATAGACTCTGAATAATGTTTCATAGGCATAGTTCTTGTACTTAGAATCTTTTCTTGTATCAACGAGAGTTGCAGTTACATAGCCTTTTAGATAACCATGCTCAATGTATGTAACATTCTCTAATTTGATTCCATTCCTAACTGGAATATCTCTTATTGTCATTACTCATCACTCCTTGTTTCTTGAGTCTCTTAGCTCAAGCATCTTCTTTTCATACTCATCAATCTGCTCCCATGTTAGCCATTCAGGCTTCTCATCAGCCGCAAATTCATTCCATATCTTACGCATTTCTTTTATCTGTTCTTCAACAGTGCTTGCCCATAGATGGCCTTCATATCCGCTTCCATTTCCCAAGAAGTAGTTGCAGTCTGATTTAAGTCTGTCAAGCATTGAATACTTATAAGCCAGGTCTTCAGGAAGGGGCTCATAATACAGGTTCTCGTTATTAACTGGAAAATACTCATCATCATAAGGATCATAGAGCTTAATGCTTACTATACGATATCCTTCTTTGTAAGTATTCTTATATGCTACTCGTTCAGTATCAATTGCTTTATGTATAGCTTTCTTATCATCATACTCAGACTCTTCAACTTTCTTGATATAGTCTTTGCTGCAACCGCCTACTATCTCATAGTATGTGCCATTCATAAGTTTTGCTTTCATGCTCTTTTCTCCTTATAAAATTCATACATTTCCATGTACTCATTGTCATAGCTTTCCTTATCAGGAAAAATCTTCATGGATATATCTCCCTCGCAGTACTCGAAGACCAATAATTCCTTATTGTTATATGCAAAGAAGCTATAACAGTCTGCATAATCTCCATAATTAAGTCCAAGTTCCTGAACCGCTGTTCTCTCTCGGTATGTAAAACCACGGAGTATATAATTTCCGTTCTTATCAGTATCTTCCTCTGAAAAGAATGCGTTAATCCATCTGATTGTTGTCTCTGAAAGCTGAGGAAATCTGCTCAGATCAAATGGAAGTATCTCGACATTATCCGTGTCCCTTCTAAAATCGCTGATAGAATATCCGGATTCGTTATACAATCTGCTTGCGCACTCTTTGCAATACTCTTTATAATCATTATTGGTCATCTTTAACATGTTGACATATCCTTTCTTTTATCAAATCAGATCAAAGATATAATCATCTTCTAATCCAAGTACATCCTGCATAGCAGAATAATTCCCACTTTCAAGTTCAGAAAGAGCATCTGCCATCATTTCTGCAGCCGCACTTTCTGTAAGTCCATCTCGTTCCATTAAAATCCGTTTTGTTTCATTCATATCATTTACCTCTCAATTTAATTTTATTCTTTAATGTGCCTTAAATATAACGCTTTCTCCTCGCTTTAAGTTCCAACATCCTTCTCCCTTGAACGCGCACTCTGAACAGTTACCACCACAATAAGTTGAACCATACATAGGTGCTGTTGTTCTTCCATCTGCATAGAGTACATGACTTTCCGGAAGTCTGTTAGGATTATCCATCGGAACACCTTCCCATCTGCTCATTATCGGTCTGACATTCTTAGGAAATCTGTGATGTTCCAGAAATTTATTGATTCCCTTGTAATTCTTGGTGAAGAAAAGAATCATTGTGTTCTTATTCTGTCTTCCAAGCCTTGCAACATAAGCAAAGTCCTCATCTGTTAGATCCCCCCCCACATTGATACGCAACTCTCTTACGAAGTTCGCTTTAACCTGTGTATTAATCTCTGACCAATATCTTTCAGGATTCACTTTATGAATAGCAGAATTATTAGCTCTATCTTTTATTACAGCAGGCATAAAGAGGTCCGATTTGAGATCATAGCATTGATATTTGCATTTGGAACTGTTACTACAATCAAGCACTGCCATGAGTGAAACGGTCCAACAATTGGGACCTGTCTTGCTATTCCCTTTCTGCAACTTGACGTGAATATTATCCACATCATTCATTGCTTCTTTAACTGCCTTTGTAAGGGTTTTAATCCGTTTCCTGTAGCCTTCTTCTGTTAATGCTGCATAACCCATGTTTAATTTTCCTTTCTTTATTGCAAGAAAAGAAAACGTAATGTATAATACAAATACGTACTCTTTTCTTTGGTTGGTTAAGTTTACGTAAGAGACATGTTGTTAACGGCTCCATGTCTCTTTTTTGTTATTCTGTAAGTTCTGTAGGCTTTACCTTAAGAATCTGAGCCATCTTGATTGCTTTAGTTAGTGGGATGTCTTCCACACATCCGGTTTCAATTTTGCATATTGCAGACTTGTCATTATATCCGCATAGTATCGCCAGTTCCTGTTGGCTTAAGCCTCTTTCTAATCTTTTCTGTTTTATAAGTTCACCATTGATCATTTATTCCTCGCTTTCTGGAACTAAATTCATACCTAGTATAGGCATGTAATCATCCCACATGTACTGTCTTATAGGCATTGGTTTATGATTATTAAAGAATAGTACTAGAGCAGGTGATATAGAATTCCACTTGTCCACTATCTCAAAGTTGATTAAGTGCCCCTCTGAAATCAATTGCTTTGCCTTGGCATGATAGTTATAGTACATCTCATATCAGATCCTTTTCCTTCAAATAATTTTCGACTTCTGAAAGCTTAAGAACCATGTCACAACCTAAGCTCTCTTTTGACAAATCCACTATTTGACCATCTGTCATCTCTAGTTTTACAATTCCAAGTTTAGGTTGATGATTAAGTATTTCTACCATCTGATCTGCGACCTTATCAAGCATGCTATCAAATTCCACACTCACTAATGGTTCTACATCTCCACTTACAACATGTAGTTTCGCCTGCCATTCTAGAAATATCTCATCAGTGGCAGCAATTAGAGCTTCCTTTATTTTCTCCTTCATAACATATTCTCCTTTAATTATAGCTTGTATCACTCATCCCATTCTGCATCTTCATAGATTCTTATATCGTTCCTTAACTGGTCAAGCCATTGTTCAACACAGTTTGCTACATAACTGGCATCCAGATCGTCATCTACGTTTCTGCAACTATCTTTTATCTGATCGATTGTATCATTGATAGTTCTTAATGCTTCACTCTTTGTCATGTTCATTACTCCTCTATTATTGATATTTTTTTACCTATCATCTGTAAATAAGCTCCTGGATTAATATCTATACTATGAACTACACCATTGTCATCGATAACATCTACGTTAATTATTGAAATATATGATGCTGTCACAGGATAATTCCATCCATAACTATCATATGTTTCTCTAGTTGGCTTTACCCAACCAATTGTAGTCATCTGTTCATCCTTGTAGGTGTATAAATAGACTTCGTTCCATTCTTTTTTTACTTCTCCGGAATATGGAGAATAATGATTGAAGTAATCAATTAAAACTCCATCAAGAATATCCGAAGTATATTGATAACGTATCGGAAGTTTATTTCTGATCTGTTCTACAATACCCTCTATCTCTTCCTCGTCATGGTTAAGATAGTCATTGATAAGTATATTGGCATTAAAGAACTTGTGAATTACATCAAAGCAATACCCACTCGTAGTAGTTATATTATCGCTTTGTATTCCCAAACAGACATTATCTCTAAGTACCTTCATTTCTACTGAATTGTACTTGGCAACTGCCTCATCAAGAGAATCAAAATATGGACAGGCTCTCTCGCTTTGGGTTGCAATAAATACAAAATACTTACTCATTGTTCAATTCTCCTGTAAAGATTCAATCCATTTATAGAATGCTGCCTCAAATACGGGGAACTCCCTCAAGAACTTTTTCATATCTTCTGTTCGTGCTTGAGTTTTATCCTTTGATCCGTCATTGAACATTCCCGTTATTACATCTCCATTAGTGTAAAAATCAATATCTCCACATGCTCCACCATTCTTAATGACAAAATAATTAGCACCTTTATCTAATCCAGTATGATGTCTCCAACCGTCAGCTATAAACTCTGCATCATAACCGTATTTCTTTGCCGCGTCATAACCATTAGGACTATCTTTGCACTCAGGAATTATAACTCCATTTTTATAACACACCTTAGCAAGGGAAAGAATATCCTCAATTCGTTCTTTGAGACTTGCTATCTCGTTGTAAAGATTGTTCCATTCTTCAGCCTTCCTTTCCTCTTCGGTCATAGCAGCCCTTCTGTCACGTTCAGCTTTTCCTTTAATTATCGCTGCGTAAACAGCTCTTGCAATTCCTTTGTATCCCATTTTCTTTTCCTTTCCAATCTCACAATAAAAATTTAGTTTTATTGGGAACTTACCAATAAGTCACCCAGTAGCCATTATCAAAGACGTACACGTAATTCAAGTCCTGTTTAAGCATTTCTTTAATGTCTCTAAAGAAACCATATCTGCCCCGCCCGGCAACTGTTTTTCCGTGATGCCTATACTTTAGTAGAAAAGTACCATTAGAAAGTTCCTCAAAATATCCATCTGAATCAGGGCAGTCATGCTCAAACTCTTCCTTTTCTTTCTTAGTGTTAAGTGCCTCGAAACTGTGATAACTAACAAGTTCATCAGCGAGTTCCTTAGTCTTGAATTTCGTTCTAAGAGTCTTTCCAAGTTGATTTGGGAATCCATCGCACCAACACCACGCTGTTTTATATCCCTTTGCCGTTGGAACAGCAATAATCGCTCTTGTACTCATTTTTTATCCTCCATAAAAATTAGGTTTTATTAGGTTACTCTGTATATCAGGCAATCCGTACTGTATTCATCCATCATGTCTGTAAAGATAGTCTGATTAACCGTCATTTGCTTTTGATATTCTATTGCCATGTCTCTGCTCATGATTCCTGTAGCGCTACCTAAAAATCCGCTTGAGTCATCAGGAAATAAAATTGGCTTTGGCTCTAGTTCCGTGAAGAAAAAAGGCATACCCACAAATTTTCCTTCATTTATCTTTTTCATATCCCAAGGTCTATAGAACTCATAATAATAACCCATATATTAC
>JAEIGA010019908.1_pt1 | contig 10227 bp, 13 predicted proteins | sample 9270691 | NCBI WGS metagenome assembly JAEIGA01 (sample SAMN17057246, study PRJNA624740) | gut metagenome | biome: biome; isolation source: fecal sample | host: Bos grunniens | place: China: Xizang | collected 2019
AATGAAACACTTGAAATGTAGCAGGGGGTTTAACTCCGGAATTCGTGCTACATTTTAGGTGTTCCACATAAAATTTTAATTATTGAGAATATCGGACGACAAAACACAAGTAATCGTCCCCGTTGGGTGTTCTTCGGGTGGTTCTGCGAAAATTTCCTGCTTGATTTGTTCTATTTCCTTTTCTTGTTCTCGTTTCCTAACTTTCTCCCTAATCTCTGCCATTTTTCGTTCATTCGCTTTGCGAATGACTTTTGCTCTTTCTTCGCCACTCAATTCCTTTATTTTCTTTGCCATTACGAAATCGGTTAATTTACCCATTTTTAAGACCCCCTTTCTTCGTCTTCGGGGAATACTAATGTATCTAAATAATCTTCAACCCAATGACGAACAATTTTTGATTGCGATTTCTTTTTCTTCGCTGCAATCACTTTAATTTTTGTTTTGGTTTCGGGCGATACATAAATTTTAATAAGCACCTTTTTCAAAATATCAACTCCTTTCATATTAAGTATGAAAGGTTTAATAGAAAAAAGTGGGACTATTTATTTGTTTTGCGATAGTAATTGATATTTTTTTTGTTTTGGTGTATAATGATTAAAATATCGTTATCGTGCAAGGCGATTGAATAGTGAGGAATATTTCTATATGGTAGTTTTAAGTTTGTTTGACGGCATTAGTTGTGGTCGTATCGCTCTTGAAAAAAATGGCATTAAAATTGATAAATACTTTGCATCCGAGATTGAACCCAATGCAATTAAGGTTGCATTAAACAACTACTCGGACACTATCGAAATTGGCGATGTGTGTAAAGTTTCGTTCAAGGACGGAGTTCTTACAACAGAGAATGGAACATTTAATGTGGGTAGCATTGATTTGATTTGTGCAGGAAGTCCTTGCACAAACTTTTCGTCCATTGGATATGCCAACGGTATGACATCGGGCGATGTTGAAATTCTCTCGTTAAGTCAGTATCTTGAACTTAAAGAACAAGGTGTTTCTTTTGACGGTCAATCGTATCTGTTTTGGGAATTCTTACGTATTTTGAATGAGGTAAAACCCGAATACTACTTGCTTGAAAATGTAGTTATGGCAAAAAAATGGGAGAATATTATTACTCAAAATGTCGGTGTAGAACCGTTGAAAATTAACAGTTCGTTAATGTCTGCACAAAATAGACCGAGATTGTATTGGACTAATATAAAGAATATTCCTTTGCCCCAAGATGAAAATGTCTTGCTTTCCGACATTTTGGATTTGAATGCCGATACCAAAGATGTAGAGTATTGTTTAACTGTTCAACGTAGTTTTCCTCGTTTGATTGCCAAATACGGTTATATTCCCGAACGTTTCAATGCCTATAATGCCGCAGAAATTAAGGAAAAAGCGTGTGCTTTATCAAGAGGTAGTATGATTACATCTTCTTGTGCTACCTTATTGTTTGTTAAGTGCGATGACGGTTGCCATTTGGTAGAGAACGGGATTATGGACGGTAAATACTGTGTCAAACTTACCGATGGTAAGTATAACATTAGAAAGTTATCACTTTTAGAACAAGAACGATTGCAAACTTTACCCGATAACTACACAAAAGTTGACGGGGTTAAAGACCAAAAGCGAAGCGAGATGATTGGAAACGGTTGGACGGTAAATGTCATTCAGTATATCTTCTCGTTTATAAGGGGATAAAACTATGATAAGAAAAATTGAATTTACTCATACCGATTTAGATAATGATTTATTAAATATTTCTTGTTCACGTATTCGTGAAATCCACAATAAGATTATCAACTCATATTACAAATATCTTTCGCCTTACGGTGTTAAACAACTTTGGAAAGATGATTATAAGAAATTAGACGAGTTAGATGATGACGAGTTTATAAAAAATCTTGACGGTAAAGAATTGCAACTAATTTTTCTATACGAATACATAGGTTGTTTCGTTCACAAGGATATGGTTTCTGCTTTTGTTAGAAAATTTATACCCGATGCCGCATTAGACCAACAAGTCAGACACCTTGGTTCGCAATATAATTGGTATGTGTTAAACAAAGGAAACAGAATACCTGATAAAGACATTTCCGTTCCAAGTGGTTTTAATTATTTAGTTTCTATTGAAACCCCAAATCCCAAAGTTGTTGCACAAGCACTAAAACGAGCAGGGCGACTTGCCGCGAAAAACTTTGAAGAATTAAAAATGGCATACAATTACAAATGTGCCACTTGTGGAGCAGAAGAAGGCAAAAAAGATACACGTGACAATACAATAGTATCATTAGAACAAGGGCATATGGACCCCCGTAAACCGTTAACATTAGATAATACCATTCCACAATGTTCATATTGCAATAGGACATATATGGACTATTTTAGATTTAATGAACACGGACGAGTTATCGCAGTTAATAACCCCGAAATTTTATTACGTTCACCAAAAGATGTTCAAGATGAAATGATTGAGGTGCTTTTGGCAGAAAGACAAAAAAACAAGTAAGAAAAAGGTATGCAGAGATTTTTCTGCATACCTTTTATCTTTCCGTTTCCGTCCGGTTGAGGGTTGTGTTTTCTAAATGGTTCTCAACACCCATAGAAACTGTTTTAAGAGTGTTTTCCCATAGTGCAAAGGTTTTATATATCTGTTCAAAATCTTCGCTTTTAAGTGCTTGTGCCGTGTTTTTAGACATATCACAGACAATTTTTGCATTTCTCTTTAATTCTTTATTTAGTTGCTGCAACTCTCTTAATTGTTGCTCTTGTCGTTCAATCCTAAATTTCACTAACAAAGCAGATATTATACGAAATAAGCGAAACAGAATAAAACCGTTGCTATCAAATATAGAATTGAATATATCCCGTAATCGCTCTTGGTCGCTTTTCTTTTGCGACACCAAAAGGGCGATTTCATTTTTAAGTTGAGTTTTATGTTCGTTGTATCTTTGCCAATATTCTGTATTGTCCCTTTTGTATTCTTCCCACAGTTGCGATAGACGGGTGTTTTCCGTATTGCTTTTATCCTGCAACGTCGCAAGTTCTTCCCGTAAATCGTCATTTTCTCGCATAACTAAAAATGTATTGCCCGTTTCAGTTGCATATAAAAGGTTTGTGAAATCTTCCTTTTCTTGTTCAAGGTCTTTTTGTTCCTGCTCTAAAATATATTGGTCTTTGTGCTTGTGTTCGCCACCGTTCCCCGTGATTATCTCTATACCGTATTCTGCACATAAACTCCTTAAAAAATTTTTTTCGCTTTCTTCCCATTGGGTAATGGGTAATGTGTGTTCATCGCCATAAAACCCAAGTTGATTTAATGCACGGTTCATTGATACCTGATGTCGCATACCCCTTGTGTTATCGTTGCTATGGAACACTATATTGATATGCCCGTGCACAATTCCGTTGTTTTCAACCTCGTCTAAATGAATTGCCGAATTGAACATTTCAACTCCAAATTCCTTTCCGTTGTATCGCTTTGCGAAATCTTCAATATATCGTTGCAAAATCTCTTTTGCCAATAATCGTTGTTCTCCGTCTTTGCAACAGAACTGTGGTGTCATTCTTTTTGACCCAATCCCGATAACAAACTCATAGCACGGTTTAACTGCCTTTTGGTTCTGCCTTATCGTATGCCTTGTTGCAGATTGTTTTCTCAATTTGTCAATTTTCGCTTTTTCTCGTTCGAAACCGTCTATTACCTTTTCAAGATAATTTTCAATTCTTCGGTCTTTTCGCTTTTGCCTTGCATTGTATTCTTCCACATCGGCAGAGAACATTTTGGTATAAATCTCTTGTAGAGATTTATTTTCCGACCAAAAATAGTTATCTGCCATTAGCGAACTATCGCTATGGGGGACGGGTATTTCACGGTTGTTATGTTCAAGGCAAATTTCACGGTTCGTCATATTAAAAGATAATGTTGCTTGTGTCATATTACCACTCCTTTCTTTACTAATTTGAGTATGATATATTTGTGATTTTTTGATGTCAAAAAACACAACCCAATGTATTTTATGACTTGCGAAAACTCCCGTTTTCACTAATTCACAAAAATTGGGTTTCTTGCAGAAAAACTCCCTACGGTCAAACAGAGCATAGTTCAAATTCGCTTTTTCTCTTTCATACTTATTTCACAATAAATTGAAAGGAGATTTTTTATGACATCAATCAAATTTGAACTGCCCGAAAATTACAAAAGACAGTTGAAAGTTTGTGCTGCACAAAACGGTATATCGCTAACAAAATTAGTGCTTGAATGTTTGTATGACAAATTCCCACCACAAAGCGATAACCCCACCAATGCGAAAAGTCGCATTGATGAAATTTCAACCACCCTTGCAAAGTTCGGGGCAAGTATGACAAAGGAAGAGCGAGAACAACTAAAAGCAGAGCGAGAGCAATTAAAAAAAGATATGAGAGAAAATTAAAATCTCTCATATCTTTTTTTGTTGTGCCGGAGTTCTCATTTCTCATTTAAGGTGTCCCAACTTTCATTCTTAAATCAAAAGAATGAAAGGAGAACGGCACTTGAATATTTACAATATCTTGTTTCCAACTGAAACAGAATATGTTGGGTGGGTGCAGTTTGCGACACTTACCAAAGACAAAAAATTACTGTCGCTCGGTTATACGGATTTTGAACACATAGAAGAAAAGGCAGAAACCCTTAAAATCAAAAAAACACAAGATTATTACATTATGGCAAACACGGTCAAACGATACACCACCCGAACAAGCGACAATCTCTTTTCGCTTAATAACATTGTTTTAGATTATGACATACATAGCAATATTTCCCGATACGAAAGAGAACAGTTGATTGACGAGTTCGTATGGCGATTGAACCGTGATTTATTTACCACGGGGGAATTGATTACCCCAAATGTTGTTCATTATACGGGACGTGGGGTGCAGTTATGGTTTCACATTGAAAGCACATCTGCAAAACTGCTTTTTCTGTATCATAAAGCGATTGACTATATCGCAATTATAATACGGGAATGGTTGAAAGAATATCCCACCTTGCAAAGACACATTGAACCCGATATATCAAGTTCAAAAAATGCCGTTGGACTTTTCCGTATGTTCAACACATACAACACAAAAGCAAAAACAATGACCGTTGCTGATGTGTTGCACGATAAAAAAATAAACCTTAATGAACTTGTCAAACAATTAGAAGATAGCGAACCCGTGAAAGAGTATCTAAAACGAAAAGAACAGATAAAAAAGCGATATAAGAAACAAGAACTAAACGAAGATTACGAACCCGAAGAACGAAAAAACGGTTATTCGGCACTACATTACAAGCGAATAAAAATTATTGAAGAATTGGCAAGAGAAACAGAAAACCCCGTGGGACATCGTGATATGATGATTTTCCTTGCTTTTAATTCTGCTCGGCAGATATACCCGTTTGAAACTGCAAAAAAGATATGCAGAAAAATCAACCGTTCATTCTCGAAACCACTCCCCGACATTGAATACATCTTTAAGCAGGACAAAGTTTATCAAATAAAGAATTGCACCTTTTTTGAAAAGTTAGGGGTATCGCAGGACGAACTAATCAATATGGGTAAATACGAAATGAGCAGACCAAACATAACAAGAGATTTAGCACGAGGACAACGAAAAGCAGAGCGACAAATGAAAAAGGATATGGCAGAGAAATTTATCAAATCGGGAATGGCACTAAAAGTTGTTGCAGAGCGAACGGGATTATCAATGTCAACAGTATCAAAATTATCTGCACAAATCCCAAAATCAAAGAAACGAAAAAAATAATGCACTCGCAAGGGTGCATTTCATTTATATCGTTTTTTCAAAAAGGGTTCATAGTATAAGTATATTTATATCTCTTGCAGAGATTATAGGCGAAGAACCACATAAAAGGAATAAAGCATATCGCCATTACTGAATAGGTATGTGTATTCTTTTTAAGGGTGCAGGATAGCAAGAACAAAGTTCTTGCGACTTTTTGGTTCTTTTTCGTCAATGAAAAAGAACGAAAACCTTTTTTTGTTACTTTTTTTATAACGGTTGCAATTTCTGTCTGTTTGTGGTATCATAATGGCATACCACATCACATTTTAATATCCGATAGTAAACTATCCACTTAGGGAGATAATACCTTGGTAAAAGGTGTTCTCTCTTTTTCCCTTTGTGGATATATCGGTGTGATGTGGTAGTCAACCGAGGGAAACACTTTTTCGGCACACTCTTCGGGGTGTGCTTTTTTATTTACGGGGTGGTTTAATGGGGTATTATTGGAAACCTTATCAAAGAGCGATTGACGAGTTTTTTGAGTGGTTATTTGCCGACAAGAGAACTAAAAAAATGTTGGAGTGTGTCCCACGTGGGTGTCGGCATTGTGAGATTTTAGGTATTTGTCGTGATGAAGAAAATAATTGGAAATGCCGTAATGGTTGCCAATTTATAAAGAAAGAACCCGTTGATTGTGATACCCCCGTAAAACTCAATACAAGGAGATTTAGAATGTTCAAAAAGGACTTGCCAATTAAAAGAGTTGTTGTTGCAGGGTGCAGAGATTTTACGGACTACAAAATAGCAAAAGAATATATTGATTTCTGCATATCTAAAATAAGGCAGGAAAACGAGATTATTATTGTTTCAGGTGGGGCGAAAGGTGCAGACACCCTTGGAGAACAATATGCTAAACAGAACGGTTTTGAGATTGAACGATACCTTGCAGATTGGGACACACACGGCAAAAGTGCAGGACCACGAAGAAATAAGAAAATGGCAGAAACAAGCGATTATGTTATCTGTTTTTGGGACGGCAAAAGCAAAGGAACACAGTCAATGATAAAATATGCTAAACAATTCAACAAACCTTTAAAAATCAAGGAAATATAAAAGAGCGAGCATACATTTGTATGTTCGCTCTTTCTTTTAGTCCTTATCGTGTGGGAGTAAATCTAAAATATCAACGGCATCGGTAATAAGTTTGCGAAACAAAGAAAAGTATCTATTAGGCAATCTCATTGTTTTACCGTTATATTCATAAGTGAATTTGTTTGTCTTTAATGTATGAAGAAAGTAATTGCTTACGGTAAAAATATCTTCCCCGTCTTGTTCGGGGTCAAAAAGTTTTTGCCATTCATCAAAATCATCAGGAAGATATGAAAAGTCGGTCGGAGTTATAAACAGGCCGTCAATAATTTTAAGCAGATTTTTTTTGGACGGTAGATGTGTGCCGTTAATATATCGGTGTAACGAACTCCTGCTTATATCAACATTACGTGAAAACTCTGCAATCTCCTGATTGTTCTGTTCCAAACAAAATTGTATTCGTTCGCCTATATAATTGGCAGAAACAGTTACGGGGGTGCTTGAACCCTTACTTGATGAAACTATCGCCAATTTCTTGTGGTATTCTTCAATGACCTTTTTTTGCTTTTGATACAGAATGTCAAAATTATCACGGTTTTGTTCTTCCCACTCTTTTTGTTCTTCGCGTTTTATTGCCGATAATATATGTTGTCTTTTTCTTATTTCGCGAATGCCGTTATCAAGACATTCAACCAAAGGTTCGTTTTCCTTTTTCTTCTTTTTATCAACCTTTTCTTCATCAACTATTTTCATAATCAAACTCCCGATATTTTTATACTATTATAGCATAATCGGTAGAAAATGCAACACATTATGTATCAAAATAAAAAATATGAAAAATTATCTGCTACAATTTAAATGTGTATTTTGGTATAAATGCAACATTTAATATGTATCATTTAGAATATATGCGACTTATGGTGTTGCAAATAGTATTGACGCGAATGTGTTTCATTGTTATAATGGTAATGCGAACAAGAGATGTCGCAGACTTTTGCCAAGACCCCACGGGCGAGCGAATGCACAGACACTTGCCAAGACCCGAACGGCGAGCGAGTGCAAGAAAAAAGATACCTAACCTAAAAATATAAAATAAAATGAAAAGGAGAAAAAGTTATGAAATGTAATATCAAAAAAGAACAAATGCAGGAAAGAAAGGTTATTAAGTGTTGTATCTGTGGTGAAGAAATCACAGTTAGAGAGAGCAACAACCCCTATCCCGTAAGAGAGTGGTCGGCAATCGGCACAGACAAAAACAGGTGTTGTCATAGTTGCAACCACGAAATCGTAACTCCAAGCAGAATTGTGGGTAATTGTGCAAAGAACCAAGACGAGTATGACAACTACCACAACAACCTAATGAATATGCCTTACGAAGAACTCAAAAAGGTCTTTGAACCTTACAAAATTGCATAAGGGGGGATAATGATGACTAACACACTAACTATGAGTATGGCAGTTCCACATATTGATTTTTGGCATCAACACAATCTTACGATTGAACAAGCAAGTGCATATTTCTGCATTGGGGAACACAAAATGCGAAAAATTGTAGAAGATAACCCGAACGAACGGTTTATTTTGAAGAACGGTTCAAGAACGCTAATCAAAAAAGAATTATTTGGCGAGTTCATAGACAGACAAAGTGTTATTTAAGTAAAGGAGATTGATATTATGAGTGCAGTTAGAAGAAAAGACAGTAAAGGCAGAGTTCTTAACGAGAACGAATTTCAAAAATCAGACGGAAGATATGAATTTCGCTACCGTGATTTGAACGGTGTATTCCGTAGCATTTATAGTTGGAAATTGACAGATAGCGACCGTTTGCCAAAAGGAAAACGGGAGTGTAGACCTCTTCGTGATATGGAATATGAACTGACAAAAGCAGAAATTGACGAAATTGATGTTTATGCTGCCAAAACCACATCGCTTAACGATTATTTTGACAAGTATATGGAAACCAAATCTGACTTGCGATTGACAACCAAAAACAATTATATCTATATGTATAATTCGCACATCAGGAAAGATTTGGGACATCGTAAACTTGCAGATTTCAAGTATAGCACCATTCTTAAATTCTACAAAGATTTGATTTATGTCAAAAAGTTCAAACCCAACAGTATGGAGATTTTTCATACGATTTTACACCCGATTTTTGATACGGCAGTTGAAGACGGTGTGATTAGAACAAACCCTACCAAAAAGGCGATGAAAAAGATTCGTGAGTTGGACGAATTCAAGAAGAAACCTAAAAGAGTTTCTCTTGAATTAGCAGAACAAAAAGCATTTATGGATTACATCAGTAATCACAAGACCTACAAAAAATGGGTTGGTATCTTTACATTTTTCTTTGGAACGGGTTTACGTGTTAGCGAATTTTGTGGTTTGACGTGGGATAACTGCGATTTCCAAAACAGAACAATTAGAATTGAGAAAAGTCTTATCTATCGTCCTTGTTATGAATTTAACTCAACGAAAGGCAAGGTAAAAAAAGATGTGGGCGAATTGAAAACACTAAATGCAGAGCGATTTATCCCAATGTTTGATGAGGTTCGTAATGCACTACTTGAAGAAAAGGAACGTCAGGAACGAAATCATATTAAACCACAAGAAATTTGTGGAGTTAGTAATTGGGCATTTCTTAATCGTTACAATGCACCCTTTCTTCCTGCATCTATCAATCGTGCGATAGAGAGAATTGTGGGAGATTACAACAAGGAAGAAACGGAAAAAGCAAAAAACGAAAACCGAACTCCCGTGTTATTGCCAAAGTTTTCGGCACATATTATGCGACATACATTCTGCACCCGTCTCTGTGAGAATGAACCCCGTGTTAAAATCATTCAAGAAATTATGGGACATTCAAGCATTGAAACAACTATGGATATCTACAATACTGTTACGGACAAATTAAAGCAGGATAGTTTCCACAGTTTGCAGGGTAAGTTTTTTATAGCATAAAAAAATAGGAGTGAAACATACGGTTTCACTCCTACTTGATTTCCTAATGTATTTGTAGTATAATGATGATACTATTTATGAGTTTATGTAAAATATTATGGGTGGTAACTTACCATAAATTTACCACAGTTCTACCACAGAAATAGATTTTACCATTATTTTACCACAATTTGCCGACAAAATATACGGACTTATGAGAAGATATGAGAAGATATTGAAAACCGGCATAAATAAAGGGTTTTAGCGAGAAATTATGAGAACTTATGAGCAGTTATGAGAACTAATTTTTCAATACTGTTGTTTTCCCCACAATGAAACCTTTGGACTAATTTAAAACGCAATTTATATAACAAAAAACTCTCTGCTGAATTTCAGCAGAGAGTTTTTGCTTATTTACGGGTAGGTTTTACATTTGAGTCG
>JAEIGA010019909.1_pt1 | contig 10227 bp, 8 predicted proteins | sample 9270691 | NCBI WGS metagenome assembly JAEIGA01 (sample SAMN17057246, study PRJNA624740) | gut metagenome | biome: biome; isolation source: fecal sample | host: Bos grunniens | place: China: Xizang | collected 2019
CGCAAGGCAAGCCATCTTAAAATCCCCGCTTACAGATGTTATGGAGCTGGTGACGTGACCGTCATCATCACTGTAAACAATGCCGGCCAGGTGGTAGGAGCCAAGGTTATGGACTCCATTTCTTCAAGCGACCAATGCTTGCGCAATTTTGCAGTACGAGCCGCACGTCTGTCACGCTTCTCCGCATCACAGACCGCTCCTGCCAATCAGACAGGTGAAATTGTATATAGATTCATAGCTCAGCAGTAAGCCTGAACTTATGTTCTACGATCTACAGCAATTTTCTCAAGCGGATCAAGGCTTCAATATAATAATAATCGGCATAACTCAGAGGTACATCCACTTCTGAGCCGGCTGGCTTGAATCCTGTGCAGTGCTTCAGGATGAAACCTCCGTTCGTACCATATGACGCCTGATATTGCTCCGAAGAAAGGGAAACAAGCTGTTTCACTGCGGTCCTGTACCATATCCTGGAATCACGCGACTTATCAAGCTCACTCAACTCAAGAAGAGCCGAGGCCATGATTGCTGCAGCGGATGCATCCCTTACATCATCAGGAATACACGGAGCATCGAAATCCCAATAAGGAACCATATCTTCCGGCATATTCGGATGATCAATAAGGAAAGATGCGATGTTTCTGGCCTGTTCAAGATATGAAGGGTCCTTTGTTTCGCGATACATCATCACATAGCCGTAAAGTCCCCATGCCTGACCACGCGCCCAGGCACTGCCATCAGAAAAACCTTGATGAGTATTCTTGGCGTGAGGAGCTCCCGTTTCCGGATCATAGGAAACCACGTGCCATGTACTGTAATCATCCCTGAAATGATTCTTCATGGTTGTATCCGCATGTTTTCTGGCAATTTCCAGAAATCCCGGGTTACCTGTTTCATATGACGTAAAGCATAGCATCTCGAGATTCATCATGTTATCAATGATGACCGGATATTTCCATTTACTGTTCCAATCCCAAGACCTGATAGCTCCTATAGAAGGATTATATCTGCTGATCAAGCTTTCAGAAGCAGTCTTGATTACATCAAGATAATGAGGCTCTCCAGTGAGTCTGTATGCCTGTCCGGCACTATTATAAATCATGAAGCCGACATCATGATGGCTTCTTACATTCTTTGCCGGCTCTACTATATCTGTAAAATGTCTGGCATAATGCAGCAGCTGTTCATCGCGAAACATATCATAAAGCAGCCACAGAACCCCTGGAAAGAAACCTGAAGTCCATGCCGTATAATCAGTTACACGCAACTTATCATCCTGATAAGTCCTTGGAAGCTTGTTTTCCATAGGAAGCATGGTCTCTGCAAGAAAGATAGCCTGTTTACGGGAAAGATCCAGACTTCTGTCAACCATCTGTTCCAAAACCTTAGTCTCCTTTCCGGACTGCCTTCTCGGAGTGGCTTCCGCAGTTGCGGAAAAGAAGAATGTAAGGACCGCGAATAATAAGATTGTCCTTTTCATAGCTTGTGCCTATTTACCTGATATTGACCTGGCTATGCCCATTTCAAGTCCACGAAGTTCAGCCAGTCCACGCAGACGGCCTATGCAGCTGTAACCTGGATTGGTTTTCTTTTTAAGGTCATCCACCATCTGATGTCCATGATCCGGACGCATCGGGATGGAGACTCCCCTCTTCTGCTGCATCTCCAGGAAAGCCTTCATTACACCATACATATCCACATCTCCTTCGAGATGATTTGCTTCATGGAAATTGCCCTCCGCATCTCGTTGCGTGCTGCGCAGATGGACGAAATTGATACGCTCCGCAAAGCGCTTCATCATGTCTGCGCAATCATTGGCACTACTGACTCCGAAGGAACCGGTACAAAGACAAAGTCCGTTGCTGACATTAGGAACCGCATCAATCAATTTCTGAAAATCTTCGGCTGTGCTCATAATACGTGGAAGACCCAGAATTGACATTGGAGGATCATCTGGATGAATCACAAGAGATACTCCTGCCTCATCTGCAACAGGACATATTTCCCGAAGAAAACATATCAGATTGTCACGAAGCTTCTCCGGAGTCATGCCCCTATATCTGTCAAGCTCCTGCTGGAACTGTTCCAACGTAAAACTTTCCTCAGAACCAGGGAGTCCGGCAATCATATTCCTGACCAGCAGATCTATATCGTCCTGAGACATCTGATCATAGCGCGCTTTGGCCTTGGCCTTTTCTTCTGCAGAAAAATCATTCTCCGCACCAGGTCTCTTAAGGATAAATAAGTCGAAGGCTATAAAAGCAGCCCTCTCAAATCTCAATGCTCTGCTACCGTCAGGAAGCTCGTAAGCAAGATCTGTCCTCGTCCAGTCGAGTACAGGCATGAAGTTATAGGTCACTATATTTACCCCGCATTTTCCCAGATTGCGGATACTTTCCTTATAATTTTCTATATACTCCTTATAATTTCCTGTCTGAGTCTTGATATGCTCATGTACCGGGACACTCTCCACGACGGACCATCTCAGACCGGCAGCCTCAATGATTTCCTTTCGTTTAAGGATCTCCTCAACGGTCCACACCTCGCCATTTGAGATGTGATGAAGAGCATTTACTATACCGGTTGCTCCAGCCTGCCTTATATCCGACAGGCTGACCGGATCGTTCGGTCCATACCACCTCCAGGTCTGTTCACAAAGCACCATACCTACATAGCATAAGCATTAAAACCACCATCTACGATTGCGACTGTTCCGGTCACGAAACTTGAAGCGTCGCTGATCAGATATTGTATTGTACCGCAGAGTTCTTCCGGGCGTCCCATACGTCCGAACGGGGTCTGACGGATCACATCGTTGCCACGGGCAGTATATGTACCATCCGGATTCGTGAGGAGGGCTCTGTTCTGTTCAGTAAGGAAGAAACCGGGAGCAATCGCATTCACCCTTATACCTTCACCGAACTTCTTGGCCATTTCCGTTGCCATATATGCGGTAAAATTGCTTATACCAGCCTTAGCTGCAGCATATCCGCACACACGGGTCAAAGGACGGAAGGCAGCCATGCTTGAGAAATTCACTATAGCTCCCTTACCCTGCTCAACCATCGGCTTTAGGAAGACCTGCGTCGGAAGTACCGTGCCTACAAGATTAAGGTTCAGCACCTGCTGAAAATCTTCTGCCTTGAGATCGAATATATTTCCATCAGGAGAGATGGTTGCACCTGGCATATTTCCACCTGCAGCATTCAGGAGTGCATCCACCCTGCCATAAGCAGTCATGATATCCTGCAGGTTCTGCTCCAGTCTTTCACGGTCCATGACATCGGTAGCGAGGAACATAGCTTCGCCACCTTCTGCCTTGATAGCTTCCACCTGAGCATTACCGACTTCTGCCTTACGGCCAAGAATAACGACTTTTGCTCCTTCCTTAGCAAGATGGGAACAGATTGCGCGTCCTAGTACACCTGTACCGCCTGTCATTACAACAACCTTATCCCTTATATCAAACAAACTCTTCATAACAGAATCAGAATCTAAAGTATCTTTCGGCATTCCAATAGCAGATATCCTCCACCATATCCTCTACCCTTTTCATTTCTGACTCAGGAATCAGACCGGCCTCAACATCCTTACCGATGAGGTCACATAGAATCCTTCGGAAATATTCATGACGAGGATACGAAACAAAGGATCTGGAATCAGTCAGCATTCCAACAAAACGGCTGAGCAGACCCTGAAGAGATAGAGCATTCATCTGCTGCACCATACCATCGAGCTGGTCATTGAACCACCATCCCGAACCGAACTGGATCTTTCCCGGCACAGATCCGTCCTGGAAGTTACCGAGCATCGTTGCTACAACATAGTTCTCAGATGGATTTATGTTATATAAAATGGTCTTGGCAAGAGAATCATCCACATTCAAGGCATTCAGGAAAGAAGATATAGCTTGCGCAGACTTCCAGTCACCGATAGTGTCATATCCTGTATCCGGGCCAAGTCTGTCAAACATCCTCTTGTTCACATTACGAAGCGCTCCATAATGGAACTGCTGCACCCAGTCCTTCTCATGATTCATACGCGCAAGTTCCAGGAGTATAGCTGTCTGGAGCTGAGCGACTTCCACTGTTGACAGTTCTGTTCCTCCCATAACTTTCAGGAACAACGCATCCGCCTGCTCATGGGAGCACTCCATCCAAGGAAACTCGGCTACGCCATGGTCTGCCACAGAGCAGCCTTCCGCTGCAAAGAAATCATGACGTATCCTCAAGGCCTTGATCAAGGAATCATATGAATCTATCTCCACACCAGCCACCTCGGAAAGCTTTGCGACATAAGCACGATACGAAGAGCTATCAGCAACAGCCATAGCCTTGTCCGGCCTCCATGCTGGAAGAACCTTTATTTCAAAACCACTTTCCTTGATCTGTCGGTGATATTCCAACGAATCAACCGGATCGTCAGTCGTACATACAACCTTGACATTATATCTTCGCATCAATCCTCTGGCAGTCATTCCATCCTCGGCGAGTTTTGCATTGCACGCGTCATATATGCGTCGCGCCGACTCTGGATTAAGCGTTTCGGTTATACCAAAGGCTGTACGAAGCTCCAGATGCGTCCAATGATACAATGGATTACGGAAGGTATATGGTACAGTCTCCGCCCATTTCTGGAACTTTTCCCAATCTGAGGCACTTCCGGTGATATAATGCTCATCAACTCCATTCGTACGCATAGCACGCCACTTGTAATGGTCACCGCCGAGCCAGAGCTCCGTAATTGTACTGAATCGATAGTCGTCAGCAATCATCTTAGGAGAAAGATGACAGTGATAGTCTATAATAGGCATCTTGGATGCATGGTCATGGTACAGATGCTTAGACGTTTCTGTGGTGAGAAGAAAATTCTCATCCATAAATGGTTTTATGTGGCTCATTGTCTTACTTTTCAGAATCAATTGGTTTGTACTTAGGTACTAAAGTCTTCATTATGCTCCATGCTATCAGATATGCTACTGCGCACACGCAGAAGATGATCATATAGCCTGCCGGTTTACCGCTGAATCCAAGGAAGCGGAAGGTATCGCCCTGCGATGCAGCATAGACGAAAAGCACTCCGGCTCCCTTATTTATCAGGAAGGATCCAATACCTCCAGCCATATTGCCGATGCCGGTTACAGTAGCAATCGTCGACTTAGGGAACATATCTCCAACGGTTGAAAATATATTTGCCGACCATGCCTGATGTCCTGCACCTGCCAATCCTATGATTATTGCAGGATACCATACAGACATATTCTGAAGAGGCTGGGCAAAGAGGGCAAGAAGAGGGAAAAATGCGAATATCAGCATGGCACGCATTCGACCGGCATACGGCTCCATACCCTTGTTCTCAACAAAGAACTTAGGGAGATATCCTCCACCTAATGAAACGAAGGTAACGATCAGATAAAGAACAAACACAAGCATCTTTCCCGTAGTCGTATGCATTGTATAGCCGCACTCGGAGAAATATGCCGGTGCCCAGAACAGATAGAACCACCAGACACCATCGGTAAAGAACTTTCCCAGGACGAAAGACCATGTCTGCCTGTATTTCAAGCACTTGAAGAACGGGATTGCCTTTTCCGCGACGGATGTGCCTGTGACATTTTCTGCCGTATTATCATCCTGATTGATATACTCCAGTTCTTCCTTGTTCACATGCCTGGAAACCTGAGGCTTGTCATACATATATACCCAGAAGAACATCCAGATGAAACCGAGCGCACCGATAATGATGAAAGCCATCTCCCAACCGAGCCAGTCGGCAAGAAGAGGTATTGTAAGCGGTGCAGCCAAAGCTCCGACAGAACTTCCGGCATTGAACAATGCAGTGGCCAGAGCCCTGTCTTTCTTAGGGAAATACTCTGCTGTTGTCTTTATGGCTGCAGGGAAGTTTCCGCCCTCGCCTATGGCAAGTACAGCGCGGCATATCAGGAAAAGCCAGACACTGATGCCCGCAACAGCAGAAGCAACTGCTGAGCCTGTCTCTATTGCCTTCAAAGCCTGCATTGATTCTATACCTTCAATCTTCATGGTAAGCCAGCCACAGCCGGCATGCATGCATGCTCCGACAGACCAGATGCCTATCGCCCAGAGAAAACCTTTCTTTGTACCCATCCAGTCAACGAATCTACCCGCAAACAGACAGGCAAAAGCATAGAAAAGAGAAAAGAAACCGGCAATTGTTCCATAATCCGAGTCAGTCCAGTGGAACTCCAGTGCAATATAGTCCTTCCATGTAAGAGAAAGTACCTGACGGTCCATGTAGTTTATGGTTGTCGCCAGAAATAGAAGAAGACAGATCCACCATCTCCAGTTTGTCATATTTTTCTTCATATCAAGCCTTTGCATTAGAAATGATTTCCAAAGCCTCGCGACATTTTTCTGTTATATAAGCCCAGTCTCCGGACTTTATCCTATCTGACGGAAACAGTTTCGATCCCATGCCGACACAGAATACACCAGCCCTGAACCATGAAAGAAGATTCTCCTCAGAAGGTTCTACTCCTCCTGTGACCATTATTTTAGACCACGGCATAGGAGCCATCAGAGATTTCACAAAGGCAGGCCCCAAAACATCTCCAGGAAAGACCTTGCAGATATCGCATCCTGCCTCCTGAGCATTGCCGACTTCTGTCATAGTGCCGCATCCTGGTGAATATGGAACCATACGTCTGTTACATAGTCTTGCAACTTCCGGATTGAACATAGGGCCGACAATGAAACATGCTCCGGACTGGATATAAAGCGCAGCTGTAGGTGCATCCACGACCGATCCTACTCCGAGAGCCATTTCAGGGCACTCCACTGCCGCATATTTCACAATCTCAGCAAAGACTTCATGAGCGAAATCTCCACGGTTTGTGAATTCGAAGACACGTACTCCACCATCATAACATGCTTTCAGCACCATCTTCGCAGTCTGGACATCCTTATTATAGAAGACAGGAACCATTCCTGTTGCCCCCATCTTCCCGATGACACTAATCTTATCAAACCTTGCCATAATTCATTATCTTTGAACTCTTCCACTGGCATCACCACCGGCCAAAGCCTCAACTTCCTCAATTGATACCAGATTGAAATCTCCGTTTATAGTATGCTTGAGTGCAGAAGCTGCAACTGCAAACTCCAATGCCTCTTCTTTAGTATTCTTTGTCAACAGGCCATGGATCAGTCCACCTGAAAACGAATCTCCTCCTCCTACACGGTCTACAATGGGAGCAATATCATATCTCTTTGATTCATAAAATCCTGCGCCATCATATATCATTGCCTTCCAGCCATTGTGAGAGGCAGAAAACGACTCACGCAACGTAGACACGACATACTTGAAACCGAACTCCTGAGCCATCGCCTTAAAGATAGACTTGTAGCCTTCCGCATCTGTCTTTCCGCCTGCAACATCAGCATCAGGCTTGAATCCCAGGCAGAGTTCGGCATCTTCCTCATTTCCTATACACACATCGACATATTTCATCAAAGGCCTCATTACCGACTGAGCCTTTTCCTTCGTCCATAACTTCTTACGGAAATTAAGGTCGACAGATACAGTCACGCCATTACGCTTGGCTGCTTCACATGCCATCTTCGTAAGTTCTGCCGCCCTGTCGGAAATGGCAGGAGTTATACCTGACCAATGGAACCAATCCGCGCCAGCCATAATTGCATCAAAGTCAAAATCCTCCGGCAAGGCCTCTGCAATCGCAGAATGAGCCCTATCATAGATGACCTTGCTCGGACGCATCGCCGATCCTGATTCAAGATAATATATACCGACTCGGTCACCACCGCGGGCAATATATTCAGTCCTGACACCAAACCTGCGCAGAGCATTTACGGCAGCCTGACCGATTTCATGCTTAGGCAGCTTGGTAACATAATAGGCCTGATGTCCATAATTGGCACAGCTCACGGCTACATTGGCTTCTCCACCGCCGTATACTGCATCAAAGGAGTCTGCCTGAATAAAACGGGAATGCCCGGGCGTAGAAAGCCTGAGCATTATTTCCCCTAACGTAACTATCTTAGCCATAAGAAATTACAACAAATAGAATTCTTCCCATCCCTTGCGTGGGATACCTCTTCTAAGAAGAAGATTTGCGACAGGATTGTTGATGAACTGCTTTGTCTGAGGATCGAATTTGAGACGGGCATTAAGCTGCTGGGCAATGACTCCAAGGCAGAATACCTGGCTGAGAGGGCCTGCGACACTGAATGGAGAACGTGGCTTCTCGACTCCCTGACATGAAAGAAGGAAGTTCTTGAAATGATTCGAGAAGTTAGATTCATCTGGAACAAATGGAAGACGTGATTCCCACTCCTTTGCCTTGCTCTCTGGAATGATCTTCAAAGGAGAGCCATGTGATCCGCCCTTGAACGTCAGTTCATCAGAATAGATGATCTTTCCCGGATTAAGCTTTGCAGGCTGTATCTTACCACCGGCAACTGTCGGAATGTTAGGATCAAGCTCCACATTGCCGTATCCTTCCGGTACAGGCGGTATGTTGTCAAGACCGTCATACCATGTAACATCCACAGGCGGCATATCTCCACGTGCAGGGAACTTGAATTCGATTGTCGAAGAATATGGGAAGAAGAATGGGTTGTGGCCTTCTGCACGAAGCATATTGATTTCTGTAGGAAGGCCGAGTTCCAGGAATTCATGAGCTGTATCGATGAGATGCGCTCCCCAGTCGCCCAAAGCACCCATACCGAAGTCATACCAGCATCTCCATTGTCCGTTCACGAAATCCTTATTATACTTATGCTCCATTTCTCCGCACTGCCATGAATCCCAATCAAGAGTCTCAGGTACAGGCTGCTCAGGGAAGAAAGACTGGATATCGCTGCTCCATCCGTGCCAACGACGTGAATTGTTCATATGGGCCGTAATCGCGCGTACATTCTTTATAACGCCGGCCTCTTTCCATGCCTTGAACTGGAAGTAATTCTCCTCAGAATGGCCCTGATTACCCATCTGTGTCACTACGCCATATTTCTTTTCAGCCTCCATCATGAGTTCACACTCATAGAATGAATGAGCCATAGGTTTCTCGACATAGACGTTGATTCCTAATGACATGGCAAGCATACAGATCGGGAAATGGCTATGGTCAGGTGTTGCGACATATACTGCATCTATCTTGCTTCCCATCTCCTTGAACATCTTACGGAAGTCCTGATAGCGCGGCACATCCGGATATTTCTGAATGATTTCCTGAGTCTGGGGAGCTCCCATATCAATATCACAGAAAGCGACAAAATCACATAGTTCCTTCTGCGCCTCAAACTGTTTGAAAACTTCGTTACCACGATTACCTATACCCACGCAACCGAGTCTCACCTTCTTACCCGGTTTTACCTTATGCGGAGCATTCTTGGATGCTGCAGAAGCATTAGTCATTACTGCAGGCATTGCAGCAGCGGCGGTAAGAACCGTCATCTGCTTGAGAAAGTCTCTTCTATCTGTCTTCATATTATCAGTCCTTATGTTATTGGTTATGGAAGTACCTTTATCTTAATGTTCTTGAACCAGACCTCATCGCCATGATCCTGGAGGAGGATATGGCCTTCATCTGCATTACCGAAGCCTGGCCAAACTTTATATTTACTGTAGTTCACGAGAGCATCCCACATCTGAGTATTCCTCTCATACTCAAGCACTTTCACATTATTGAGCCAATGCTCTACATGATTACCGTTAACCTTTATCAAAGCAGTATTGAAGAAGCCGCCTCTGTATTTCTTGTCTGCCGGAGCCGGGATAAGGTCATAAAGAGAAGCAAGAGTCCTGTTTCCGTTCACGCCGAGCTTGGCATCAGGATGATTATTATCATCGAGAATCTGGAATTCGCATCCTATTGACGAACCCGCACCCTGATTAAGCTCAGTATCAACGAAATACTTGATACCGCTATTCGCCCCATGAGTAATCTTGAAATCGACCTTAAGCTCAAAATTGCGATATTTCTCAACGGTCACGATGTCTCCGCCATTGGTAGACTCGCCACCGTCAGACTTGAGGACCTTGAGAATACCATCCTCAATCACCCAGCCTTTTTCAGGGAAACCGGTGAGTCTGGCACCACGCCACCCCTCTGTCGTCTTACCGTCCCAAAGGAGTTCCCAACCTTCTGCCATTTCCTTCTCGCTGAGCTTATTATTCAGACGGCTCACCTCTTTTGCAGAAGCGTCATCCGACCATACTGCCTCACTC
>JAEIGA010019910.1_pt1 | contig 10227 bp, 14 predicted proteins | sample 9270691 | NCBI WGS metagenome assembly JAEIGA01 (sample SAMN17057246, study PRJNA624740) | gut metagenome | biome: biome; isolation source: fecal sample | host: Bos grunniens | place: China: Xizang | collected 2019
AGATGTTTATATGCTTCCTCAGGTGAATCAAAATAATCATGACTACCTACACTACTATAACCACCATTGATTTCCCAAAACCACTTAAGTTTTCCACCAGTCAATTCTTTATCTACCATTGCAAAAATACCAACATCGTATTGATATTTTCCTGTTGCCTCTTCAATTGTCATTTTCTCTTACCTCCCATGCTTCTTTATATAGATTTAAGTTAAATATTTTATATTCAGAATTTCCTTTTCTAATTACTACAGAATTGCCTCTCACTTTCATAGAAGTCCCTTCGACATAAATAGTATCTCCAGTACGACATTCAATTAAAGCATATGTTTTCTCTTTATTTGAAAATCTAAAGGAAAATATTATGGAGAATATAAGAAATCCCATAACAATTATACAAAGGGTAATAATTAATCCATCTTTCATAATATGAAAAATTCTTTAATATCCATTATTAAACTGTTTTTTATATTTAACGAGTTTTTATAGAAAGTAAGAATCTCTTTTGTTTTTCCTTTAGAAATACCATAAATATATCCTTCACTTTCTCCATTTAAATTAAATACGTTCTCTCCTCCAAGAGTTTCTAGAACCCCTATAATTTTCTCTCCATTATCTTTATCACCCCAAATTAAAGGTTGATGAAGATCTAAATCGTGGGGAAATCTTAATCCTTGAGAAATTTTACTATCATCATTTATTGATGTGGATAAAGTTTTTAAAAGTATATTATCTATATCTTCATTATTTTTCATAAAAGACGAATATATATCTTTATGTATGATATACTTATCCCAATCAATATTATAGTAATTTCGAATCATAATTTTATATTTGTTTAATCCTTAAAAAATCTTCAATTTTCGTAATAAGGCCTTTTTCTTCAAAATAATTAAATACATATGAAGAAAAGTCACTTCTTCCAAAACATACTATAGATTTATTATAAGAAGAAACACAGTAAATATATGAACTGACATCAGCAAACCAACCAGAATCATTTTTACCACCAAAAGTTTCCAATACTTCTATAATTTTCTTTCCATATTTCTCTGATCCATAAAACATAGGAATAGTTTCATCAATATCGTCAAAATAATCTATTGGTTTTAGGTTCGTATTATACATATTATTGGGATTATAGTAAGAAATTGTAAAATTACTTCTAGTATATTTTTTATCTATGTCATTCATAATTTTAAAAAATCTTCAATATTTAAAATTAATTTTGGATTTACAGTATTAAAATTTTCCTGATAATAAAAACATATAATTGTTTTCTCTTTTGAAATTCCATAAAAATATCCAAATAGGCAACAATCATAATTATATTTATTATTTCCATCAAGAGTTTCTAATACATTAAGTATTCTTTTTCCTTTTTCCAGATTCCCATTAGATCCCCAAAAGATAGGAAAGGATGTATCTAATTCATCTTCTTTTTCTTTTTGGTGTCTTTCCATTTTTATTAGATCTGTTTGTATAATAGCTTCTTTAATGTTTTCTCTCATTTTATTTAGGATTCTTTCATCAACTTGATGAAGATATCCATTATGAGAAAAATATCCATTACCTGAATTATAACGAGATCCATCCATTTTATAATCATCCCACCAAGAAGATTTATCACTACATTTATTATTAATCTTCATAATTTTTTCTATGTTTTTCTTTCCTTGTATAAATCTTTTCACTCTTATGAATTTTATTCTTTGAGTGAAATCCAGGACCTAGGAGCTCCATTTCTGCTTCCCTATTACCTTTCCGATTTGCTTTTATATAATCTTCTAAGGTAATAGAGGATTTTTTATTTTTCTTCTTTTTCATCTCGATTCAATAAATAAAACTGTAGATTCCCAAATTCCATAACTAGAACTTTCCTTAAATGTTTTAGTTTTTGGAACATATCCAGAATCCATTGGTTCTGTTAGATAAAATAAGCTTGTTTCTTTCCACGTAGCTGAAATTAGTTTTTGACCCTTAGGAAGTTCTACTTTCATAGTTCCACCGTAACGTCTTGTCATCTTGTTTTCTGTACATGAAATAAAAGTAAATACGAGCGCTAATGCAAATAAAATCTTCTTAATCATAAATTTTTAATATATTTAGTTATCATTAATTCTTCCATTGCTTCTAATCTAGCATATGAAACTAGATTATCCGGATCATATCCAAGTTGTAATGCATAAGGAACCTTAAGTTTATCATTGAATTTAACAAATTCAACAAGTCTCTCTTTTTGTTTCTTAGTAACTCTTAATCCATCTGTGCATCCCATTAGAACCCAAGTTGGAGTAAATTTCAACCAACCTAATTCCTCTAGGATATACATAGGATCATCAAGTTCATCCTCTCCTTCTAATTTTAGATCTAAGGCATTAACTATTTCTACTGCTAGCTCCGAATGGTCATTATAGCAAAAATAAGTTTCAACTCCATACACCTTTCCGTCTGGTGATATCCAACCCGCCTCAATATTCTTTATATCTCTCTCTTTAATTTGTTTAGAATAGGGAATTATTTTCTTATCATCTGGTTCTAGGTAAACATCATTATTTTCACCAGATAATTTATATTTTCCAAGTATAATTCCCTGGGCAATTTCCATTGTCATGTCACCACATAGAGATAATTGAAGTATTTCAATTACATCATTCAATTTACGACCCTCCATGTAAAGGTCTCTTACGAAATTTGTAATAAATTCCCCCGTAACTGTAAAATGTAATGTTTTTTCTTTTTTCATATATTTAAGAGGATTTTACAGGACACATAAAAACAATTAACATTTAACTTTAAACCTAATAAATAAGTTAAACCAATTAAATTCTTTTTATGGGCAAGAAAAAGAACCTTGCAGAACTCGATGACTACGAGAAGGGTTATATCGAGGCTAAGATGGGGAAAGTTTCATATAATAATGAATACGATCCTCAATTAATTAATCTGAAAAAATTTAACTATAAAGTTGAATTAAAATGTAAGAACAAGAAACAAAAAGAATTTCTAAACCAACTCAAAGATCCAAGCAAACAAATTTGTTTTGGTGCTGGAAGTGCAGGCTCAGGTAAATCATATCTATCACTCGGATTTGCTCTTAGTCAACTTAAGGATCCAAGTACTCCTTATGAAAAAATTATAATTCTAGTACCAACATTACAAAGTTGTTCTAGTACACTAAACATTGGGTTATTAAAAGGGGATAAAAATGAAAAGATTGAACCCTTCTTAGAAGCAGATAGCTGCACTATGGAGAAAATCTTAAAAAATAGTGGAAATACTATGCCAAAATCTGTAGTAACAGACTTAATTGCGTCTGGAAGAATTGAATTCAAACTTGTGAATTTTGCTAGAGGTATTACTTATTCTGAAGCTATAATTCTTATTAATGAAGCAGAAGGTTATAATGCTGATGAAATGCTCCTACTATTAACTAGATTAGGTGAAAATTGTAAATGTATTATTACAGGTGACGAACAACAGGCAATTCGAAAAGATTTTAAAGGTGGAAGTGGTATGAAATATGCAATTGAACATATTTCAGATCTAGATGAAGTAAGCATTACTACATTTACAGATGAAGATATTGTAAGAAATCCAATTATTGGAAAAATTCTAGATAAATGGAAAAATTAAAATTTAGAGGGCAAAAATGCCCTCTAAATTATTTTATCATACACCCATTTTTTAATAAAAAATTATTTATCACTTCATTAGAAAAATAAGATCATTTCTTCATTATATATAACTCTTAGTTGAGTTTTATATATCAGAAAATTTAAAAATGTTTGTCTTCCTTCGGGATAGAGAAACAAGAGAATAATAAATAACCTAATTCCCACAGAGAAGTTATGATCAGACTCAGACTTAAGAAGTTCGTGAAAGTTGATGAGCTTCTAAATGATGGCTACTGTCAAGAAGTAGTAGCAAATGCTAGTGTTTATACTAAAAACGTTGGAAAGTATCAAATTCAAATTAAAAAATCTTTTCCAACAAACATAAGAATTAAGGATTGGGATGATAACAGAACACCTTGGATTCTTATGAAATTCTTGTTAGATCTGGAAGCAGGTCTAAATGTAGGAAATCAAATCAAAGTTTGGGACAAAAATAGATTTTATATATTAAATGTTCCAAACACTTTAGAGCTCATTAAGGAGTTAAATAAGTTTACAGATATTAAGAAAAGACTGAGTCACTGGTACTCAGAATTTCTAAGAGGTGAATTTAGACCTTAAGAGTAAGAAAAAGAGAGGAAGGTGCTACTGCACCTTCCTTGACTTTTTATTTTTTTTTTTATAATTATATTTAATCTTCTTCCTTATTTTCTTCTTTCTTTTTATTTTTATATAGCTTCTTACCAATCTTTTTACCTAAAAATCTTGCTCCTGCACCAGTACCCATATTCATTGCTCCTTTACCTAAGTACATTCCTAATGCAGATATCATATCTTTTTTTGTCTTTTTTAAGAGTTCCTCAGAAGCTCCCATCTCTTTTAATTTCTTATAACCATGCATAGAAGCCGCCGCTTCAGATCCAATAAGCACTGCAGAATGAATTCCTGGAATAATTACTGATTTATATTTATTCCATTTGCTTTCTTTTTTGCCTTGAGCAGCCTTTTTCTCTGCTTTAATACCAGAATGAATCCCTTGTAAAATACTATGAGCAGTACTAATTCTTGGGTCACGTAAGTATGGATTGTGTAATAATCCACCTAATGATTTTTTACCTTCCCCAAAATAATGCCCATGTCCCATTTCATGTGCGAGAACACCTGCATCACCTTTAAATCTCATATCTAGTGAGATGCCTTTTCTTTTTGGATGTAATCCTAAAGATTTATAATTCTCTTTATAAAACTTATCATCTCTCTTATGAAGAAAATCACTAATGTTTTTTCCGATTTTAGATTTTCTGAGTTGTTTATGAAGAGCTGCTTTTACTTTTCTTGCACCCTTCATCACATTATCCTTTCCTGGAGAACAATAGGCATTATCTAATTTTTCATGATCTTTAAAATCATATCCTTTTTCTATTGCTTCTTTTTTTAATTCATCATAAAATTTTTTACTCTCTTCACTTGGATTATTATTAGTTAATTTATTTGCAAGAGCAACACCTGCAGCAGCTTTTATCGCTAATCCACCGAGTTTTAATTTTAAACCAATAGATCTAGATCTATCTTTCTTCTTATCTTTTTTCTTATCTTTATCCTCATCTTCAGAAAAATACTTTATGTCTTTATTTTCGATGAGTTCATCAGATTTAAATTTCTTCATACAATTGTTCGTAATATAATTATTAAACTTATATATCATGTATTAGCGTTTTATTGAAAAGAATAAAAGAAAATTGAGGGTTTTACCCTCAATTTTCTTAATGTTTAATGTACATACTTGATCATTTCATCCACCAGACCGTATGCCTTAGCTTCGTCGAATTTCATGAAATTATCACGATTACCGTCGATTCGAATCTGCTCAATACTCTTTCTTGTTCCACCATTCTTGGCTGTAGCATCTGAAATGATTTGATAAATATCATTTTCATATGATTCTGCCAATGCCAATTGAATTTTCATATCACTCAATTGACCTTGAGCACCTCCTGATACTTGGTGCAACAACCAACGAGAGTGCTTAAGTCCATATCTGGTTCCTGTTGCTGAGCAAGCCAATACAAGACCGCAAGACATTGCATTTGCAATATTATATGTATCTACCAATGGCTTGATTACGTGCATAGTATCGATGACACCAAGACAATGTGAAACAGCACCACCAGGACTATCAATATAGATCTTAATACGTTCCTCTGGATTTTGCTTTTCCAAGAATAGCATCATTGATGTAAGAATGGTACAAGATTCTTGATTGAATTCGTGTGAGAACATGATAATTCTATCTTCAATAAGTGTAGAAAATACATCTCTTTGGAGAAGATGTCTATCACTTTCTTCAACTACGTATGGTGATACATAGTTTCTAGACTGTTGATTAGCGAATTGATCAAATGTCATTCCCATTCTTGGATGTTCTGATACAAAAAATTTTCTAAATTCAAATTCAGTACTCATGCTTTTTTGTTTTTAATTTTTGTTAAATATCCTAATTCTTTTCTTAAATTCTCTATTTTTGTCTCAGGAGAAATTGGCACTGGGTACCTTTTTCTCACTTCAAGATAGTATTTATAAACTTCTGGAAATTGTTCTTGTAGTTGTTTAGTAGTTGTACAAGATTTACAGAAATTTTCATCACGATAATAATAATATCTTATATTTCCCTGTGGAACTGTATAATATTTATCACAGCAAGTTTCATTTTTAATAAATAAATATACATATCTTTTAAAAAGATTTCTAAAGCCTTCATATGATTTTTGATTTTTAATTAAATCTAGATCAAAATCTTTTTTGGAAAAATCACAAATAGAAGGAAGACTTAAAGAGAAACTTATATTAAAATATTTGTATCTTTCGTCTTTAATTTCTATTCCAAAATCTTCTGCTGTAAATCTTTTATAGTAACTTTTAAATAAAGGGCGATTTTTTAAGTAGTATTCAGTATCTTCCTGATTTTTAAAATATTCTTTGTAGAATATCTCTTCATAAGTTTCACAAAGAATCTCACCAAGTTTACATACTTCACTATGATTGCATATGTGTGATTTCATTTCATTAATTATGCATCTCCTTAAATAATTAGTTAATTTTTCGCTTTTCATTATTTTTAAGTTTTTTATATAGACTATAAGCTTCTGGAAAATATTTTTGTAATTGGTCTAAAGTGGTTTTAGAATTTATTGCTTCATCTAAATTTTCACATAATTCCCCTACTTTATTTCCATTTTCCATTAAATCTTCCCTAATTTTTTTATACCAAATTTTATCCTCTTCACTTCCTTCTTCTAAAGAACTTTGATATGGGGAGTTTAATCCATCAATTACATGGGGAAGTGAGATCTGATAAATATCAGTACTTCTATAATATCCACTTGCTCCCAAATGTCTATAGTATCCAGGAATAGTTATTTCTGAATAAAATTGTATTGCATCTGGATATTTATCAATTATCTCTTTTCCTTTTTCTCCCAAAATATCATACGTAATTCTCTCTACATTAGAGACATATTCTTTTATTAATTCTTGTCTTTCCTTATAAATTTTAGAATTAAATAATAATTGTTCTTTTACTTTTGATAAAATTTTGTTGTCCATAGTTTTAAAATTTCCACTCTCAATTATAAGTAAATTAAGGGAATTTATGTAATCCCTGTTTTTTTTTTCTGTATAGATTTTTAGCTTATATATGTATAAATTTAAAATTAGAAAACTATGTCAATTAGACTTAAAGATACTATATATGATCTTGTAGATAAATCTATAAAAGATGGATCGGGTAATACAATAACCTCTACTTATTTAAAACTAACTGGAGGAACTTTAACAGGTGATTTAATATTAAATGCCGGAAATGAAGATAGATTTTTAAAGTTTCAATATAATAATGGAGATACTTATGGATGGAGAATTGGATATTTAGGATCAGGTTCAGGTGATGCTAATTATCTAGTAATTCAAACATCTCAAGAAACTGCAGCAACTTGGACAAATGCGCTTAGATTAGGAAATACGAAGGGAGATGCTTTATTCTCAGCAAGCGTAACAGCAAGTGGTGGATTTATTGGGGCGTTAACTGGGAATGTTACAGGAAATGTTAGTGGAAGTTCGGGATCTTGTACAGGTAATGCAGCATCAGCTACTAAACTTGCAAATGCACGTACTCTATGGGGACAAAGCTTTGACGGCACTGCTAATGTAAGTGGTAATATGACTGGAGTAGGGACAATTAGTATGTCAGGTGCATTAACACTTACTGGAACTTCAGCAGGAGATTCTTTAATTAGTTTTTCTAGACCTAACTACAACTATATTACTTTCCCTACTGGATATAGTTTAGCATTTGGTACAGCAACTGGATCAGCCAGTACATTATATAGAATGACTAATGATGCATTTATTCCTGAAAGAACAAATGAAGTATCTCTAGGTACATCATCTCTTAAGTGGGAAAATGTATATGCTACTACATTTACAGGATCTCTTTCAGGTAATGCTACCTCATCAGATCACACAACTTATATAAGAATTACCTCTACTAATCCAACAGCAGCCACAACTTATAATCCTATATGGGCAGCGAATTCTTCTGCAACATCAGATGGAACTAATGATTACACCCCAAGAGCTAATAATGGATTTAGTTATGTTACATTAGAAGGCACTGCAAGTGCATTAGGGTATGGAATCGTAAGATTAGGTAATTCCACTGCTTCAGGAACTGCAGGCAATAAATATGGTGTGCTTAGATTATATAGTGAAAGCAGTGGATATGTAAATATTAGACCAGGATCAGCTTCAACAAGTAATTATACATTATATTTACCAGGAGCAGGTGGACAATTGGTTTATCATACTAACGATACTCAAATTGGTGCAGCTGCACAACCAGTCTATGTTACTTCAGGTGGGGAGATTGCTGCATGTTCTATCGGTGCTGGATCTGGAAATAGTAATAGATGCTTAATGGTAACTAATGGTAGTAATGGTATGTATTATACGCCAACTATTACTGGTAATTATATAAACGGTGCATTAATATCTACTGTTTCAGATACTACTACAGTAAGACATACTTGTACTAATTCAAATGGATCTGTAAGTTTATATGCAGCAACTAATAGAGGATTATATGATACAACAAATAGCGCTTGGATTATTTATTTGACAACTGCTGCCGATCATGTTTATGTACCTAAATGGGCAAGTAAAGGATCTACTACTGCCCCTGTATATTTTAATTCCTCTGGAGAGCCTGCCCAGGGGAGTACTTATGCTGGAGGTACTAAAGTAACTCTCAATGGTACTGCAAAAGGTGCATCTACTGCATCATTTTATGCACCAACAAGTGCAGGAACTAGTGGACAATATTTAATATCATCTGGAGGAGCTCCAACTTGGTTAACAATAGATCCATATGATGCAAATATTTCAAGAACAGCAAATACTGTACTTGCAGCCCCTAATGGATCTGCAGGAAGTGCTACATTTAGAAAATTAGTAGCAGCAGATATTCCTACATTAGCTATTTCTAAAATATCAGGATTACAAAGCGCGCTTGATGGAAAATCAGCTACAGGACATACTCACTCTTATTTACCCTTAAGTGGCGGCACTATGAATGCAAATTCTACAATAACATTACCAAATTCATCTCTTATAGTAAAACAAACAAGTACAACTTCTAATTATGTAGCCGGTATTGTATGGTATAAGGGTACAACTTCTTCTAGCACTTATGATGCACAAATAGGCTGGCATAATACTGGTGATACCAGTGGTGGCATTACTATATTACCTTATGCAACAACCTCCAGTCCTTGGGAAAAAGCCGTAGGACTTTATATTAGTAAATCTACTTTTAAATGGGAGAATAATACTATATTACATTCAGGAAATTGGTCTACTTATTGTGCGGCAGCTTCTCATACTCATTCATATGCATCTTCATCACATAATCATGATAGTGTATATTCAAAATTAGGACATACACATTCATATGCAGCATCTAGTCATACCCACACTAAATCACAAATTACAGATTTTGCACATACTCATGATTATGCAGCATCATCACATACACACTCTTACGCCGGATCTTCCAGCGCGGGAGGCGCTGCAACATCGGCGAATAAATTAAATACTAATGCTGGATCTTCTACACAACCAGTATATTTTTCAGGTGGTGTTCCGGTTGCATGTTCATTTCCGATTGTGAAATATTGGGCTATTTATGAAATATTTTGGGGAAATAGTGGAACTACTAGTTCTAGAGTAAAACAGGCTGGAAATTTTGATTTTTTAGGTTCAGTAATTACTCATGAAAGAGTTGGACAAATATATATTTATGTAAATTATCCTGAAGGTTTTTCAGAAAAAACTACAATGATATTTGGTAATGGGGATCACGTTGGATCAACTCATACTGATGTCGGATACTTAACAATTGGAAAGCAGGTTTATGGTCTTGAAACAGATTCAGGAACAAATGCCGGAAGACTTAGATTATCTCTTTCAGATGATGCTTCAACTAACTGGGGTTATGCTTATTTATATTTTTTATGTATTAGTTAAAAATAAATTAAAATGGAAATAACAAAATTAA
>JAEIGA010019911.1_pt1 | contig 10227 bp, 9 predicted proteins | sample 9270691 | NCBI WGS metagenome assembly JAEIGA01 (sample SAMN17057246, study PRJNA624740) | gut metagenome | biome: biome; isolation source: fecal sample | host: Bos grunniens | place: China: Xizang | collected 2019
AAGTCTTCATTAGCTGGTAAAATTGGTTATTTATTCATGCGTAAAAACATGAAGAGATTTAAAGAAAGAATGAGTACTAAAAAAGTTGGTGGAGCTATGCTATTTGGTTTATCAAAGGTAGTAGTAAAAGCTCATGGTAACTCAGATCCAGAATCTTACTTTAACGCAATCCGCTTAGCTAAAGAAATGGTAGAAAATGACGTTATTAATAAAGTAGTAGAAAAATTACCGAAAGAAGCTGAATAAAATGATTGAACTAGAAAAGTCAATCGGATATACATTTAAAAATAAAGAGTTATTAAAGGTAGCTTTAACACATTCTTCATATGCTAATGAACATCAAGTAGAATGTAATGAAAGACTAGAATACTTAGGAGATGCAGTTTTAGACTTATGTATGTCTTGTTATTTATATGATAACATTCAACTAAATGAAGGTGTATTAACTAAGACAAGAGCCAAAGCTGTATGTGAGGAAGCTTTAAATGTATATGCTGAAAAAATAAAATTAAACACTTACCTATTCTTAGGAAATGGTGAAATTCAAAATGGTGGTCGTAATCGTCCAGCTATTATCGCTGATGCTTTTGAAGCGATGCTTGGTGCGGTATTATTAGATTCTAATTTTGAAACTGTTTATGACGTAGTTAAAAGAATAGTATTACCATTCTTTAATGTCGTAACTCAATTTAAGGATTACAAATCAACATTCCAAGAAAAGGTTCAAGCTGATAAACGTACTCTACATTATGAAATTGTAAAAGATGAAGGTCCTGCAAACGATAAAACATATGAAGCTGTTGTTTATATGGATGACATCCTAATGGGTAGAGGTGTTGGCAAAACAAAGAAAGAAGCCGAACAAAATGCTGCTAAAGCCGCATTAAAAAAGGAAGCTAAATAATAAATAAATCATATAATAAATTGGTGATTTATTTGAATATAGTAATTATGGGTATTTGTGGAAAGATGGGAACATTAATCTATGAATACCTTAAAAATTCTAATGAGATTGTTGGGATAGATAAAATACAACATAAAGATGTTCCTACTTATAAGGGCTTAATGGAAATAGAGAATATAGATATCTTAATTGATTTTTCATCAATAGAATGCTATCACATATTAAAAGAAGCCATTAATAAAAGGATACCTGTATTTTCAGGGACAACAGGCTATACCAAAGATCAAATAACAGAATTAATAAATTTATCCAATACAAACAATTCGATTTTTGTATGGAAACCTAATTATGCTAAAGGCATAGATTTATTTTCAAAAATTTTAAATGAATGTAAAGATGAATTTAAAATATTAGATTTTGTTGAAATACATGAAACAACAAAAAAAGATGCCCCAAGTGGGACAGCTAAAATGCTTGCTGAAATATTAGGAGTTAGTGAAAGTATAATCCAATCATTAAGATTGAATTATGCTCCTGCAACTCATGAATTGATATTTTATTCTGAAGCAGAAAGAATAACTTTAAAACATGAAATATTTAATAAAAAGGCCTTTGTAATAGGTCTTTTAGAAGAAATAAAGAAGTATGGAGTTGGTGGATAATGTTAGAAACATTGTATAAAAAAGGATATTTAGATTGTACAAAGATTATATTAGAAAATGCTAAGCCTTTAGGATTGAATGCTGAGGAATCTTTTGTATTAATTAAAATATTAGAAAACTATAGAGAAACTAAAAAATTATCAATAGAACAACTTCAAGAAAATATTTTAATTACTTCTAATAAAATAGATAAAATTGTAGCTGATTTAATGGAAAGAGGCTATTATGAAATATTTATTGCCTATGATAATGGTGTTGGCAAGGAATGTATTTCATTTAAGCCTTTATTTGAAAAAATTATTAAGATTATTAATAATGAGGCATCATTTGATAATTATGACCTTGAAAAGGCTGCTCGTTTCTTATCAAGTAATTTAAATAGAGTTTTAACAGCTAATGAATTAGAAGTGTTAGAAGATTTAATGACTACAGACCATTATTCATTAAAGGATATTGAAGAAGCCACAAAAAGAATTACTGATAAAAAAAGAATTCTATCAATAAGAACTTTAACTCAAGAACTTGCAAATAAGGATAAGGAAGCAACTAAGGTAAAACAAGAAGTGCCTAAAGCCTTAAAAGACTTTTTTGATAAAATCTAATTATGAATAAAAATACATCAAATGAAATATTAGATATTTTAGAAGAATTAATTCCTAATCCAATATGCGAGTTAAATTATAACAATATGTTTGAACTTGTTTGTGCTGTATCTTTGTCAGCTCAAACAACAGATAAAAGAGTAAATGAAGTTACTCCATTACTATTTAATAAATATCCTACCCCACATTTAATGAAGGAAGCATCTAAAGAAGAAATATACGAACTTATTAAGACTTTAGGCTTCGCTAATAACAAAGCTATTAATTTAATTAATATGTCTAAAGTTCTAATAGAAAAGTATAATGGTATAGTTCCCAATACTTTGGAAGAATTAGAAACTTTACCTGGTGTAGGAAGAAAAACAGCTAATGTAGTATTAGCTGTAGGCTATAATATTCCAGCCTTTCCAGTAGATACTCATTTAATAAGAATGAGCCATAGATTAGGTTATGCCAAAAAAGATGATACTCCATTAGAAATAGAAAAGAAATATACAAAGTATATTCCTAAAGAAAAATGGAATATAGCTCATCATTTGTTTTTATTATTTGGTAGATATCATTGCAAGGCTATAAAACCAGAATGTGAAAATTGTAAATTAAAAAAATATTGTAAAGTAAAGGTGAAGTGATTCACCTTTTTACTTTTTTCGCTATAGTTTTATTATATTATTATTCAGGGTGATATAAATGAGAGTTAAATTATTTGATTTTGAACATGAAGAAGATTTGGAGAATGCTATTAATTCGTTTTTAGAAGAAGAAAAAGATATCATTATTGATAAAATTAGTTATCAAGTCAGTAATTTTGGTATCAATGGAGAACAAATTTATTCATTTTCCTGTTTGATACTTTATAGATATTAAATTTCGAGGTAAAAATCGTTTTTTTATCAATTAGGATTTTTGATTAAATCCTTTTTTTTCTTTTTATAATATCAATATATTACAAAAAGGAGATGTACAAATGACAAAAAAAGATTTTTTTAAAAAAGAAATAAAAAGAAGAGGGGAGGTAGACAAGGCTACATACGCTATGGTTGGTGCAGAGATTAAAAGACTTAGATTAAAGAGCCAACAAACATTATCTAATCTTGCAGAAAATTTATGTTCAGTATCATATGTTTGTAAAATAGAAAGAGCCCAAATTAAACCTAATAAATACATGTTAGGAGAGATATTTAAAAGATTAGATGCTAGTGATAATAGCGTTCAATCGTTATTTGACCTAAAAGACTTTATTACTGATTCTGTGAAATGGTATTATGAAAGAAATACTAAGAAATTTGAAGAAGTGTATTCTAAAATAAAGGGATTAGATAATTATCGTACAACTTTATTTATGTTTATTTACAGTATTTATAAAAAAGATTTATTACGCGCAAACTTATTAATTAATGACATATACAAAATTGCTAATATCATGACTAATAATGAATTATACATATTTTTATTTTTTGCTTCAATAATCGAATTTTATGAAGAAAATTATTCTGTGGTGGTGGATAATCTTAAAATTATAGCTGGTTTAGAACCTAATAATTATTTGGGTATTTTAGCTTATGCATATATTTTTAAATCATATTTTAAGATGAATAATCCTATGTGTTTAATTTATGGTGAATATTTAAGTGATTTTTTTCTTAAAAATCTAGATTTTGAAAAAGGAGAAGAAATTCGTTATTTATGTGCATTATATAAAGTTTGGAATGGTATGAAGGAAGTGGTTTATAAAGAAATGAATATGTTAAAAGAAAAGAAGTATCGTGCAACCTTAGATTTTTATATACGAATTCAAAATCCTAAATTTAGGATAAAGAATTTTATTAGTAAGAAACATCTATTATCCCCTTTTGCTAGATTGTTGTTATTATATGTCATGAATGATGAAAGTTATTTTAAAGAGTATATAGAATTAGATAAAAATAAAGAATTTGAAATAGAATATTCTCATAATATAGCTCATTACTTATCATTACAAAGTGATGAAGATAAAATTGAAGATTTGGTTAGAGTTGTTCTTCCTAATATTGAATATACAAAGAATGCTTTAGAAAAGAATTTCTTTTTGAATCAATTATGTAATATTTGTTTAGATAATACAAAATATAAATTATTTTGCGTTGCATATAAACAATTACTAAGTATATAGGTGTCATATGAAAAAAAGTATATTATCAAGTTTGATTATTTTATTTTTTATACTATTTAATATTAATGTATATGCCAAAAGTTATAAATTTATATGGGATGAATCAACAACCTTTATTAATGTATCCTTAGGTGATAATATTAATAAATATACTAATATTCCTAAAGCTAATTTATATATTGATAATGTTTTAATGGAAGACGCAGAAGTTTCTTATTTAACAGCTGGAGATTGGCTTTATCTACTTACTGATGTGGATACATCTAGGGTTGGTGAGTACAAGGTTTGGTATAAAGCTTTTGAAACAAAATATAGTCCTGGCCAGTGTGAAGGCTATAAAACGTTAGTAACTTTTAATGTTATTGATGATGAGCCTCCAGTGATTAAAAGTATACCTGATGAATTAACGTATTTCATTGGGACAAATAAACCAGTATATGAATCATATATTTTAGTTAATGATAATAGTGGAAAGTTTAATATTGTTGTAGATGATAGTAGTGTTTTATATAATGTGGTAGGAGAATATGTAGTAAATATCATAGTAGATGATGGTTATAATGTAGTAAACTCTAGTATTAAGCTTTATGTTAAGGATCCGGTTGGACCAATCATAACTTTTATAGGAGAAAATAATACTATTAAATTAAATGTAGGAGATACGATAGATTTAAAGCCTTATTTTACGGCTGTTGATAACATAGATGGAAATGTTATTAATAGTATTAGATATGAAAATTTTGATACAAAAGAAGAAAAGGAGTTTCAATTAGAAGTTAGGTTTAATGATTCAAATTATAATTATAGCAGTATTTTTGTTAATGTAGTTATTGTAGATGAAAATGAACCTGTTATTAATTTAATTAATGAAACACTTATTTTAGAATATAATACGGATTATTTATTAGAGTTAAAGAATAATATAAAAGAAGCTTATGTAGGTAAATTAGATATAAAAAATGATGTTATTATCGATATATCTAATATAAAAGAAAGTGTTGGAGTATATACAATAACCTATTCTTATACCTATAAGGAAAAACAAGTGTCTAAAGTGATAACTGTTAATGTGCTATCTAGTGTGGCACCTACTTTAATATTAGAAAATTTTGAATCTGCAATAGGTAAAAAACCGGATTATTATGCACATATATCAGTAATTGATGAGAGTGATCCATATATATCTACTAAAATAGATATTGATGATAGTAATGTTGATTATTACTATGCAGGAAGATATCCTGTATATGTAAGTGTATTAAATTCATCAGGATTATCCAAGACAGATACATTATATGTAACGATAATTGAAGATAAGACTTTATTTTCTAATACTGATGGCGAAAAAAATAAGAATTATTTAATTGCTGGAATACTGATAGTTTTTGTGGCAGTAGTCGGAATAATTTGGTATAATAAGAAAAAGAAGAATAAAAACATTTCTAATATATAAAAAAGGTGGTGAATAGAATGAAAGGTTTTTTATATGGACAAACTGAATATAACTTATTGAATAATTCTATTCACTTAAATGATTATATTAGTATGGCTAAAAATAATGAATTCACTTTTTTATCTATTACAGATAAGAATTTATATGGTAGTTATAAATTCTATATGGAATGTAAGAAGAATAATATTAAGCCTATAATAGGGTTAGAATTAAGATATAAAGATGATGATAATTATGAGTCTGTTGTTTTAGCTTATGCTAAAAATAATGTGGGTTATAAAAATTTATTAAAACTATCTACATATAAAAATACTAATGAATTAACTAATACATTATCTATATTAAATGAATATAAAGATGGATTAGCTTATGTTTTTGTATTAGATGAATCAATAATAGAAAGATATTTTATATCTAAGGCTTATAAGGAATTAGATAATAAAATAGAAGAAATAAAAATTAATTCAGACATTTATTTAGGATACTCTTTTACTAATAAATTTGGTAAAAAAGAATACTATAGTCATATTATAGATTATGTTAAACAAAGAGAAATTAAGTGCTTACCATTACATAATTGTAGATATTTATTAACTAAAGATTATATCATTTATGAATCGCTAAGAAAAATTGATGGTATAACAATTAATATTAAAGATGATGAAGACTATAGTTTCAGTACTAAGCCATTTATTAATAAAGAAGTAATAGATTTTGTTAATTCTATTAATTTAGATTTATTTAATCAACATACATATTTACCTAAATATCCTAATACTAAGGGTTTAGATTCTAGCACTTACTTAGCAGGTTTATGCAACAAAGGTTTACAAAAAAGATTAAATAATAAGGTTAATAAAGTTTATCAAGATAGATTAAATTATGAATTAAGTGTTATACATAAAATGGGTTATGATGACTATTTCTTAATTGTATGGGATTTTATATTATATGCTAAGAAAAATAAAATATTAGTAGGCCCTGGACGTGGTAGTGCGGCAGGAAGCTTAGTAGCTTATTGTTTAGGTATTACAGATGTTGATCCATTACAATATGGATTATTATTTGAAAGATTCTTAAATCCTGAAAGAATTAGTATGCCAGATATTGATACGGATTTCCCTGATAACAAACGTGATGAAGTCATTAGATATGTTAATGAATTATACGGCAATAAGAAGGTTTGTTATATATCAGCATTTAATACATTCCAATATAAGTCGGCAATTAGAGATTTAGGAAAGATTATGAAATTTGATTCAACAAGAATCGAAGAACTTACTAAATTAATTGAAAAAAATGATTATGATACATTGCTGGAACAATTTAAAGATAGAACAGATATTTATAATTTCTTGTATATTATTAAAGGTATAGAGGGTTTACCACGTCATATTTCAACTCATGCTGCAGGTATAATCATTTCATCATTTGAATTAGATGATGTAATACCTTTACAAAGTGGTTTAGATGGATTATACCAATCAGAATTAGAGGCTTCTGATTTAGAACAAATTGGTCTATTAAAGATGGATTTCTTAGGAATAAGAAACTTATCTATTGTTGATGAGGTATTAAAGGAAGTTAATAGAGATATTAATGATTTACGTAATATTTCATTTGAAGATAAAAAAGTTTATGAGCTTCTTCAAAAAGGAGATACATTAGGTGTATTCCAATTAGAATCTAGTGGTATTAGAAAGGTTTTAATGAATTTAAAACCTACATGCTTTAATGATTTGGTGGCAGTATTAGCCTTATATAGACCAGGTCCAATGGATAATATTGATGAATTTATTGCCAGAAAGCATGGTAAGAAATTTGAGTATTTACATCCTATTTTAGAGCCTATATTAAAGGAAACATATGGAATTATAGTATACCAAGAACAAATCATGCAAATTGCTAGAGCCTTTGCAGGATTCAGTTTAGGTGAAGCAGATTTACTAAGAAGAGCAGTATCAAAGAAAAATGAAGCTAAACTAATGGAACTAAAAAATGATTTCATTACTAGATCTATTAACAAAGGCTTTTCAAAAGATGTAGCTGTCAATATTTATGACTATATTTTAAAATTTGCAAACTATGGTTTTAATAAGTCGCACTCAGTGGCATATGGTGTACTTGCTTATCAAATGGCTTATTTAAAGGTTCATTGTTTTAAGGTATTTATATCTAAAATATTAAATAACGTTATTGGTTCTAAAGAAACAATGATAGATTATATTGATTACGCTAAAGAAAGAAATGTTGTTACTTATAAGCCTAATGTTAATGTTTCTAAAGATATATTTGTTGTTAATAAGGTAGGTATGTTTATGCCTTTACAGGCTATTCATTCTATAGGTATTAATACGACTTTAGAAATAATTAAAGAACGTGAAACTAATGGTTTATACAAGGATTACACAGATTTTAAAAATAGAACTAAATTAGGTTCAAGTGTAATGGAAGCTTTAATTTATTCTGGGGCATTAGATTGTTTTGGAATATCAAAAAGAAAGATGATTGAACAAAAGGATACTGTAACGGATATTATTTCTAAGTACTTAGTTGATGTTATAGAAGATGAATCAGAATATGATTTTAATCACCTACAAGAAAAAGAATTAGAATATTTAGGATTTAATATGACATATAATTTATTTAATAATGTCGATAAATATTATGTTAAATATAAAGCTTCTCCATTGAATGGAAATAAAAATAGAGCTGTTATTGTTTTTGATAGAATTAAAGAAATTACTACAAAGAGAAATGAACAAATGTTCGTTGGTAGTATAAAGGATCAAACAACAAAAGCGGATTTCTTAATATTCCCTTCTGCCTTAAAGGATGTTAAATGTAAGTTAGAATATGGTAAGTTATATTTAATAGAATTTAAATTAAATGTAGAAGAAGGCAAAAATAAATATATTATTAACAGAATAGGAGCTATTGAATAATAGCTTCTATTTTTTCTTCATATATTTTTATGGTGATATAATGGAAGAACTATATTTATTTGAAAATAATATAGATATTGAAGAGGTAAAATATAAGTTTATTGAAGCTTTAATAAAGAGTAAAATATATCAAAATGAGTTTGTTGTTGAGAATTTAATAATAGAAGCAAAATATATTATTTACCCCTTTATACACGGGAAAATAAAGAATATTAATTATTTTATAGTTAAAGGTATTAATGAAAAAAATGGTGTAATAGATGGAGAATATTCATATATTAATAATGCTTTTTTACTTAATGAATTGAAAACTGATAATTTTACTACAACAAATAAAACATTGGATGAATTTGATATTATTAATTTGGAAGTTATCGAAAAAGATTTTGATAAGTTTTTGTGCAAGCTTAATGAAAAATTAGAAAAAGGAATTTGTGATAGGCATAATTTAAGAATATCAGTTAAGGAAAATAAATTAGATATAGCAGTTATTAAAGAATTTGATATTTTAAAAAAACAATATTATTTAGAACAAGTTTATGAGATAACTTATTTAGATAGTAAGAAAAAGATATTTAAAAGTATTTATTCGCCATTAAAGGATGAATTCTACAAATTAGATTTTATGTTTAATGAGTCTTTTAAGGAATATTTAAAAAAATATAAAAGACCTATTGTAAGTATACCTAAAGAATATTACTTAGATTATTATAGACTTTCATTTGAAATCTATAGTAAAGTAAAGGATGAACTAAATTACATTACTGAAGAAAGGCTATATATAAAAGCCAAAGAAAATATTAAATATAAGAAAAATGTTCAATATTATGATTATTTAGATAAATTAATATTTTTCTATAAAAGGAATAAATATTTATCATTATATGAGAATAAATATCAAAGCTTGAAGAGTAAAATTTTCTATTATTATTTAACTTTAAAGCACATTTCAGAAAGTGGTTATTCACTTGCTATGCTTGTTAAATTAGGAATAATAGATGATGATTATATTAAATTATTAGAAATATCAGCTAAATTAGGTAATTTAGAAGCTCAAAAATCTTTAATTGAATATTATAATAGTCCTAAAAACTATAATGAAAATAAGTTGAAAAGATATATTTAATAATAAATTATTAAAAGTAATGCGTTTTCAAGTTTTTTCTATTTGAAAATGCATATTGTTGGTGGTATAATGTTTATAGTCAAAAAAGCTATATTTGGAGGATTATATAAAATGGCTAAAAAAATTGTTTCAGATTTAAATGTAAAAGGTAGAAAAGTATTAATTCGTGTTGACTTTAATGTACCTATGAAAAATGGTGTAATTACAGATGATACACGTATTCGTGCTGCATTACCTACTATTCAATATGTTGTTGAAAATGGTGGTAAAGCAATCGTATTTTCTCACTTAGGTCGTATTAAGGAAGAAGCTGACTTCGCTAAAAATGATTTAACTCCAGTTTATAAGAGATTAGAAGAATTAATCGGCAGACCAGTTAAATT
>JAEIGA010019912.1_pt1 | contig 10227 bp, 6 predicted proteins | sample 9270691 | NCBI WGS metagenome assembly JAEIGA01 (sample SAMN17057246, study PRJNA624740) | gut metagenome | biome: biome; isolation source: fecal sample | host: Bos grunniens | place: China: Xizang | collected 2019
CCCTTTGGCGTTTCCATGGAATGAGAAGCCAAGGTTGCGGATGCGTCCTGCCTTTCTTTCATCCATCAGGAAGTCCATCATGCCGTTATCCACATACCTTTTCTGGAATGTCTCCATGTCATTGAGGCTGTGCAGCAGGTAGTAGTCGATATAATCTGTCTGGAGATTCTCGAAGGATTTTCTATACATTTCCAACGAGTTCTCCCTTGAGTAGTTGCTGAAGTTTGAGAGCTTTGTCGCTATGAAGTAGCTTTCTCGAGGATGCTTTTTCAAAGCAATTCCTGTGGCTTTTTCGCTCTGGCCTTGAAGGTAGACAGGCGCAGTGTCGAAGTAGTTCACTCCATGGGCGATTGCGTAGTCTACAAGCCTGTTTGTCGTTTCCTGATCGACTGTCTCGCCGTCTTCGTTCATCGGCCATCTCATGCATCCATATCCTAGGATGCTGACCTTGTCTGCATTTGCGGGATGAACTCTATATGTCATTTCTCCCTCAGTCTGGAGAGGTGCAGTATCATCACTTTTACCCTTCCTGTCTCCGCAGCTTGCAATTGTCGCAATGCTGCCGATAGACAATGCTGCACATCCGGCTTTTTTCAGGAATTCTCTTCTATCGATATCTGTCTTCATTTCAATGCGTCTTTAGGAGATTAAATGTCATGATGGACTTCGTGTCCCTCGACATGGATTGCAGCAAGCGGTCTTGCCGGACATAAATTTTCGCATGCTCCACATCCGATACACTTTTCTTCATTGACCGTAGGAACAATAGGTGAGTTCTTGTCATCCGGATTCAGGCGGGCGTATCCAATGGCTTTCGTAGGACAGTGTCTCAGACAGTGGAAGCACTTGACTCCGTCTGTAACCATGACGCATAGTTTTGGATTGACTACAGCATGACCGATCTGAATGGAAGACTTCTCCTCCTTGGTTACAGGCTTGATGGCACCCGCAGGACAAACTTGAGAACATTTGTTGCACTCCGGACGGCAGTATCCTCGTTCGAATGACATCTCCGGCTGCATCAAGGTTTCCAGGTCGCTTGATGGTCTGAGCACCTGATTCGGGCATACGCTGACACAGAGCTGGCAACCTGTGCAATGATTGTTGAAATTCTTAAGGCTTTTAGCTCCGGCAGGGACAATAGGTGTCTTACGGCAAGGTGCTTTTGCATAGTCGATATCAGTCAGTCCGCCATCTACCTTCATCTCCTGAGCCTTGAGGCTTGCAGCTGCAGCTACCATTATACTTGTCGAAAGAAACGCTCTACGGCTCTGGTCTGGAGATTTCTCCACTCGCTTCGCTCGGTCGAAATGACAGTTTGTCGCCCCGACTCTTCCCTTTGTCGCCCCGACTCTTCCCTCTGTCGCCTCGACTCTTTCCTCTGTCGCCCCGACTGTTCCCTCTGTCATCCCGACTGTTCCCTCTGTCATCCCGACTGTTCCCTCTGTCGCCCCGACTCTTTCCTCTGTCGCCCCGACTGTTCCCTCTGTCATCCCGAGCTTGTCGAGGGATCTATACCTATAATCAAACCGTATCGCGCCATGCTTGCAGTTGTCTATGCAGTCCATGCAAGCTACGCAGCGACTATAATCAATCTTGTGCTCTTTCGTGTTGATGCATGAGGATTTGCATGCCTTTCCGCATAGTCCGCATTTATTGCACTTGTCAGTATTTATGACAGGTGCAAACAGACTGAAACGAGATAGGAAGCCTAGTGTTGTGCCGACTGGGCATACGGTATTGCACCATGTCCTGCCTTTAGTCCACGCAAGTATGAATATAATGATGAACGTGCTGATAGCGATGATCAGTACCGGCATCGACTTGATCCATATCTCAACCTCATAGAATCTGTAGCTATCTGCTCTTTCTGCCCATCCGGCGAGGATGTTGTTGCCCCATTGGTATACCGGTGACAGGAGGTTGGAAGCTATTCTGCCATATGCGCTGTATGGGGCCAGCAATGCAACAAGAGAATGTACGCCTGCAATCATGGCCACAATGAACATGGCCAGCATTCCGTATCTCATCCAATTATTTGCAGAGGAGTATCCGAAGCGGAACCTGTTTTTCTTTTTAAGCCTGCCTCTCAGCCATGAGATGATGTCCTGCATCACTCCCAACGGGCATATAACCGAACAATAGACCCTTCCAAACAGCAGAGTCAGTATTGCGAGTCCAGCAATCACAAGAACATTGGCGGCAAGAACAGCCGGCAGGAACTGGATCTTTGCCATCCATCCCAGCCATGTATGAACTGTACCCGTAAAATCCAAAAACAGCAGCGTGACTCCTAGAAAGAACAGCGCCGCTAACGTAATTCTTATTTTTCGTAGCATACGTTTAGTTATATGATAGCAAATATAAAGAAATTAATGCTAGAAGCAAGATTTATATGCACATTGACGTGCGCGTTCAGCGGTTTTTTCGGAGTTTGATCCGAGGTCTCTCCTTGTGTTACCTTTGTCGCCTGTAAGATGGTCGTCTTTAGTGTCTATAGGATGGAAATTGATATCTTCCGGACTGAGTCCTAGCAGGACATATGCGTAGCAGAGACTTGCTAGGTACATTGGGATTCCTTCTGCCAGGTGAGTGTTGTTCTGAGCTCGTTGCAGCTTATATCCGCATCTAGACAATAATTTGTCCTGACGGGCATTGTATATTGCCTGTCCGACGTTGATTGTGAAGGCACAGTCCGTTCCCATGTGGCTCTTCAATCTGATTATGTCTTCCTGGATGTGCTGATGCATTCGCTCATACAGTTCGTCCCATTCTTCCTGCGATGACGGGCGGATCCCGTTGTTGTATGCGTCAACTACGTTCTGACGATAGTCGGTGTTTCCCTCAGGATATGAAAAGGGGACCATCAGACCGCATCGGACAGACTCGGCCACCTCAGGGAGCATCATGGACTTTATGCGTGCCACGAAATCATTGATGTCAAAACCGTTATATTCCGGCATATGTGCGCGGACTATTACGTGAGGCTGGAAGACTATGATATCCCAAGGCTCGTCAGTGACTACGCTTTCCAGTGTCACTCCGATGCCGGCCAGCCCGTTTTTGTAACCTTTTGAAGGGGTCTTGACGGGATTTGTGCTGCATTCGTATTTCCAATACTGGAATGTGTTGTGAACTACCTGGTCGATGTCCCTATGCCTGTAGGTATATGTCGTGTCATCTATTCCGCGATATTGGTCTTCCAATGTCGAGCCTCCAAGATATGCATGTCCAACGATGACTGGACGTCCGGCATCGCTGGCGATAGCACTTAGCCACCTCATTGAGTCACGGGTCCACGAGTTGCCGACACCCAGTATGCGCAGGGTATCAGTCTGGGCAAAAGTAAGAGTGGTGGCAAATAAAGCCACCACTCCTGCTAGAAAATATTTAAACTGTTTCACCTTTTTTCTTTTTACCGAAAATAGCGTCTGTGATGACTGTGATAGCACCGTCTCCTGAAACATTTACAGCCGGACCGTAACCGTCAAGAGCCAGATAGATGGTCATCATAAGAGTTGTCATCTCGTCAGTAAATCCTAGGATAGTTCCAAGAAGACCGACAGATGCCATAAGTACTCCACCCATCACTCCTGGGGCTGCAACTGCAGATATAGCCTGCATCAGGGCGAATTGAATGAACAGTCCGATGCCGATAGGCTCTCCGAACATATATGCAACAGCAACGGATGTTACAGTAAGTTTGATTGTAGATCCGCACATATGCACTGTCGAGCATAGCGGAATCGTGAAGTCTGCGATGTCCTTGCGTACGCCGTTCTTCAGGGTACATTCATAAGTGACAGGTATACATGCTGAGCTTGAGCATATCGAGAATCCTGTAAGATAGGCAGGAATCATATTCCAAAGCATCTTGAACGGATTCTTTTTGGCAACGATGCCTGCTATGCAATATTGTATGATGAGATAAAGTATTGACAGTATGACTCCTGTTGCAATGACTTTTGCACCGGTTCCCATTACCACATCGATCACTCCCTTTGCGCTCATTTCGCAGATCATTGTGAAGATATATATAGGGAGTAGAGGGATGATGACTTTCTCAATGGTGATCTTGACGATTTCGCCGAATTCCTCAAAGCCTTTCTTCAGCGCAGTAGCTCCGGTGAATACTGTTCCAAGACCGATTACAAATGAGAGGACAAGCGCTGTCATGATGTCACAGATAGGAGGTATCTTAAGGTCGATGAAAGGAAGGAATTCCTTTTCATGAACTGACGAGGTCGACAGCTCTCCCGGTGTGAGGTATAGAGGGAAGATATTACTTGCCACACCGTATGAGAACAAGGCACCGAGAACTGTTGAACAGTATGCGATGATCATGACGGTGAGCAGCATTTTTCCAGCTCCACGTCCAAGGTTTGCGATTGATGGCGTTACAAGTCCGAGCACCAGCAGAGGAACTACGAATTTCAGCAGCTGTGCAAAAATGACATTGAACGTCTTAAGAAGTCTGACTCCTACGTCAGGTAGGATGAGTCCTAGAAGTGCGCCAAGAATAATGGCTATAACTACCTTTGGAAATAGGCCTAGTTTGATCTTTTTCATGTTTTATAATTTTATTGAATCTATATTTCTGATTTTTTCCTCGAATGATTCAGGACCGCAGGTTGAGTCATATCTCATCTTTGTCCTGTATGTGTAGACTGTATTCACCGAGGTGTTAAGGAATTCTGCAATCTTGCGGCTCTCCGTAATTCCCAGCCTGATTACGGCAAGGATTCTGAGTTCTGTCGGCATTGTGCCTTTATGCTTTATGGCTATCTGCCTGTCCTCCTTGAGGAGTCCGTTGACTTTGTCAGGAAAATCAGGGAAAATACCTAGGAAGATTTCATCGAAGAGCTTGTAGAATGTCTTGTATTGCATGTAGATGTATTCCGGCTCTCGAAGCTTTGCCAGCAGGGCCTCTGCGCCATTTTCTTTATAGGTGTGGCGTAATTCTTTACGGTACTCGTCCATCTCCTTGATGAAGTTCGCGGAGATGTACATGTATTTGAACATATATTTCTCCTTGATAATATTCGCCTCGGCGATGATTGTATTTTTACCGGAAAGTGCAATGTTGAGTTCCTTGGTTTTGCGCATGAGCTCCTTCAGACGTCTTCGCTGGCGATTTACTTTGACAAGTGATGCGGAGATAAAGACTATAGTCAGGAGCAGAATGCATATCAGTGCAATCCATAGCCATCTTCTGGATTTAAGGTTTTCATCTGCAGCTTTGCTGATGATGCGCTGGGCTGAAGCAGCATTGATGATGCGTGTGTCGTGCTTGCATGCGATTGCATCCATCATGGTTATGTTGATCAATTCTCCGGCTTTGCTGTAGTCTCCGTCCTCGTGCAGGCATAATGCCAGGTCATAAAGCGATCTATATTGTTTGTTGGGCATTTGAAGGTCATATATCGCTGTTTCTGCCAACCATCTTTTGTGGTTACTCTTATCACCTTTCGCTTTATAACAGTTTGCAATTGCATAGGTTGTGTGAAGTGTGGATGCTAGGTCCTCTTCCATTTCCAAAACTACAAACAGGCTATCAAGGGCTTCGTCATGCTTCCCTTCTATCATGAGCTGCTTTCCGTTAAGGTATATTCTGTCCCTTTCAGGTATCTCCGGAAGTGTAAGAATCAGCTTCTGATAATGATATCGCTGACGGATATGTTCTTCTTTGGCATTGGCCTCATTTCCAAGTGAGGTGTATAGAGCGACATGAGCCCTGTAATAAGCATGTTTCTGGATGTTGTTCAGGCTTGTGGTATCGACTGAATTGAGCAGGTCCATTGCTTCTGTATATCGTCGCAACGCAGACAGGCATGATGTTCGTGCCTCGAGTGCCTCCATCTCTTTATCCGGGTTGTCTGCCAATGACGTCATAAGATTCGAATAGACAATTGCCGAGTCGATGTCATAGCAGAGGTATTCACTATACAGATTTCTGGTGATATCCCACTTTTCTCCGCTGCTTGAACTTCCCATCAGCAATGCCTTCTGCTCATCCGTCCTGCGGATGAACTCCTGCTCGTAATGGCTCTTATTGTCTATTACTTTCTCAAGTCGTCTCATCGCATCTTCTTCGGCGCTTTGCCTGCAAGATGAAATGATGACAAGTGTCAGTACTATGATCAGTTTTTTGAAGGACATGACTACTTATATTTCAATACGCGTTCGTCGTTTATCACACCGCTCCAGTTGAGACCGAATGCAAAGTCATACACATTTCCATCTGAGTCTTTGTAGCATTTCATGTCACGTGGGGTGTCCTCATATTGCATTTCTACCGTCTTCATGTCCGCTGGGAACTGTACTGGTAGAAGCCCCGACGGCTCATAGACACCTGAAATGATGTCAAGATATGCTTGTGGCTGCACTCCGAATGAAATCAATAGAGCGTCAGCGTACTTTTCGAATTCCCCTACGACCACTGGTTTTGTACAAGGGAGGATTACAATTAACGGCTTGTTCTTACCGATAGCTTTGCGGGTTTCGATAATAAGGTCAATATCTCCTGCGTTTTCGCTCTTGATAGTTTTGCCTTTGTAACTTCTGTTTGAGGTGACTTCCTTCGGGTCTCCGCCTGCAATAGAGTGTTTGCGAGCATGTACTGCTTTATAATCTCCATATTGGAGGCTCATAGGTACGTATCCGTTGCCGCCGTTTTCCAGGTCGGTGACGTCATATCCTCGGCCATTCACGGGCTCTCCAATCACGACGATTGCAAAGTCGGCCTCAGCAGGTGATTGTGCAATCTCGAAGTAATCATTTACAATCTCCGGGTCAATAGGGTCGGAATATGAACCAGGGGACGTGATTTTGCCTGCAAGGTTATATACGTTAGGGATATTCCTCTTTGGAATGAATACCTTTGGCTTGTCTTTTACCGGAAGGACGCCATTGTGATTCTTAAGCATCACGACTGATTTAAGCTGAGCAAGGTAACCGTCTTTGCAGAATTTTTCGCATCCGACAATCTGTGTCGTCTTGTCAGGGTCCAGATATGGGTTTTCAAAGATGCCTGTCCTGAAGAAGTTGAGGAGGAGTTTCTTTGCAGAATGCTCAAATCTCGCACGTGCACTTTCCTCACCGAACTCTTCTGCCCACATTCTGTAAGCGGCTATGACCGGCCCCTTCTGGTCGTTGCCTCCAAATTGGTCACACCCCGCTTTTATGACTTCATAGTGGCGTTGGTCGACACTGAGAAGTTCTACTCCCCATGGCTTGCCGCCATGAATGTGTACATGTGGATAATCTTTGGTGATGCCCCAATCTGTACAAACGACACCTTCATATCCGTAGGTGTCATAAAGTAAGTCCTGGATGATGTATCTGCTGTAAGCATTGGCTACATTCTTTCCAGATGGATCTTGTGCGTAAGAGATTGTGTAATATGGCATTACTGCTGACGCTTCCTTGGTTGGTCCATCTAGCTTGAATGCGCCTTTGTTGAATACGAATATGTTGGTGTCGAGATCATTTCCCGGGTAGACTGCATACTTTCCGAATCCAAGATGCGCATCGCGTCCGGCTTCGCCTGAACCTCCTCCTGGCCAGTGCTTTACCATGCAGTTGACACTCATTGTACCCCAGCCGTTTTCTATTACATCGTCACCATATGATGTCTGGAATCCGTCGATATATGCTCTTGTCATATCAGCTGCAAGGATAGGATCCTCGCCAAAGCAGCCGACACCTCTTCTCCATCTTGGCTCTGTGAATATGTCGGCCTGAGGGGAGAGTGCTGTTGTAATGCCGAGTGCTCGATATTCAGCCTGGACGGTCTCTGCAAAGTTTCTTACAACTTCCGGGTCGAATGATGCTGCCAGACCTAGCGGAGTCGGCCAAAGTGAAACGTCTCCACCTGATCCGGCATTGAATTCATCTGTTGCGCGTGTTTCATTGCGTGGGTCAGAACTGTTGTTGGTAGGTATTCCGTGCGGAAGGCTTTCTGCCAACGCTTGAAGGCGGTTGTTCCATCTTGCTGCATCGGCAGGTGAGCAAACCTTTGTTACAAGAATCTGACGTAGATTGTCCTCCTTGAGAGCAATGATCTGCTGATCTGACAAATCATATGTGTTTGCGCCGCTTTCTGCCCATGGCTTTCCCGAGTAAACATACTTATACGGGTCATTAGAACTGATATGAGGAATCGCCATGTGTCTGCTGTATAACATGAGACCTGCAATCTCTTCGATAGATAGGCGGCCGGCAAGATCAGCTGCCCTTTCTTCGCAAGTCAGACGCCAATCTTCGTACGGATCCAGATCTCCATTTTTATTGAGGTCCTTGAAATAGAATCCGTCTTTCTCAAGCAGCTTTACTCCTGAAGTGGGGCAATAACTGATGGTTTTACCTCCTTTTTGTTCAATTACGGTAAAGTTGTCATTATCAGCAAGTGCTTGAGTTGTGCTGAGGCAGGCCACAGAGGCGAGTAGTATTTGGCTGAGATGTTTCATATATATGTAATCAGTATAAAAGATTCTTTTCTTTTTCAATGTTCTGTCTGCGACTCCTGAGAACAGCTCCTGTGAGTCTTATTTTTTGGAAACTGCTGTTTTGGTTGGTTACATCAGCATTGATGCATTCATATCCGTCGGCAGTATTGACTTCTCGCAATATGATGTTCTTGAACGGATGGCTCTTCTTTGCCCAGATCTGGGAAATGGTTTGAGTGCGGCCGGATATTCCGTCGAATGTTATGTCTCTGATTTCACCTTCTCCACGCATGTGGTGGATTTTCATCAGACGCTCTGCATTGACAATGATATTGCTGAACCGGATGGATTCTATGCTCGCTCCGTAGTCTTCGCGTGAGTATCCGGAAACTATATTGAACGCGGTCTTTGAGTCGTGTATGACAATGTTGCTGAAGGCGGCATCTTTGATTGTTCCTTCGCCGACACCAAGCCTGATGGCATTGCAACCGGATGACAATATGCAGTTGGTTACCGTCACGTATTCGCAGTTTTGCGGGGAAGTGAGTCTTTCCGCTCCGGAAGCTCTCAAGGTTATGCAGTCGTCATGTGTGTCGATGCTGCAGTCCGAAATATGCACAAATCTGCAGCGGTCGATGTCGATTCCATCCCCATTGTGTGTAATCCACTCGTCTTTCTCAGTGTGGACCTTGCACCCTTTGATCCATACGTTTGTACAGTTGTGAATAAAACAGCTCCAGTATGGTGCGCCCGTAATTTCCATATCAAGAATACGTATGTTTTCGCTGTCCGCGAACCATATCATCTGGCCAGGACGATCTGGAAGTGTTACTTTCTTTCCCACATCAACGTAGTTTCCATGAAGAAAGAAATGTCTAGAGTTTCCGTCGATTTTTCCTGGTCCTCTCAGTGTTACGTTCTTTACACCGACACCATAGATGAGGTGTCCTCCGCTGATATTTTCTGAAGTGCGGGGCGATGAGTAGTTCTGTGGATGGGAATCGGCTGAGCAATAGTCCTCGAGGTCCGGACTGCCTATCAGTATCGATCCCTCTGCAAAGTGAAAGTCGATGTTGTCCTTGAGTTCTATCGAGCCTGTGAGGTAGGTTCCGGACGGAAGCTCTACGGTACCTCCTCCATAGTTGAATGCGGCTTCAATCGTAGCTTGTATTGCTTCTGTATCCTTTGTCTTTCCGTCCCCTTTGGCTCCAAAGTCCTTGACAGACCATACTTTTGCGTATGCTGTGGGGCCTGCTCCGAAAGCAAGTAATATGAGTGTGAGCAAAGATGCTTTTATTGTTGTGCAATTCATGTTTATGTGGTTACTACGCGCGTGATTATTTGCAAAGAACGTCATTAAAGACCGCATTTAAAAGAAGTCTGTCAAAATATATAGATGCTAAAATAGATAAAAATACCGATATAATGCTTAGAAATGCATATTTTGCACTAAATTATGGTAATAATATATAGATTATATCAGGGTGTTTGATGATCTCTATCGATTCTGTATAATCAATATATTCCTATTTGGGGTAAGAACAAAAATGATAGATATACAGTGTCTATGGCGCTTTTGTCAGCCTGTTAACAATAAGTTTGCTCTATATTAAATTTTGACAATGGAAATGCTCGCTTTATAATGGGTACTTTTGTAGCCTAAATATAATATTTACAAGGTGAATCCTTAACATGAAAAAGTCAATTTTACCTATCTTAATTTTCATCCTTTCGACGATGACTGCTCTCGCACAGGTATCTGTGACTGGAGTCGTTCTAG
>JAEIGA010019913.1_pt1 | contig 10227 bp, 10 predicted proteins | sample 9270691 | NCBI WGS metagenome assembly JAEIGA01 (sample SAMN17057246, study PRJNA624740) | gut metagenome | biome: biome; isolation source: fecal sample | host: Bos grunniens | place: China: Xizang | collected 2019
TCCGAAATATCCGTCCGCGCCGTTGCGGATTGCCGATATGGCAATCGCCTCGTTTCCTTTCATCAGAATTTTCTCTGCCATATCCCTTAGATTTTAACTCTGTAAACAGTGATTACCGAATCCGGGCAGACAACTGCACAGTTTGAACAACCGATGCATGCTTCTCCAACCATTTCGGCATAATGATAACCTTTGTTGTTGACCAACTTAGAGAGCTCTATGCTCTTAGTCGGACAATTCTCAACGCAGACACCGCAGCCTTTGCATTTCTGCGTATCCACTTCAATTGCTCCTTTGAATGCCAGTACTAATTATGTTTATATGGTTTGTAATTTGCTTGTGTTTCGATTGTTAAGTTTAAATTGATTTTTGCTTACAAAAACCAAGTAAAATTACGACAATAATTTCGGAATTTCAAATTTATTTGGAAATATTTGGCATGGTCGATTTTAGTGGATGAATTATCGGGAAAATTGTATAACTTTGAAGGCTTAAACTATTTGCGATATGGAGAAATCGATATTGTTGAAGAATATACTTGTCAATGACCATGTATCCGATATCATGATACGCGGAAACAGGATCGCCGGGATATGGAGTTCATCATCCTGCAGCTTGTCCGAAACAGATCCGGATACCGATATTGTAGATTGTAGCGGCAAGGCAGCCTTCCCGGGATTTGTGAACATGCATACGCATGCCGGAATGGCTTTGATGAGAGGTATAGGTGAGGACATAGCGTTCCATAAATGGCTTGACAAGATATGGGAGGTCGAAGAGAATATCGACGAAGAATACGTGTATCATGCGACCAAGCTTGCATGTCTCGAGATGATAAAGACAGGAACCACCACATTCAATGATCAGTACTGGTATATGCCGATGGCCTATAAGGCTGCCATGGAAATGGGAATGAGACCTGCCTTGTCTTATGTGGTGCTGGATAAGAACGATCCGGAAGAGTCAGAGCGTCAGAAGGTCCAGTGTCTTGAAATGTATGAGATGGCTCAGAAATGGGATAAGAAGGCGCATCTTCTTCTGGCTGTCCATGCAATATATTCTGTAAGGGAACCGATGATGCTATGGGCAGTGGATTTCGCAAGAAAACATGGTCTTAAGATACATATGCATCTTTCTGAAACCCGCAAGGAGGTCGAGGACTGCATGAGGGAGCATGGCGGCATGTCTCCTGTAGAATATCTGGACAGCCTTGGAGTGCTTGGACCTGATGTAATAGCTGCCCATACCTTATGGTTGTCGGAGAACGATGTCAGGATTCTTGGTAAAAGGGGAGTCACATGCGTGCATAACATCAATTCCAATCTCAAGCTTGCCTCAGGATACCGTTTCCTTTATAATGAACTGAAGGCAGCCGGTGCCAACATATGTATAGGTACTGACGGATGCGGATCTTCAAATAATCTTGATATGCTCGAAGCCATGAAGACATCTGCAATTGTTCAGAAGGCATGGAGGGATGACCCGTCTGCAATGCCTTTGGATGAACTGTCGGCCATGGCAACAACTAATGGAGCAAAGGCATTGGGACTTGATATCGGAAGGATAGAGGAAGGCGCATTGGCTGATATGCTCATAATTGATATAGAAAATTATAATTTCATATCTCCAGGTACATTCCTTGCGAACCTTGTGTATTCGGCACATTCCGACTGCATAGATTCGGTAATATGCGATGGCAGGTTCATCATGCGCGGAAGAGTTGTGGAGGGTGAAAAGGAAATCATTGAAAACGCAAAGAAATATATCAACAGGTTATGGACCCAAGAGTAGAGAAAATCATGACTGCTGCTGAATATGTGGCAGCAAAGCTGGGAGGGCGCACACCGTACGCTGGCGTCGTACTCGGAAGCGGTTTGGGAAAATTGGCGGAAAGCATTGAAAACAAGATCGTCATTCCTTACAAGGAAATACCAGGTTTCCCTGTTTCCACTGCTGTAGGACATAAGGGCAACTTCATTGCCGGAGAACTTGGCGGAAAGTTTGTCATTGCAATGCAGGGACGTTTCCATTATTATGAAGGATATACGATGGATCTTGTGACTCTTCCTATCAGGGTGATGAAAGTGTTGGGAATACAGTATCTGTTCGTCTCGAATGCTGCTGGTGGAGTGAACTTTGATTTCAAGGTCGGTGACATGATGGTGATCACGGACCATATCAATCACCTTCCGAATCCGCTCGTGGGCCCGAACATGCCGGAATTCGGTCCCCGTTTTCCGGATATGACCCGTCCTTATGATCCGGAACTTCGCCGCAAAGCGTTTGCTATTGCGGAAGAGTATGGAATAGTACTCAAGCAGGGCGTATACTTCGCCGGTACAGGTCCTTCATACGAGACACCTGCAGAATATAAGTACTTCCGTATGATCGGAGCCGATGCAGTGGGTATGTCGACAATTCCTGAGGTGATTGTAGCCCGTCAGTCATCAATTCCTGTATTCGGAATGTCTGTAATCACCAACGAAGCTCATGATGACTATGCTGAGGATTACGAGAATGATGCAGATGATGTTGTAATTGCAGCAGACGCAGCAGCTGACAGGATGACCCTTCTGTTCACAAAGATGATTGAATCGCTATAGTCTTTCGTCTGTACGTCATATCTGAAAAGGGTGTATTCCGGAGTTTTCCAAGGAATACACCCTTTTCAGATTCAGAACTCTTTGCTGAACAATGTGCTTGCGGCATCTGACGGCATGCTCCAATCTCCGCGAGGGGAGAGTCCGACCGATCCTACTTTAGGGCCGTCAGGCAGGCATGAACGTTTGAACTGCTGGTTGAAGAACCTTCTCATGAATGTCTTGAGCCATTTCTTGATGGTATCCTCGTTATATGCTTCTCCGAATGCCTTCTGTGCAAGGAAATAGATCTTTTCCGGTGTAAATCCGAACCGTATGAAGTTGTATAGGAAGAAGTCGTGAAGTTCATATGGTCCCACGAGGTCCTCTGTAACCTGCTGTATCTCTCCCTTGTCGTCTGCTGGAAGAAGTTCCGGGCTGATAGGGGTATCCACAATGTCGAGAAGAATTTCTCTTACCTTTCCGGACATGTTTTCTGCAGTCCATCTTACCAGGCTGCGTACCAATGTCTTAGGTATTCCTCCGTTCACTCCATACATGGACATGTGGTCACCGTTATATGTCGCCCATCCGAGTGCCAGTTCAGAAAGGTCGCCTGTGCCGATCACTATGCCTCCGGTCTGGTTGGATATGTCCATCAGTATCTGTGTCCTTTCACGCGCCTGTGCATTTTCGTATGTCACATCATGTTCTGCAGGATCGTGTCCGAGATCCTTGAAATGCTGGTTACATGCTTCGACAATTGAAACTTCTCGTGATGTTATTCCGAGGGCTTCCATGAGCTCTGTCGCATTGTTCTTTGTTCTTGAAGTTGTGCCGTATCCTGGCATTGTGACTCCTATGATACGCTCCCGCGACCATCCGAGCTTGTCGAATGCGCGTGCAGCTACAAGAAGGGCAAGCGTGCTGTCAAGACCACCGGAAATGCCTATCACCGCCGTGCTGCAGTTGATGTGGCTCAGCCTTGTCACAAGTCCGGCTGTCTGGAGTGAAAGGATTTCGCTGCATCTGTAGTCAAGGTCGTCTGCCTTGGCAAACGGCAGAGGCTCTACATGTCTCATAAGGAGCTTCTCGAAATCCGTTGCGACAGGTTCTCCTGACATTATCCTGTAATGGCACGAAGGAAGACCGTGATACGACTTGAACGTGTCTGAGCTCTTTCTGAGGTTGTCCAGTTTCTCGACATCGATATCCGCATATATGATGGATGACACCATCTGGAATCGGGTTCCTTCTGCCAGGCATTCTCCGTTTTCCCATATCGCTGAAGCTCCAGCATATACAAGGTCAGTCGATGATTCTCCGAATCCGGCTGATGCATGTATATATCCGGTATGGGTCCTGGCGGAATGCTGTCGGAGCAGTTCGCCTCTATATCTGTCCTTCATCAGGATTTCATTCCCTGCAGCAGGATTTGCTATGATCTGTGCTCCTGCCAGGGCATGATATGTCGAAGGCTGGACAGGAGCCCAGAGGTCTTCTCCGATTTCCACTCCTATCACGGCTTCTCCGGTTTCGAAAAGCAGGTCAGGGGACATGCTGCAATACTGTCCTGCATATCTTATGTCTTCGCACTCGATTTCGCTTCCTGAGGCGAACCATCTGTCGCCTTCCGTATGCATCTTCGGCACTATTCCGAGTATTTCTCCATCCTTGATCACTATGGCGCAGTTGTAAAGACGTCCGTGAAGAGGTACAGGAGCTCCTGCTACAATCATGACTGACTTGCCATTGCTGAATCCTGCTATTTCCCTGACGCCTTCCTCAGCGCTTCTGATGAGAAGGGTCTGCCCGAAGAGGTCTCCGCATGTGGCTCCTGTAAGCGATAACTCCGGGAATACTACCAGAGAAACCTCCTTCTCATGCGCTTCAGTGATGAGTCTGCATATTTCCGAAACGTTATGGTTGACATCTGCAACCTTTACTCTTGGGGTTGCGGATGCTGTCCTGAAGAATCCGTAGTTTTTCATTTCAAATCGGATAAGGTGTATAAAAAAGATGGACGGCAGCTGCCGTCCATTATCTGTTTAAAGCTCTTCAAAGTTCACGTCTGTGAAGTTCTCGCCGGCCTGAGCGTCTTTTGTGCATTTCTTCTTGATGTAGTTGATCACCTCCTCAAGTCCTTCTGCAAATTTTTCAAAATCTTCCTTGTAAAGGAAAATCTTGTGCTTGTCATAAGCGAAATGTCCGTTTGAATCCACTCTACGCTTACTTTCCGTAATGGTCAAGTAATAATCATTACCCTTTGTCGCCTTGACGTCAAAAAAGTATGTACGTTTTCCTGCTCTTACCGGCTTTGAATAGATATCCTCACCTGAGCGCTCCTGAGCATTTGCTCCTTCATAATCCTCACTATACATGGCTTATCTTTTTTAGTAAATCTCTACAAAGTTAGGGATTTTTCTGAAAATCGGTGTATATTTGCATAAATTTTTGACCCTAAAGTATGCTTAACAGAAGAATATTGAGAATAAAGGCTTTTAAAGTTCTGTACGGCAGTGTGATGGCAGAAAATGTTTCACTTGCTCAGGCAGAGGCTCAGCTGGATGCATCGTGCGAGGCTGCAAGAGACCTTTATGTTTATATGCTCTCGATCGTTCCGCCTCTCACTCAGATCGCAAAGGACAGGATTGAAGCAGCAAAGTCCAAGTTCAACCCTACTGAGGAGGAGCGCAACCCGAACATGAAGTTTGCTGACAACGCGCTTGCCGCCCTGATAGCCAATGATGTCGACTTGAATAAGATCCTTGCAAAGAAGAAGTTTTCATGGGCACAGTATGACCTGCTGCTCAAGAAGATGATGACCTCGATTGCATCCAAGGAGTATTATCAGGAATACATGGCTTCAGGTGAATCCTCTCTTGCTGAGGATTGCCGTCTGTTCACCAGAATCTTCGAAGAGGAGTTCGTAGACAGCGAGGAATTGGAGATGATGCTTGAGGAGAAATCTCTTCACTGGAATGATGATCTGGCATACGCATTGACATGGTGCTGCAGGAGCCTTAATGACTTTGCTGAAGGTAAGGCATGGAGTCTGCTACCTCTGTATCAGAGTGATATGATGAAGGGTGAAGGAATGGAAAGCGACAAGTATTTCGTTCATAAGCTTCTTCAGATGTCTTTGGCCGGATATGAGAAGTATTCTGCAATGGTTGCGGAGTCCGTTACAGGCTGGGAAAAGGAACGACTGTTCTCCACAGACGTGGTCCTCATCGCGATGGGACTTGCTGAGGCAGTGAATTTCCCTACAATTCCTGTCAAGGTCACCATGAACGAGTATGTCGAGCTTGCAAAGTTCTATGGTACGCCTAAGAGCCGCGCATTCGTGAACGGACTTCTTGACAGGCTCATCCAGAATCTTGCATCAGACGGTGAAATCAGAAAGGAAGGAAAAGGATTATTGTAATTTATAACAGAAAATGAATATGTTTACACTTTTACAGGCTGCTCCGGCAGCACAGCCTCAGGGAGGCGGATGGTCAATGTGGATCATGCTTGCACTTATCTTCGTGATCATGTGGTTCTTCATGATTCGTCCTCAGAGAAAGCAGCAGAAGGAACTTGAGAATTTCCGCAACGCACTCAAGAAGGGTGATAAGGTGGTTACTATCGGTGGTATCTATGGTACTGTAAGCGAGATCAAGGAAGAGTCTGTACTGATCGAGGTTGACAATAACGTCAAGATCCGCGTCAGCAAGCAGGCGCTTGTAAAGGATTTCACTGATCCGACACGTCAGTAGTCACTTTCCTCAGCGAGAAAGGTGAAGAATCTTTTAAATAGACTGCTGAACGGATTGAATATCAGCGGGAGGGACGGAGTCATTCTGATACTGTCTCTCCTGTTGGCGTTTAGTGTGTGGATGATACACAACCTTTCTCTGAGGTATAATGCCAATCTCAAGGCAAAGGTCATAGCTGTCTGCAGCCTTGACGGATACGAAGATGTCTCTGTCGGGAGCACTGAAGTTACGGCCAGAGGACGCTCGACAGGCTATAAGATCATAGCCTCATATATAAAGGCGAGAAGACCTGTCAGGGTAAACTTTTCGTCTTCTTCGGTCCAGCGTTATTCTGACGACCGTTTCTATATTACCGGAGACAGATTGAACGAGTATTCGCATATGATCTTTGGGGAGGATGTAAATGTGGATCATTATGTCACTGATACGCTTTTCTTCCGTTTCCCTAAGGTCAATCACAAGAAGGTTCCGGTGATCCCTGTGTCTGTGCTCACTTTCAAGAGCCAATACATGAGCAAGGGCCCCCTTACTGTCATACCTGATTCTGTAGTTGTGGAAGGCGAGCCTCATCTTCTCGAAAGCGTAAGTCAGGTATATACCGCTCCGATAAGATACTTTGACATATCTGAGAATATTAGCGGTATAATTGCAGTAGAACCTCTCCGTGGGGTAGATATGCAACTTAAGGAAGCCTATTATTCCATGGATGTAGCCAGATATGTAGAGATTGTGGAAGAGGTGCCAGTTTCAGCAGTCAATGTGCCATTAGGCAAGACTCTGATGGTGTTTCCATCAACAGTCAAGGTGCGGATGAAATGTGAATTTCCTCTTGTAGATTATGATAGGGATGATGTCCGGGTTTATGTAGACTATGATGAGTTCAAGTCGTCCCTCAAAGGAAACTGTATTGTCAAGATGCAGAAGACACCGAAAGGAATCATTTCGTATGAAGTGGATCCTGTGTCTGTAAGATGTGTGGAGGAGGGACGTTGATGAAGGTCCTTGTCGTGACAGGAGGAATTGGAAGCGGTAAATCGGAGGTATGCCGTCTGCTGGCTGAATATGGCTTTCATATGCAGTATGATGCAGATTCCCGTGCAAAAGGACTTTATGTTGAACATCCTCATCTTCTGGATGATATAGAGAAGGCGTTGGGGACTTCATGCAGAGATGCAGAAGGAAGATTCGCACCGTCTTGTCTTGCAAAGAGGATATTCAATGACAAGGAGGCTTTGGGAAAGGTAGAGGAACTGCTTTTCCCCGTAATGATGGAGGACTTCCGAAAATTCGCATCAAGTGCAGATGAAGGACAATATGTTGTCTTTGAATCAGCGACGATACTGGAGAAACCGTACTTTGACGGGTTTGGCGATAAGGTCATTCTTGTCGATGCGCCGGTAGCATTGAGGCTGGAGCGGGCAGCGGCAAGGGACGGAGCTCCGAAGGAGATCGTCATGGCCAGGATGCAGAATCAGAAGCTTATGAATGCTCTGTCAGAGGGCGGCGAAGACAAACGTGTAGACTACGTGCTCCTCAATGATGGTTCACGTGAGGATATGGAAAATAACTTAAAGAAGATATTGGAAAATTTTTAACGATTAATTTATAAGAAGATGAAAACAGATCTTACAAAGATTCTGGCGGTATCAGGCCAGAGCGGATTGTTCCTTTATATTTCTGCAACCCGTACAGGTGCTGTGGTCGAGGCTCTTGCAGATAAGAAGAGAAGTGCAGTAAGCGCTACAAGCAAGATTACGTCACTTGCCGATATCTCAATCTATACTGATGAGGAAGAAGTGAAGCTTCAGCAGGTATTCCTCAATATGAAGGACGTTCTCGGAGATGCTGATGCTCCTTCTGCAAAGTCATCAGCTGATGAGCTCAAGGCTCTTTTTGAGAAGGCACTTCCTACATACGACCGTGACCGCTTCTATGTGTCTCACATGAAGAAAGTTGTGGAATGGTATAATGCCCTCAAGAATCACGCTTCTCTGGATTTTGTAAATCCGGATGAAGAAGCAGCCGAATAATGTTCATGAAGAAAAGACTTCAGACAATCACCTTGGGCTGCTCCAAGAACAAGGTCGATACAGAACATATCCTTTCCCAAGTGGAGGATCTCTACGAGATCGTTCCCGAGGGAGAGGATATTCCCGTTGATGTCATATTGCTGAATACATGCGGATTCATTGGAGATGCCAAGGAGGAATCCATTCAGGCTGTACTGGAGGCTGTAGAACGCAAGAGAAGGGGAGAAGCTGGAAAGGTGATAGTGTTCGGCTGTCTTTCACAGAGATATGCATCCGAACTTCCTGAACTTATCCCTGAGGTTGATGCGTGGTTCGGTGCCAGGGAATTCGATCCGGTCATAACTGCGCTCGGTGCAGTTCCGTCTCCGGAGAAATCGGTGGAGAGATACCTCACGACTCCATCCCACTATGCTTATCTCAAGATATCGGAGGGCTGTGACAGGAGATGTTCATACTGCGCGATTCCGTTCATCCGTGGAGCACATAAGTCTGTTCCTATGGAAAAGCTTGTGGAAGAGGCTGAAAGACTGGCTGCCAAGGGTGTACGTGAACTTATAATCATCGCTCAGGATACTACTTATTACGGTCTGGATCTATACAGACGCAGAGCCTTGGCGGAATTGCTCCAGAAACTTTCCGAAGTAGAAGGAATAGAATGGATAAGGATCCATTATTCATATCCGGCTGCATTCCCGGAAGACGTTCTTGAACAGATGGCTGACAACCCTAAGGTATGCAGATACATGGACATACCTCTGCAGCATATTTCAGATAAAGTGCTCGACAATATGCACAGACATGTTGATGGTGCATGGACAAGGGAACTTATCAGGAAGATGCGTGAGAAGGTGCCTGGAGTCGTGCTGCGTACTACCATGATAGTGGGACATCCGGGAGAAGGTAAAAAGGATTTTCAGGAACTTCTTGACTTTGCCCAGGAGGCGCGCTTCGAGAGACTTGGCGCATTCATGTATTCTGAAGAGGAAGGAACATATGGTGCCGAAAACTTCAAGGATAGCATATCTTCAAAAGTCAAGCAGGAGCGTCTGGATGCCCTGATGACCCTTCAGAGCGAGATTTCCCTTAACTATAATCAATCAAGGGTAGGAACTGAGATTGATGTGATAGTAGATGATTTTGTAGACGGTGTCTTTGTCTGCCGCAGCGAATTCGAGAGCCCGGAGGTAGACGGTGAGATTCTTGTTAAGCATGAGTCTTCTGTAATGGGTGAGATCGATCCATATTCGTTGATAGGAGAATTCATAAAGGTACGTATAGTCGGAGCCGACGAATATGACCTCATTGCAGAACCATTGGAAATATGAAACGAGTAGTCATATATCTTCTTTCCCTTCTGGCCCTCATGACCTCATGCGGGCCAGTCAGGTATGCCGTGAATGTGGAGATGCGCTATCCGTCCAAGGCAGGAATAGACCTTGTGGGAAAGGTCGTTTCTGTCGTTTTCCTTGAAAATGAAGACTCGCTTGCGCTTGCCTTCAATAACGGCATGGCAGAAAGTTTTGCATATACGTTGGAGGATGATTATGGAACGGGTGAGGGCAGTATAGGTGTGTATAGGATGAGACCTGGTGCTTATACTTCAAAGGATTCGCTTTTGACTCTTCTTGGTGAGACCGGTGCTGATGTCGTATTCCTGATGGATACCATAAAATTCGGTAACAGACAGGTTGGAAATGGTGTGACGCCATTTACTGTCTCTCTTTACTGCTTTGATGGAATGGATCCTTCTGAGAAGGTATATGCCTATAGCGGTACAAGCAATGTCCATCTGGGCGAATCTGCTGATGTGGCGGATGAAGGCCTTACTGTCGGCATTCAACTTTCGTCTTCATTCAA
>JAEIGA010019914.1_pt1 | contig 10226 bp, 14 predicted proteins | sample 9270691 | NCBI WGS metagenome assembly JAEIGA01 (sample SAMN17057246, study PRJNA624740) | gut metagenome | biome: biome; isolation source: fecal sample | host: Bos grunniens | place: China: Xizang | collected 2019
AGAAATAATAGTAACACTAGAAGAAGAATTAGAAATTAAATTTAATCAAGAAAGTATTTCAAATTTAAATTCTATGTCTAAAATTATTGAGGAAGTAAAAAAAATTAAACAACAATAATAATTAAAGGTTAAAGTAATGAAAAACAATATTGTATTTGAAAAAGAAATAAGTCGTCTAGAATTATTGAAAATAAAAAATATCTCAATAAAAGAAATTACAATTATGATACACAGAAATCATTCTTTTGAAATGATTTCAAGTTTATTAAATTCTTTTTTAGGATATTTTGATTTAAAAGGAATATTTGAATATAGTAGCTATGATGATAGTTTAACTTTTCCACAAAATATGAATGCTGATTTACATATTTTATGGTTAGATTTAGATAGATACAACAAAGAATCTTTACCTGCATTTTTAAATGAAAAAATAGACGAATTATCATCATTAACAAATACTCCAATTATTTTGGGTCATATTGGCAAGTTGGAAAATTTTAATAATAAATCAGCATATATTGTCGATGTGGAAAAAATTATTCGGAATTTAGGTGATATAGCTTATGATCTGGAAAAAGAAAAATATTCAGGAACAAAATTATCTGCAAAATCTTCAATTTTAATAGCTCAATATTTAGGACTAAAAATAATTCCATCATTTTTTAATTCTCAAATAAAAGCAATTATAACAGATTTAGACAATACTTTTTATAGGGGAATTGTTGGAGAAGATGGAATCAATAATTTAATTCTGAATAAAGCTTATCAACTAAAATTAAAAGAACTATATAATATGGGATATATGCTTTGCATTGCTTCTAAAAATGATAAATATGATGTTAAAGATTTATTTTCAAAAAGAAATGATTTTGAATTAAAATTCGATAATTTTACGTGCGCAAAAATCAATTGGAATTCAAAAGCTCAAAATATTATCGATATGGCAAAAGAGATGAATATAGGCTTAGATTCAATTATTTTTATAGATGATAATATTTCAGAAATTGAATCAGTAAAAACAGCAATACCTTAAATTAAAACGATCTTATTTGAATCAGAAGAATTAACTTTGCAAACTTTAAATCTATATCCTGGTTTTTTGAAAACAAAAATTACTCAAGAAGATATCCTTCGCTCAAAAGATATAAAAGCAAATCGAGAAAGAAATGAGCTAATTAAAACATTATCAAAAGAAGAATATTTCAAAAAATTAGGTATAAAAATAGAACTTTCTTTAAATGATAAAAATCATATTGAGCGAATAACAGAACTTTTAAATAAAACAAATCAATTTATTTTATCTTACAAGAGATATAATATCGCAGATGTAGAGAAATTCTTCTATTCTGACAATGCTTGTATTGTGACAGCAAGTATGTGCGATAAGCTTTCAGATAGCGGGATTATTGCAATTTTAATTTGCAAAAAAGAAAATGAAAATTTACTTATAGATGAATTGACTTTTAGTTGTAGAGCTCTAGGAAGAAATATTGAAAATATCGTAATATCTAAAATGATTCAAATTTCAAAAGATTATTTAAAAACAACAAATAATGTATTGATTAATTATAAAAAAGGCCCAAGAAATACTCCTGCGTTAACTTGGCTTGAAAGTTTTGCTGACGAAAAAGTGCAACAAGAGGGCTGTATTAAATATCAAATCAATAACAATATTCAAACATTTGGATTAGAGGTAAAAGAGCTATGCAAGACCAACTAAAGTTACATCATATTGGCGTTGCTACAAGAAATATAGAAAAAGAATTTGAAGTGTTTTCAAAATTAGGATATAAAAAATATTCTGAAATTTTTGAAGATGAAATTCAGCATATGAAAGGTTTATTTATTAAAGCTGAAAATCAACCTTGTCTTGAATTAATAGAAGGGGTTGGAGAACAGAACCCTGTAAAATCTCACATTCTAAAAGGAAATAAATTTTATCATATAGCATATGAAACAAAAAATATAGAAAAAGATTTACAAAATTTTATTGAAAATAAAAGCGCTCGAGTAATTGTTCCAATAACAAAAGCTGTGTATTTTAAAAAAATTTGTTTTATATTACTTCCTAATATGACAATTATTGAACTTGTAGAACTAAAAGAGTCTTAAGTAGAAACTAAAGTTACAATTATTTGTTTTGCTTATAACAAAATATTATTCTTCAAACATAATAAATTTCACATGAAAACATTGATTTCTAAAAAAGTATGATATAAAAAAGTTCTAATTCAGTCTATCGAGAGAGTCATATCTCTCGTTTTTTTATGTCAAGCATTTTTATGGCAAGCGTTACTTTAATTCAACAAGCCCATATCAAAAAACAACAAAAAAAATCGGAGGTTTTCGTTTAAAACCCCCGATTTTGTAAATCTTTACAAGTCCTATACAGCGTATACTGAAACTTGTTTTCTATCACGTCTGTGTGATTCAAATTTTACTTGTCCATCAATTAGAGCAAATAATGTATCATCAGAGCCAATTCCTACATTGTTTCCAGGATGTACTTTTGTTCCTCTTTGGCGAACTAAGATATTACCAGCTTTTACAATTTCTCCACCAAACTTCTTAACGCCCAAGCGCTTCGCTTCCGAATCACGACCGTTACGGGTGGAACCCATACCTTTCTTATGTGCCATTTTTATTCTCCTTTTTTTATAAGTGATTAAGTGAATAAGTGATTAAGTGATTAAGTGAATAGGTTCATTATACATCTCAATCACTATCGATCGGATTTATTAATCCAATGTAATTATGCTTCTGCTGCTTCTGCAGTTTCAGCCTTCTTTGCAGCAGTTGTTCTGATTTTGTTAATCATAACTCTTGCAAAGCCTTGTCTGTGTCCATATTTTCTTCTATAACCTTTTTTAGGTCTTTGTTTATAAACAATGATTTTCTTTGCACGGTCTGTTTTAAGAACTGTGCCTTCTACTGTTGCTTTTTCAACATAAGGTTGACCAACTTTTGATTTTTTACCGTTACAAATCATAACAACTTTATCGAATACTACTTTTGCATCAGCTTCTTCACCGATAAGTTCGATATCAACGTAACGACCTTCTTCAACTTGGTACTGTTTACCACCTGTTTCGACTATAGCGTACATAGTTACTTCCTTTCTTTTTGAGGAACCGTAATCACTTACTAGAGCGATTTTAGGCACGGTTAACCTATCTAATACTATTTATATAGTATTATTTAATCATGACCAGTATTAAGGTGTCAAGCGCATGTTTTACTAATGTTAAGCTATGTTTAGTTTTGTTCAAAAATTTGCTTTATGCCTTTTAGAGTCAATGTTTTATCCAGATAATCAAATTTTCTTGAAATATAATCTGAAATCAGCTCAGATTGACCGCCTGTTGCGATAATTGTTGCTTTTTCGCCAAGTTCAAGTTCACACTGGCTAATCAAGCCTTCAATTGCGCAAGCTGTACCACGCATAATTCCTGATAGTATTGCCGACTTTGTAGAATCACCAATTGCTTTCTTTGATAACCCAATTTCAATCTCTGGCAGCTTTGATGTATTTAAATTCAACGATTTTAATTGCATATTTAGACCTGGCATAATAACGCCACCTAAAAAAGCTCCTTCTTTAGAGACAATATCAAAAGTAATAGCAGATCCGATATCAACAATAATTGCTGGCAAATGGTAATTGTTTTTTGAATAACACGCATTCGCTATTCTATCAATCCCAACTTCATTTGGGTTAGGCAAATCTATTTTCAAATCTAATTCTGAGCTTTTATCGATTAGCAATGAATTTATATTAAAAAACTTATCTAAGACATATTTTATGGTTAAATCTAGTTCACTAACAACAGAAGCTATTGCACAAGATTCAATCTGATAATTTATATTCAAATTCTTTAGTAATTCTAAATATTCTTTTTTTGAAAAGTTTTTATCTGAAGGTAATCTGAAGATATTTTTTAAAATATTCTTTTCAAAAACACCTAATGTTATATTAGAATTCCCAATATCAACCACAAGAAGCATAAGCTATTCCTCATAATTAGCAAGCATATTGTCAATCATCCTTTTCATTTCATTACGATAGGATAATGGTTTAATTATTTCGCAATCCTTGTCGTAACGCAATAATCTAGAAAAAAGTTCGTTTTTTTCTTCACCAAAGCAAGCTATATACTTACAATTAAATCCAGTTCTCAAAAGTTCTTCATGCTCACGTAATGTATATCTTTGAGCCAAGCCTCCAGTAAGTTTAAATTCAATACGTTCTCCAGAGCATTCTTCTAAAGAAAAGCTTTTACCAAGTATTTCCAAGCCTGAGACTCTACTAATCGAGATATGTCTATATTTACCCTTATAAAGCACTTTAAAAGCTGGTTTATTTTTACATTCAGTTATTTCAATTGGAATACATTCTAATGAAGCTTTTGTTTTCAGCATCAAACAAACTCTGCGTCTTTCTCCTAACGCCTTGTCAAATAATTCATGAACTATTTCTGTTGTTTTTTTATGCACATTTATAATATCTTTATTTGAATATTTATTCAATCTGCTTATAAAAGTATTAAAATAAAAATTGGCTTTGTTTGTTAACTTTTCCACTGCAATGTTTTGTAAATTTTCTATAAGTTTCAAATCGCTTTGAGATAGCTCTAAGCCAAAAGGTAATTTTGATAGAAAATATTTATTATGAATTTTTGATATTTGGATTCCACAATATCTACAAGTGTTAATATATTTACTTATTACACTATTATTAAACACTTCTGTCTTTTCATTTTTATTAAGCTTTTCTATAAGCTCATCCATTGTATAGTTATCTTCTAACAATACTTGTAAAGTTTTAATAACCTGCATTCCAGAAAGATTTTTCTTAACCGCTTGATTAGTACTCATATAATTTTCTCATTTCCTTAATTTTATTAACAACTTTATTTTTGAATTCATCTGGTGCTAAAACTGTACATTTTGCGCCAAATGATAATACTCTCTGCATTGCAAGAAAATCATTGTGATAAAATCCTTCGACAATAAAACCTTCATTAAAATACTCAACAATATTTTCATTAACATCAAGATTTTCTTCTGGAATATTTCTCAAGCTAAATTTTATTTTTACACTATTAGGCTCTATATTATTTTTATTCAACAATCGCGCTAAAATAGATTTTATTCGTCTTACATTAAATACCGTTGACCTTTTATTAATCGAATCAAAAGCATATAAATAAAGCTTATCATTTTTGTAAACTAATTCCTGAGCAATAACTTGCCTTCTTGTTTCATTTAATAGTTCAGACCTCTTATATACTAAATCTAAAGTTCTTTTATTTTTACAATCTAAAATTAAATCCTTAACCAATCCAATATCATAATATTTTAGAGCAGAAATTCCCAAAATAGATTCTCTGCTTTCTTCATCGCAAATATAAAACGCTATTTTTCTAAACAACTCATCATATTGAATCAATGTTTTTAAATCTGACTTCTGTTTCAGTATTTTATATATTTTCTTTAAAATCTTCAATTCATCTGCTGAAACCTTTATAGTAAAAGGATGTTTTGTTAGTACATATTTACCATTAGTTTTAGAAGAAACTCTTGAGACTTCACATCCCATAGATTTAATAGTATTTAAATCTATTCTAATGATATCATCAGAACTATTTTCATCCATTATTTTTAAGTCAATAAAAATTTGTTTTATTTCATCAAAAGAACGAGGCTTAACAATTAAAAGCCCGATAAAGACAAGCGCCCTTAGCCCTGTTAATGATATTTGATTCAATTCGACATTATCAGCTAACTTAAACACTATTATCTCCTATTTATTAGCTAAATCAATTAAATATTGGATAGTCCTCTCACAGTAATATCTATCTTCCGATGAAAATGGTAATACATCGCCACCGAATTCCTTTTTTACATCCGCTAAAACTTTTTGAATTTTTCCTCTTTGGATATAATCAATTTTAGTTACAATGGTAAAAATTGGTAAGTTATAAGCTTCGACCCATTTTCTCATCTGAAAATCATTTTTTTGAATTTCATGTCTTGCATCAATAAATTGTATTAATGATTTAATTTGTTTTCTATTTAAAAGATATTCTTCTAAATATTTTTGCCATTTAGCTTGTGCTTCTTTAGAAACTTTTGCATAGCCATATCCAGGTAAATCTGCAACCATAAAAATATCCGAAAAATTAAAAAAGTTTATCAAACGAGTTTTTCCAGGTGTATTTGAAGTTTTTGCGATTTTTTTATTATTAGCTAATGCATTTATGAAAGAAGATTTACCAACATTTGAACGACCAAGCAAAGGAAATTCTGCAAATGGAAAATCCGGACACTGTGATAATTTTTCTGCAATAATAATAAAATTTGCTTGTAATTGTTTCATATTATCTTACTTCTTGATTTTCTTTTTCTCTTTTTGAATTTACTTTATGATTAACTAAAGATAAAAATTTATAAAGCTTTTCATTATTAACAACTGTAATCTGCGTTTTATCCTTCATCAAAGTAACATCGCAGGATGGCTTATTCTCAAATATATTACCAGTTTGAATACTTATTATCTGAATAAAATTATCCCTTAATATACTCAACGGTTCTTTTAAAAAAGTTTCAAATGACCTAAATATATTCATACTTTACTTACTTCTATCTTATTATTAATTATTGTATAATAAAAAAGTGAATTAGTGAATAAAATCAAAGCATTTTTAATAGAAAGTTTTATTTTGAATACAAAAGAAAAAGAATATCTAGAGGGCTTTAAATCATATCTAAGTGTTGAAAAGAATTTTTCTGAGCACACATTAAACGCTTATTGCTCTGATATCGTAAGCTTTATTCTTTGGCTAAATAATACAAGCGTAATTGATGCTAATTTCGATAAACTGCGCGAATATTTACATTTTATTCAAAAATTTGATTATAAAAAAACAACTATTGCAAGAAAAATAGCATCTATAAGAACTTTTTATAAATATTTATTCAGAGAAAGATTTATTGATTCAAACCCCGCAATCTCACTTTCTGCACCTAAAAAACCAAAATCATTACCCAAGTTTCTTACAGTTGACGAAATAGAAAAAATACTAAACAATATCAAAATAGATACGCCGGCAGGTTTTAGAAACCGTGTTATCCTTGAATTACTCTGGGCTACTGGCATGCGTGTCTCTGAGCTTAGCAATCTGAACTTTGGTGATTTAAATATTGAAGAAAACGAAATTAGAGTCTTTGGTAAAGGCGCAAAAGAGAGAATTGTACTTATTTCAGAAAGAGCAAAAGAATATTTAGTTCAATATATTAAAACCGCTAGAAATCTTTTAGCACCAGGATATGATATCGGAGAGATTAACGATAATAGCCCGTTATTTATAAATAATACAGGATATAGATTACAAAATAAAACCATTAGAAACGCCATAAATAATGTTGTAGAAAAAATAGAGCTTCCTAAAAAAGTTACTCCACATATATTTAGGCACAGTTTCGCAACACATCTTATAGAAAATGGAGCGGATTTGAGAGTCGTACAAGAGCTTCTTGGACACGCTGGAATATCTAATACGCAAATCTATACACATATATCAATGAAACGCCTACAAGAAGTCTACGGTTCTGCTCATCCACACGCTTAGGTTATTCTTTATTCTAATATTTTAATAAGATTTTCAGCAATAGAATCCGATTTAACCCCTATTTTATCCACATTTTCTGTATTTTTTATATTATTTTCTTTATTTTCTTGATAAGACTTACAAGCGTTTATACAAGCAAGAGCTGTAGCTATTATTGAAAAAGCAACAAGCAGACCATTTTTCACATTTTCTTTTTTAAGAAAGTTGGTCGTCTGTTTAGTATATGTTTTAAGACTATTCTTACAAGAACTCCAGTTCCGATTCACAGTGGATTTTAAAATTGGGGCCGACTTAAACGAAACATTCATTAAACATACACCTTTCTAATATTTTCATAATCACTACATATATATTAAGTATTCGGCTTTGAAAAAATTGCTATTAATTTTAGTTTTATTAAAATCTCTTCACAAAAATTATAATTAAAATAAAATCATACATGCATTATAAAAAAGAAAGTCTTGCAGATTGTGCAAGACTCATAAATATACATTTACCCCACTAACTTTATACCACACAAATATATTTCATGTCAAGTACTCCATTTAGTGGAAATAAATTATCCCCTTCTGCTTCCTAAAATACCTTATAATCAAATAATTAAAGACCTACTCAACGCTTCAATTATTCAACGAATCTCTAAGCATTCTGAGCTAATTTTTCTCTAACTAAAGTCTCCACCGTATTTAATATATCAGGGTTATTAGCCAAGAATTCTTTTGATTTATCGCGTCCTTGACCAAGTTTTTCATCATTAAAACTAAACCAAGAACCTGCTTTTTTCACAATATCCAAATCAACAGCTACGTCTAAGATATTACCTATCTTGCAAATACCTTTACCAAAAATAATATCAAACTCAGCAGTTCTAAAAGGTGGAGCAACTTTGTTTTTCAAAATTCTTACTCGAACGTGATTACCAACATCTTCTCCATCACCTTTAAGACCTTCGACACGTTTGATTTCCATACGAACTGAGGCATAGTATTTAAGAGCATTACCACCAGTTGTAGTTTCTGGATTGCCATACATAACACCAATTTTTTGTCTTAATTGGTTAATAAAGATAACTGTTGTATTAGTTTTTCCAATAATACCTGTTAGTTTTCTCAAAGCCTTTGACATTAATCTTGCTTGCAAGCCCATTTGCTGATCTTCCATAGAACCTTCGATTTCAGCTTTTGGAACAAGAGCTGCAACAGAGTCAACAACTATAATATCGACCGCACCTGAACGTACTAATTCTTCTGTAATATCTAAAGCTTGCTCACCTGTATCAGGCTGAGAAATTAATAACTCATCAATATTTACGCCAAGATTTCTAGCGTATTCTGGGTCAAGAGCATGTTCTGCATCAACGAAAGCAGCAATTCCACCTTTTTTTTGACATTCAGCAACAATATGCTGAGCCAGTGTTGTTTTACCAGAAGATTCTGGACCGTAGACTTCTATTATACGACCTCTAGGAACTCCACCAACTCCTAATGCCACATCAAGAGCAAGAGCTCCTGTAGGAATTGTTTCAACGCTAACAGCAGGCTTATCACCTAGCTTCATAATAGCGCCTTTACCAAAATCTTTTTCTATTTTATCAATCGCCATTTTTAAGGCTTTAATTCTATCCTCTGATGGAGATACGATTTCTTTTTCAGCCATTATTAATTCCTTTCTTTTTTAGAAGGGAATAGGGAAATAAGGAAATAGGGGAATAAGAGTTTACAATTTTAAAATTATATATGTAAAACCTTATTGCCTTATTACCTTATCCCCTCATTACCTTTATAACAAAATATTTTCTTCTTCTTTTTTTACATAGAACCCACACATAAGCGGTTTGAAGCTATTCAAAATATTTTTTAATTTGAAATTTTCTTTATTCAACTCATTAACTTTGTTCTTTAAATTTTCATTCTCTGTCTTACATCTAACAAGCTCTAATACAACATCGTCCATGCCTTCTAATTTTTCATCAAGAATTTTTGTCATAGATTCAGTAATATTATTTTCCATCTTAGTCAAAGTATCAAGAAGGTTATTAACAACCATTTGAGAATTAGGCTTAGAAACAACTGAAAGAGCAGATTTCTTTTCATTCATTTCTGCAACAATAGAAGATTTTGCATTCTTTAATTTTCTTACTTCATCAACAGAAAAATAAATTTGACCCTTATTATCTTTCTTAGGATTAACAGAAGTCTTTTTGCAAAGTTCTACAATTTCTTTATTATCTATATTCAAAAGTTTTCTTACGTCATTAGGTAAAAGTATTTTTTCTGGATTTGCGTTCATTAAAAAATTCCCCCTCTTGTACTCCAATACAATTTATATTGTAGTTAATAAAAATTTTTATTTCCACACTTTGTAAATAATTTGTAACAACGAATTTTTTACAATTTTATTTGCATGTAAAATAAGCAGAATAAAATGTGCTCACCAAAAATAAGAATAAAAAAGGTGGGTATGCTAACGCTTTACCCACCCTGTTTTTTTATAAATTAATTCTTATAATGAACAAGCGCAAACGCCGTCTTTGCAACAATATCCAAGAGCTTCTTGAGCTTCAGACATTCTTACTTTGATACGTCCGTCTACTGC
>JAEIGA010019915.1_pt1 | contig 10226 bp, 9 predicted proteins | sample 9270691 | NCBI WGS metagenome assembly JAEIGA01 (sample SAMN17057246, study PRJNA624740) | gut metagenome | biome: biome; isolation source: fecal sample | host: Bos grunniens | place: China: Xizang | collected 2019
AGAACACCCATACCGGGACCCACCTCCAGGGTAGGCATCACACTCCCCTCATCCACCAAAAGGGCCTGCGCAATAGCTTTTGCTATCGACAAATCTGTCAAAAAGTGCTGGCCCAAGGCCTTCTTCGCTCTAACTTCCATAGTTCTTCAATTTTCTTTCGCAAATATACAATTAATCAAAGTAAAAGATTTGATTTTATTGCTATTTTTGTCGGTTGTATTTTTGACGAATTAAAATCTAACAATATATGTACAGAACTCATAATTGCGGGGAGCTCCGCATCTCAAATGTAGGCCAGACAGTGACTTTGGCAGGATGGGTACAAAAATCTAGAAAACTTGGCGGCATGACCTTCGTGGATCTTCGCGACCGTTATGGTATCACACAGCTTGTAGTGGACGCTTCTGCCGCTACAGAGGTAGTCGAGACAGCATCTTCACTTGGTCGTGAGTGGGTAATCCAAGTGACCGGAACAGTGATTGAACGCCAAAGCAAAAACGCCAAAATGGCTACCGGTGAGATCGAAATCTCCCTTTCAGAGATCAAAGTGCTGAACAAAGCCAACACCCCTCCATTCACCATCGAAGATGAGAGCGACGGCGGTGAAGAGCTTCGTGCAAAATATCGTTACCTCGACCTTCGTCGTAACCCACTTCAGAAGGCTATCAAACTTCGTCACCAACTCGCTCACGAAGTCCGCAACTACCTGGATGGTGAAGGCTTCCTTGAGATCGAGACCCCATACCTTATCAAATCTACCCCAGAGGGTGCACGTGACTTCGTGGTTCCTTCACGTATGAACCCGGGTCAGTTCTATGCACTTCCACAGTCTCCTCAGACATTCAAACAGCTCCTTATGGTAGCTGGCTACGACCGCTATTTCCAGATCGTACGCTGCTTCCGCGATGAAGACCTCCGTGCTGACCGTCAGCCAGAGTTCACCCAAATCGACTGCGAGATGTCATTCGTAGAGCAGGAGGATGTACTCAACACCTTCGAAGGTATGATGAGAAGACTTTTCAAAAACATCCTTAACGTAGAGATCCCTAACCCTATTCCACGCATGAGCTGGTACGACGCTATGGACTTCTACGGCAGCGACAAACCAGATATCCGCTTCGGAATGAAGATTCACGAAGTTACCGACCTGGTACAAGGTCACGGCTTCTCAGTATTTGACAGTGTAGAGTATATCGGTGCCATCAATGTTGAGGGTACTGCCAACTATACCCGCAAACAGATCGACGAACTTACCGAATGGGTTAAGAGACCTCAGGTAGGTGCCAAAGGTCTTGTCTATATCAAAGTCAATGAAGATGGCTCTATCAAATCTTCAGTGGACAAATTCTACACACCAGAACAACTTCAGGCAGTTGCTGACCGCTTGGAGGCTAAGAAGGGAGATATGCTTCTTCTTCTATGTGGCGCGAAGAGAAAGACCCAAAATATGCTTGGTGTCCTCCGTATCGAGATGGGTAACCGCCTCGGCCTACGCGATCCATTCAACTTCGCACCTCTATGGGTAGTGGATTTCCCTCTTGTAGAGTGGGACGATGAGACTCAACGCTTCTACGCAATGCACCACCCATTCACCGCTCCAAAACCAGAGCACCTGGATCTTTTCTACAGCGACAAGAAAGAGGATCTTGAAAAAGTTTGTGCCAATGCATACGACTTCGTCCTCAATGGTACCGAGCTTGGTGGTGGTTCTATCCGTATCCACGAAGCAGCTATGCAGGAGAGGATGTTTGAGGTTCTTGGCATCTCTAAAGAGGATGCAGAATACAAATTCGGCTTCATCATCAATGCATTCAAATTCGGTGCACCTCCTCACGGTGGTCTGGCATTCGGATTCGACCGCGTTTGCTCACTATTCGGCGGTCAGGAGACCATCCGCGACTATATCGCATTCCCTAAGAACAATCAGGGCCGCGATGTGATGATTGACTCACCTTCATACATCGACCAGGTACAAATGGACGAGCTGTTCCTTGAGAGCAAAGCTGAAAAACACGAATAATAATTTTTGAAGAATATGTTGGAACAACAGATACAGAACGACCTTAAAGCCGCTATGCTTGCCAAAGACAAAGTGGCTTTGGCCTCTATCCGCGGTATCAAAGCAGCCATCCTCCTTGCAAAAACTGCAGAGGGTGGCCAGAAAGATACCATTGAGGATGCAGAACTTGTAAAAATCATCCAGAAACTGGTAAAACAACGCAAAGAGAGCGCAGCAATCTACACCGAGCAGAACCGCCCTGAACTGGCAGAAAACGAACTTGCAGAGGCTGCTGTAATGGAAAAATACCTCCCCAAAGCACTTAGCGAAGAGGAGGTAGAAGCTACTGTCAGAGAGATTATCACCCAAGTGGGTGCCTCATCTATGGCCGATATGGGCAAGGTGATGGGCGTTGCCACCAAACAGCTTGCAGGTCAAGCTGACGGACGCGTTATCTCTGGTATAGTGAAGAAGCTTTTGAGCTAAACCCTACAAGCATCCCGTAGAACCTTTCAAAATTCTCATCACAGAAGTTTTGATAGGTGTCTCTCGGAGTGTGATAGTAATCGTGATAGTCCCCGTCTACAGACATGTAGAACACGGGGACATTTTTTTGTGCAAATGCGTAGTGGTCGCTGTCATCATTCAATCCCTCAGGGTTGATCGCCTCAAATGGTACAGGAAGCTCTCTGTTTGCCTCCTGGAAAAGCTCCATCACGCTTTGAGCGTTCTCTGATATCTGGTATGTGAGATGATTAGCATTGTCTGCTATCATATCTATCTCCACATATGCAAATACATTGTCAAGTGGGATTCTTGGGTTCTCAGCATAGTAGAAAGCACCCAAAAGGTTCTCCTCCTCCGCATCTGTAAACAGGAACATCACAGAGTATTCCGGTCTGTTCTCCTGATAGTATTTTGCCAGGGCGAGCATCATTGCCACACCTGAAGCATCATCATTGGCACCATTGAAAAGATTATCCCTACCCATAAGGCCCAAATGGTCGTAGTGGGATGATAGCATCAGACATTTCTCAGGATTTTTAGTGCCCGGAATATATGCCATTATATTGTGGGCATCCTTCACAGGGATCATCTCATTGTCAATATTCACCTCTATCTTCTTGGCATCAGATGGGAATTGTGATGTAGTCAGAAGGACAGGAACATTGGCTGTATAATAGCTTCTCGCCTTGAAATATGGGAAAAGGTGATCGCTGCTGCTCTTAAGGATGATACCACCCACATTTTTAAGTGGTACAAGATATGGCATATATCTCTCGTATGGATGGAACTCGAGCTTCTCCTGATATGCATCCCAGTCTATAACCACGAATTTGTCCTTGAATCTGCCGCTATCCACATATTTTACAAATCCCTCAGAAGTGAGGTATTTGTTATCAAGGTAGGCCACATCAAATGTGCCGTGAGCACCTGCAGAGAACTCCTTGGCCACATAGTCCACTGTTGCCACAAGCTCTTTTCCATCCACCACTACCTCCATATCACCCCACAATACATTCATAGGGTAAGAGAAGTGCTGGAGATAAGCGAGCTCCTCAGCTGTGCCCTCAGACCATCTTGCGGTGCCGCAAGGGGAGATTTCACTCTTGTATGGAGGTTTGAGACCCACCTCCTCCTTAGTGGCTGCAGGGGGTGCAGATACCCCAAGTTCCCTCAACTCACCGATGATATATCTGGCCGCCTTCACATCTCCATCCTTATAGAGGCTCCTTCCATAATACTCATCCGACGAGAGCTCCTTTACTATTTTATGGTAATACTCCTTCTGGTCAGACACCTTTGGTGACTCTGCACAACTGACCATAAACAATACAGAAGCCAATGCGAGAACTATCTTTTTCATAAATCTATTCTATTTTATAAGGTTAGCTATCATAATGGTGATAATCACCACAGGGGCCACATATTTTACGATAAAGTAGATGGTATTCAAAAGCCACCTCTTGATGCTGAGTGTGCCACCATTGGACATCTCGTCCATGAAGTCTGACTTTTTAAGCTTCCAACCCACAAAAATCACAAGGAGAAGACCGCCACCGGTCATAAACACATTCGCTGACATGAAGTCAAACAGATCGAAGAAGTTGAGACCGAAAATTTTGAAATCTGCGAGAATACCCTGAGACAAAGAGCTTAGTATGCCCAATGCAAAAAGGAAGAAGAAGCAGATAGTTACTGATTTGCCTCTGCTCATATTGAACTCCTCTTTGAAGTATGCCACAGGAACCTCCAATAGGGAGATTGAAGATGTAATCGCTGCAATAAACAGGATAATGAAGAAAGCTATAGCAATAATGGATCCTCCCGGCATCTGTGCGAAGATATGGGGCAATGTGACAAATACAAGACCCGGACCTTCAGATGGTGAAATGCCGTATGCAAAGACTGCAGGCATAATGGCAAGACCGGCAATCAAGGCAAAAAGGGTATCAAACAAACTTGTTAAAGATGCTGTAACTGAGATATTTTCCTTCTTGCTCACATAAGAGGCGTAGGTCATAATGGTACCACATCCGATACTTAGAGAGAAGAATGCCTGTCCGAGTGCGTTCAGGACTGTGTTTGGTGTCACTTTTGAAAAATCTGGTTTGAAAAGGAACTCAACACCTTTATGGCTTCCAGGGAGTAAAAGTGAGTTTACAGCAATGGCCACCACCAGCACAAAAAGCACAGGCATCACAAGTTTTGAGAACTTTTCGATACCGTCCTTGACCCCTTTCACAACCACTACACAGGTAATTATCAAGAAGATGGCAAGATATATAATAGGCTGCCATACACTTGATACAGAGTCACTGAACATATTTGTTAACTGCGCCTGATCAGAGGTAGTGAACTTAAAGGTAAGCGACTTTACCAGGTAGTCAATAGTCCAACCACCCACCACTGAGTAGAAAGCCAAAACACAAAGTGCACTGATCACTGCTACGAGACCCACCCAGTTCCATTTGGTCCCGGGGGCAAGTTTCTTGAATGCTCCGAAGGTATTGGTCTGAGTCCTGCGACCCATTATAAACTCTGAAAATACGATTGGGGTACATAGTACAAAAACGAAAAAGAGGTAGATGATGATGAATGCAGCACCACCATTTGTACCCACCAAATATGGGAATCTCCATAGATTTCCAAGCCCCACTGCAGATCCGATAAGGGCCACTAATACTGCGAATCTGCTACTAAAACTGTCTCTGTTTGCCATATTTATTTTTTGATATACTCTACAAAAGAAAATTTGAGTCCCGATTTCTCATCGGTAAACTGCTCTGTGCGCGAAGCCTCGCGCCAAATGTTGAGGTCTATCGCCGGGAAGAAGACCTCTGCATCATCAATCACTGTCTCCACCTCGGTGATATAGAGCTTGTCGGCCAATGGGAGGGCCGCTGCATATATCATTCCGCCACCCATGATGAAAACCTCCTCATCTTGGGCACAGGCAGACTCTATTGCTGCAGGCAATGAATTGAAATACTCCACACCATCTCTCAAACCCTCAGGCTGCCTCTTGCTCACCACAATATTTCTCCTCTTGGGGAGAGGTCTGAAGCCAATGGATGCAAAAGTGTTGGTCCCCATTATCACTGCATGTCCGGAGGTTACCCTCTTGAAGTATTTGAGGTCCTCCGAAATATGCCAGGGCATATCGTTCCCTTTGCCGATAGCATTATTGGATGCTATTGCCACTATAATTGATAACATACTAAACTGCAATAGGTGCTTTAATGAGTGGATGAGGATCGTAACCTTCCAGGGTGAAATCCTCATAGTCAAAGTCAAATACACTCTTCACATCGGGGTTGAGCTTCATCACCGGAAGCTCCCTTGGCTCCCTTTCCAGCTGGGTCTGCACCTGCTCAAAGTGATTTGTGTAGATGTGGGCATCGCCCAATGTGTGTACAAAGTCTCCAAGCTGATAACCGCACTCCTGTGCAATCATCATAGTGAGAAGGGCATATGAAGCAATATTGAATGGGACGCCGAGAAATACATCGGCACTCCTCTGATAAAGCTGGCAAGATAGCTTCCCGTCTGCCACATAGAACTGGAATAGGGCGTGACAAGGGGGGAGGGCCATTTTTGACACCTCAGAGACATTCCATGCCGACACGATGTGACGACGTGAATCGGGATTATTCTTGAGTGATTTGATGACCTCTGAAAGCTGGTCTATAGATTTGCCGTCTGCACCGGCCCAAGAGCGCCATTGGTGGCCATATACAGGACCCAAGTCTCCATTCTCATCTGCCCATTCATCCCAAATGGTAACTTTGTGATCGTGGAGGTATTTGATATTTGTATCACCTTTTATAAACCACAAAAGCTCATAAATGATCGATTTGAGATGAACCTTCTTGGTGGTAAGGAGAGGAAAACCTTTCGACAGGTCGAAACGCATCTGATAACCGAAGATGGATTTGGTACCGACACCGGTCCTGTCATGCTTCAGGGTACCCTCTTGAGTGATTTTATATAGCAGGTCTAAATATTGTTTCATAGCGCACACATTTTAATGACTCAAAGATAACTATTTATAAAGTATTATCGGCAAATGGTCACTAACTCCACCCAAATATTTTGGACCACTATAAGTTCTTGCCGGCTTCTTCGAGAGGTACTGGTTATCCCTCTCCAGGAGAAAATCGGGATTATAAATCTCCATTTTACACTCCGCCAAAGGATCTGATACCACAAAATGGTCTATCAGCTCCCACTCCCCCTTGTATTTTAATGTCCCCTCCTTTTTCAGATCAAACCTGCCTGAAAGGATATGCAGGGGAACTTTTGCAAGTTTCAAGGCCTCCAATGGTTCAGAACCATAAGTGTCATTCAGGTCACCCATAATGATTATTTTGGGATCGGAATCGGGTGAGGATACAGATATCGAGTCTGCCATCTTCACCACCTTCAGAGCAGAGGCCATCCTGTTGGGTGCTGAACGCTTCTCCCCTCCCAGTTTTGAAGACCAGTGGTTTACAAAGATATGGAGCGTGTCTCCTGAGTGGAGCTCCACCCCTTTGGCATATAAGATATGTCGTATCGGCTTCTCCGGGTAAACCCTCTCCACCTCTATATTCCTAATCTCGAGCGGCAGGAAATATCCCTCCCTGTATAGAAGGGCACACTCTATCCCCCTCGGATCATACGAATCTCTGTGGATATATTTGTAGTCCAGCTTGGCAAGTGGGGTATCCGTCACCAGCTCTTTGAGAACATAACTGTTCTCCACCTCTACCATACCCACCAAAAAAGGGTACTCTCCGTAGCTGTCACGCACAGAGAGTATTGTTTTGGCTATAGCGTTACGTTTGGAATTGAAACGTCTTCTGCTCCAAAATTTGTCACCCAGAGGGGTAAATTCATCGTCAGCGGTATCGGGATCGTCATACGTATCAAAATAGTTCTCCACATTCCAGCACATCACCGGTGCCTTCCACCCTTGTGAGAAGAGATATAAAGGGGATAGAAGAAGGAGGAGGATTATAAAAAATGTATGACTGTAAGGTCTCATCTTTATAGCAACTCCTTCCACATATGGTACGCAGATGGCAACAAGTGGATACCATCGCAGGTGTGCTGTGCACTCAAATCTCCATTTTTATCAGAAAGAATTGGTGCCAGGTCTATGAAGTTGTAACCATATTTGAGCGCATTTGCCTTAAGCTGGGAGTTCAGATATGCCACCTTCTCATTTATACCCGGATAGAGCTTGGTAAGGGGATTTACAGGGAGTGTGGTAGAGATGGTAAGCTCTGCATCAGGCATGCGGTCACAGATAGCCTCTATCAGCTGCTGATATCTGTTCCATACCTCCTCCTTAGCCACATTTGAATCCTCAAACATATCGTTGACACCAGACAAAAGGTATATTTTGGCAGGATTTTCATCTACTATATCATCCAGGCGGTCAAGAATACCGAGCACTGTATCACCACTGATACCTCTATTGATCACCTCAGCAGCATCCCTCTCCAAAAGCTCATTCCACCAGCAGTTGTTGGTGATGCTGTTACCGAGCATTACCACCTTCTGGTTTGTATTTGGAATGGATCTGAAGATAGACAAGCGTGCTATATAGTGTGCAGAACGACCTGCATATCTCTCCTTATAAGCCTGAGCATAACGTCTGGCAGGATCGATGCTTCTGTCTGAATGGACGATGATAGGGTCGTTGGTAATGGTGTTTCTCGCCTCAAGACCGATATATGGAGCCACAGCTTTAGCTATAATCTCATAACCGGCACCATTTATCCTGTTGTCACCCACACAATAGCTCTCTGAGATATACCCGCTTTCATCACATAGGAGTGAATTGAGGTCAATAAATTTCTTGGGGAACTTCTCCTTGATATAGTCATTGATCACTTTAGCACTGTCGGCAAGAGAGCCCTCAACCTTTTTGGAACCCAAATCCGGAACGACAGATAGGAAATAGATCTTACTCATAGGAGAGGTGGCTTTTGCCACTTTCAAAATCTCTGCTATCCTCTCTTGGGTCTCTGCCACATTGCACCCCTTCTTCAAATCGAAAAGACCGGTAGAGATAATAACCTTATCAGGGTGAGATTTCATAATATCCTTGATTCTGAATAGAGTACATTCTGTACCTTCCAGCGCAATACCTCTGTTCTTGACATTATTGGCACCATAAAAAGCGTCCCACATGCCTCTGTCAGCGACATCATCACCCATGAATACGATATCACCCTTATTGATGGAGAATGTATTGTAAAGTTCGTGCTTCTCCTGGAAGTAGGTTATCTGACCATGAAGAGAAGGATATGCAGCCTCCTCTTTAGGAGAAGAGCCACATGCTGTAGCCAATATTGCCACAGACACAAGTGCTAAAATACCTCTTAATTTCATAACAACGCTTTTATCAGACTATACATTGAAAAGGAAGTGCATCACATCACCATCCTGAACGACATACTCTTTACCCTCGATACCGAGTTTACCCGCTGCACGGCAAGCAGCCTCCGAGCCATACTCCACATAATCGGCATATTTTATAACCTCAGCACGGATAAAACCTTTCTCAAAATCGGTATGGATAACACCGGCAGCACGAGGAGCCTTGTCACCTTTATTGATGGTCCAAGCTCTAACCTCAGGCTCACCTGCGGTGAAATAGGTCTGAAGATTAAGGAGAGAATATGCAGACTGGATCAATCTTTCTACACCCGACTGCTTTAGCCCTATCTCCTCGAGGAACATCTGTCTCTCTTCATAACTGTCAAGCTCAGCAATCTCCGATTCTATCTTGGCTGCGATAACCAACACCTCTGCACCCTCATCAGCGATAGCTGCTTTAAGTCTCTCCACATGTTCGTTACCGGTAGCAGCCGAAGCTTCATCCACATTACAAACATACATGACAGGTTTATTTGTCAAAAGGAAAAGACCTTTAGCAAGCTTCTCGTCCTCTGCATTGTCAAATGTCACCACTCTAGCAGATTTACCCTGAAGAAGTACCTCTTTAAAGCGTAGAAGGATGCTGTAAAGTCTCTTCGCATCTTTATCATTAGTGGTCTGGGCCTGTTTTTCTACCTTTTTGATTCTATTCTCAATGGTCTCAAGATCCTTGATCTGAAGCTCTGTATCGATAATCTCCTTATCTCTTACAGGGTCTACACTACCATCCACGTGTACAATATTAGGGTCATCAAAACACCTTACTACATGAAGGATGGCGTCTGTCTCTCTGATATTTGCAAGGAACTGGTTTCCAAGTCCCTCACCTTTGCTTGCACCTTTTACAAGACCTGCAATATCTACAATTTCAACAGTAGCGGGGACCACTCTTTTGGGTTTGACCAATTTCTCCAACACATTGAGCCTCTCATCCGGAACTACAGTCGAACCCACATTAGGTTCGATAGTACAAAATGGGAAGTTGGCAGACTGAGCCTTACCAGAACTTATACAATTAAAAAGGGTCGATTTACCCACATTAGGCAACCCTACTATTCCACAACGTAATGACATATTTTATAGTATTTCTTTTAAGCGCACAAAGATAGGAAATTATCAAAAGAAAAGAGACTGACTTTTTGCAGTCAATCTCTTTTCATCAATATTTATTGTTATAAATGTTCTACTAGAAGAAACGTGCTCTGTTGTCTTTTACATCACCCATTTGGTTGAATACGTATGGCAACATATTCAATTGGTAAGTAGAAACTTGGCTTTCTCTCATCTTAGCATC
>JAEIGA010019916.1_pt1 | contig 10226 bp, 9 predicted proteins | sample 9270691 | NCBI WGS metagenome assembly JAEIGA01 (sample SAMN17057246, study PRJNA624740) | gut metagenome | biome: biome; isolation source: fecal sample | host: Bos grunniens | place: China: Xizang | collected 2019
TATAGATAAAAATAAAGCAGTAGAAATAATAAAAAAACTTGGTGCAGAAAGATTTTTTTACGGTACAGACTTTCCAATGTGGGATGCGGTTAGTGAATTGGAAAGATTTATGGCATTAGACCTTTCAAGCAAGCAAAAGCAAGATATTTTGGCAAACAATATAAAAAACCTACTTTCTATTAAATAATAGGGTAAAAGAACGTAAAAATACTTGACAAAATTATATTATATATAATATAATCAAAATAATAATTTTATAATAAATGCAGTGAAGGAAATAGACGTATTCCCCCGCATACAGAGAGCCGACGGTTGGTGCAAGTCGGTTGCGAATATATGTCGGCTCGTTCTGGAGCAGAAATTGTGAACGGAAAAAATATTCTAAGTAATGATTTACGGCAAGGCGTCGTTAAAGCCTAAAAGAGAGACCACGTTTTTGTGGTAATATGGGTGGTACCGCGGTTAACATCGTCCCTGAACTATTTAGTTCGGGGATTTTTTATAAATTATTTTGGAGAAAAGATATGAAAAAAATTAGCATTAGTGAAACAACTCTTCGTTTTTATCAAAAAAATGGTGGAACTTTAAGTTTTAAAGAAAAACTGGAAATTGCTAAAAGATTATCTGAACTCGGGGTTGACTTTATTGAAATAGCACCAAATCTAGAAGATAAGGCAGATGAAGTGCTTGTAAAAACTATTTGTGCTTGTGTAAAAAAAGGCACAATTTCTTGTGTTGTCGGTTTAACTGAAGAAGATATAGAAAAAACATACCCTTTAATATCGTCTGCAAAAAAGAAAAAGTTAATTATTAGTATACCTGTTTCTGCAGTGCAGATGGAATATAACTTTGGTAAAAAACCAAAAGTTGTATTAGAAGTTTTAAAAACTCTTACAAAGAAAGCAAAATCACTTTGTGAGGACGTAGAAGTATCTTTTGAAGATTCTACAAGGGCAGAACAAGACTTTTTAATATCTGCAATAAACGTTGCAATAGAAAATGGTGCAAACGCTATTACGTTAACCGATTTGGCGGGCGTAATGCAACCACAAGACGTTGCTGAATTTATTGGCAAGATAAAAGAAGACGTAGCAGACTGGAAAGATACAAAACTATATGCAAGTTTTTCTAACGAATACTCAATGGGTATAGCAAACTATTTTTCAGCAATTAAATGCGGGGTAGACGGTGTAAAACTTTCCGTTTGCAAAAATAGTGAATTGCCAATGCTAGAAAGTTTTCAAAAGGCAAGTGAGTTTATAGGTTATAGTAACGGATTTATAACAGACCTTAATAAAACGGCATTATCAAAACTTGTAAATCAAATATATGCGTTAATAGGCGGACATTCTGCATCGCAAGATAAAGAGGAAGAAAAATCTACCGTCGTATCTAATTTAGATAAAAAATCTATTGAAGAAACGATTAAAAAACGCGGATACGATTTAAGTGCGGAAGATACGCTTAAAGTTTTTGAAGAAATTACCAAAATTGCTAGTAAAAAAGCTGTAACGGAAAAAGATTTAGACGTAATTATAGCGTCAACCGCTATGCAAGTTAAAGAAACTTATTCGCTTGTTAATTTTTCAGTTAACAGCAGTAACGTTTTAACTGCTACGGCAAGCATTACGTTGAAAAAAGATGGCAAACTTATTAGCGGTCTTTCTTATGGAAACGGTAGCATAGATGCTTCATTTTTAGCATTGGAAAAAATTACAGGCAGACATATAGAACTTGACGAGTTTACAATCGGTGCGGTAACAGAGGGTAAAGAGGCTATGGGTGAAGCAATAGTAAAACTTCGCTTTGAAGGTGTTATTTACTCTGGTAGAGGTGTTTCAACCGATATTATCGGTGCTAGTATAAAGGCATACGTAAATGCGTTAAACAAAATAGTTTATGGAGAAGATAAATAATGAAACTTTCTTTTTCTACAAACGGGTGGAAAACTGGTATAAAAAATCTTTTATCTGTTTTATCCGAAAATAAAATAATAGGGCTTGAACTTCACGATTTTAATGATGAAATGTTTGGAGTTGAAAAGCCGTTTTCTGCTACCAATATTAAAAAAACGCAAAAACTTTTCTTTGAGCACGGTGTGAAAATTTCTTGTATAGACTCGACTGAGGATTTTGGTGACGTACAATCTTCTAAGGCAAATCTAAAGTCTTTGTTAAAGACCTTGGAAATTGCAGAAAGTTTCAATTGCCATTACGTAAGAATTCACGCATACGGCGACATAGAGAATGCAGACTTATGTACAACAAATCTCGAGCATTTAATTTCTTCTGCAATAAAGGTTGCAAAAGAAAAAAATATAACCATATTAATGGAAACGATGGGCGTTTATGCAAATTCACAAAATTTAGCAAAACTTCTAGGCGCGTTTGCAACAGATAGATTTGGTGCGGTGTGGGATATACATCATACCGTTCAATTTGGTGGTGAATCCCCAGAACAAACGGTGGCAACGCTTGGAAAACATATTAAACACGTTCATATTAAAGATAGCCAAAAAGTAAACGGCAAGGTAGAATATAAACTTTTAGGAGAGGGTAGTTTGCCTTTAAGGTCTGCGTTTGATGCTCTTCGTTCTGTAAATTACGATGGATATTTTTCATTAGAACTTATGCCAAAATGGCTTGATGCGCTAGGTGAAGTTGATATTGTCGTTCCACAATTTGCAGGATATATGGAAAGTTTTGAAGATATTCCATCTTGGCAAAATAGATTATTTGACAATAAGGCGAAAACTGGAAAATACGTTTGGGAAAAAGAAACGCTTATAGAACGTACGTTTTCTCAAGTTTTAGATAAAATGGTACAAGAATTTCCAGACCAACTTGCCTTTAAGTATACTACGCTAGATTATACAAGAACATATAGCCAGTTTAGAGATGAAGTTGATGAAGTTGCTCGTTCGCTAATGGCAATAGGCGTAAAAAAAGGCGACCACGTTGCTATTTGGGCGACAAACGTTCCAGAATGGTATTTAACTTTTTGGGCAACGGTAAAAATTGGCGCCGTTTTGGTTACAGTAAATACTGCTTATAAAATACACGAAGCGGAGTATTTATTAAGACAATCTGATACGCACACGTTAGTGCTTATTAAAGGATATAGAGATTCAGACTATGCGGGAATAATAAATGCGCTTTGTCCAGAACTAAAAAGCCTAAAAAAAGGCGAGCATTTACACTCTAATAAACTTCCATTTTTAAGAAACGTTATAACCATTGGGTTTGAACAAAAAGGTTGTATGACTTTTAAGGAAATGACGGAAAAAGCAAAACTTGTTTCCAGAGAAGAACTTACAATGGTTGCTAGTTCTGTAAAGGTAAATGACGTTTGTAATATGCAATACACTTCTGGAACGACTGGTTTCCCAAAAGGTGTTATGCTTACGCATTATAACGTTGTTAATAACGGAAAGTGCATAGGCGATAGAATGGATTTGTCAACGGCAGATAAAATGATGTTACAAGTGCCAATGTTCCACTGTTTTGGAATGGTTCTTGCAATGACGGCGTCTATGACGCACGGTGTTACGTTGTGTCCGCTTCCATATTATTCACCACAGCCAGCGCTACAATGTATCAATCAAGAGAGAATAACTTGTTTCCACGGTGTTCCAACAATGTTTATTGGACTACTATCTCATCCAGATTTTAGCAAAACGGATTTTTCTTGTATGAGAACGGGAATAATGGCGGGCAGTCCTTGTCCTGTTGAGATAATGAAACAAGTTCTTGAACTTATGAATATGAAGGAAATTACAATCGTGTATGGGCAAACGGAGGCTTCGCCAGGCTGTACAATGTCATCTACTGATGATTCTATCGACGTTAGAGTTAATACCGTCGGCAGACCGCTTCCTAACATAGAATGTAAAATAATCAATCCAGAAACAAACGAAGAAGTTCCAAACAACACGGTAGGCGAGTTTGTGGCTAGGGGATATAATCTTATGAAAGGCTACTATAAAATGCCTAAGGAAACAGCCAAAGCAATAGACAATGACGGTTGGCTTCACACAGGCGATTTAGCACTTAGATTAGACGACGGAAACTTCAAAATCACCGGTAGACTTAAAGATATGATTATTCGTGGTGGCGAAAACTTATATCCAAAAGAAATTGAGGACTTTTTATATACTCACCCAGATATAAGTGATGCACAAGTTGTCGGTGTTCCTGACCAAAGATATGGTGAAGAGGCATATGCCTTCGTAATATTGAAAGAAGGCAGAACGCTTACAGAAGAAGAGTTGAGAGCATTTTGCATAGCAAATATAGCAAAACATAAAGTTCCAAGATATTTTGAATTTGTAAAGGGCTTTCCAATGAATGCTGCTGGGAAAATATTAAAGTATAAAATGCGTGACGACGCAACAGAAAAAATAAAAAATATAGGTAGATAGGGGATAAAATATTATGTGTGAAATTAAGATAGAAAAATGCGTAAATTTTAAGCAAAAACCAGATTTTTCAAACTTAGGTTTTGGTAAATATTTTACCGACCATATGTTTGTTGCAGACTATACGCCGGAAAAAGGTTGGCATAATGCAAAAATAGTACCTTTTGATTATATTCCAATTCATCCTGCATCAACCGTTCTTCACTATGGTGCGGAAATTTTTGAAGGAATGAAGGCTTATAAAACTGCAGACGGATATCAAATGTTTAGGCCTTATGAAAATGCAAAAAGAATGAATGCTTCTGCGGAAAGACTATGTCTTCCAACGATTGATGAAGATTTGTTTGTAAAAGGTATAGAAACCTTAATTAACATTGACTACGAATGGATTCCAGATAGTGTAGGAACCTCACTTTATATTAGACCTTTTATGTTTGGTAATGATGAAAGTTTGGGCGTTCACGCAGTTAACAACGCAAAATTTGTCGTTATTTTATCACCGGTTGGTAGTTATTATAAAGAAGGTTTAAGCCCAGTTAAAATTATTATTGAAAATCAAGACGTTAGGGCAGTTAGAGGCGGAACAGGTTATGCTAAATGTGGCGGAAACTATGCTGCAAGTTTAAGGGCTGGAAAGAGGGCGTCTTTGAAAGGCTATTCTCAAGTACTATGGCTTGATGGCGTAGAAAGAAAGTATATTGAAGAAGTTGGCGCAATGAACGTTATGTTCAAAATCAACGGCAAAATCGTTACACCTAAACTTACAGGCTCTGTTCTTCCAGGAATCACAAGAAAATCTTGCATAGAAATATTGAGAGAATGGGGATATGAAGTTGAAGAAAGGCTTCTATCTGTAGACGAACTTATAAAAGCAGCGGAAGACGGCACACTTGAAGAAGCTTGGGGAACTGGTACTGCGGCTGTAGTATCGCCAATAGGACATCTTTTCTTTGAAGATACTGACCACGTAGTTTCTAACAATCAAATCGGGGCACTAACTCAAAAACTTTACGACGAACTTACCAGTATTCAATGGGGCAACAAAGAGGATAAGAGAAATTGGTGCTATAAGGTTAAAATTTAATGCAAAATATTCAAGCAAAAAGAGTAACTATATTTTCCGGACATTATGGGAGTGGAAAAACTAACGTAGCCGTCAGTTTTGCAAAACTTTTAAAAAGTCAACAAAGAGACGTTGCTATTTACGACCTAGATATTGTAAATCCTTATTTTAGAACGATAGATGCGGAAAAAGAACTTAGTTTAGGTGGGGTAGAACTTGTTGTTTCGCCGTTTGCAGAAACAAACGTAGATATTCCTGCTATGAATGCAAAAAGTTATCAGATGCTAGCCGACAAAAGCAAATATGCCGTTATAGATTTAGGTGGCGACGATAGAGGCGCACTTGCTATGGGTAGATTTTCTAGCAATTTGAAAGAAGAAGATAATTATGATTTTTTGTTAGTTCTTAATAAATATAGGCCAGAAACTAGAGACGTTGACGGTGTAAAGGCTATTATTAAAGAAATAGAATTTGCAAGTAAGATTAAATTTACTGGCATAGTAAATAACACAAATTTAGGTTCAGAAACAACGGAAGAGATTATTTTAGAGGGCTATGAATTTGCAAAACAAGTGGCAAAGGAAACCGGGCTAGAAATAAAGTTTACTTCAGTAGAGAAAAGATTGTACGATAAGATTAAAAATAAAATAGAAAAATTAATTTCAGTTGACCTAATAAAATACGGCGATTGGATGTAATAGGAGAAAGATATGGCAAATGTAATTTTTGATGAAGAACGTTGCAAGGGTTGTGGTCTTTGTGTAACGGCTTGCCCAAAAGGCATAGTAGAACTTGCAAAAGACAACATGAACTCTAAAGGTTATTATACTGCAAGAGTTGTTGGCATTGAAAAATGTATCGGCTGTGCATTTTGTGCAACAATGTGTCCAGACACGGTAATTAAGGTAGAAAAGTAGGTGAGATTATGGCAGAAAAAGTTTTAATGAAAGGTAATGAAGCATTAGCAGAAGCCGCAATAATGGCTGGTTGTAGACATTATTTTGGTTATCCAATTACACCGCAAACAGAAGTTGCCGCATACATGGCAAAACGTATGCCTAAAATAGGCGGAGTTTTTCTTCAAGCAGAATCAGAAGTTGCCGCAATCAATATGGTTCTAGGTGCTGCCGCTTGCGGAGTAAGGAGTATGACAAGTAGTTCAAGCCCTGGAATATCGCTAAAAAGCGAGGGAATATCCTATATCGCAGGTAGTGACCTTCCAGCACTAATAGTAAACGTGCAAAGGGGTGGTCCAGGTCTTGGCGGAATTCAACCATCACAGTCAGATTATTATCAAACGACTAAAGGTGGCGGACATGGGGATTATAAATTAATAGTTTTAGCCCCAGATTCTGTGCAAGAAATGTTTAGTTTAACTTTTAAGGGTTTTGATATTGCAGATAGATATAGAATGCCAGTTATGCTTTTAACGGACGGAACGATAGGACAAATGATGGAACCAGTTTCGCTAGATTTAGAAGAGGTAAAATCTTATGATAAACCTTGGGCAACAACGGGTACGAAAAATCACCAAGGAAGAAACGTAATCAATTCGCTTTCACTAAATGCAACTCAACTTGAAGAATGGAATAAATCTAGGTTTGAAAGATATGCAGAAGTTGAAAAGAACGAAGTTATGTATGAAGAATATTTAATGGAAGATGCAGAATACTGTTTAGTTTCATTTGGTATTGCTGCAAGGGTATCTAAAAACGCAGTAATAGAACTTCGCAAGAAGGGAATAAAAGCAGGGTTAATTAGACCAATAACGTTATGGCCTTTCCCAGTTGATGCGCTTAAAAAAGCTGCAGAAAAGGTAAAAGCGTTTGTTTCTGTAGAATTAAATATGGGGCAAATGATTACAGATATAAAACTTGCTATAGACTGCAAAAAACCAGTTTATTTATGCAACAGAACAGGTGGCGTTATAGTTGGCACTGATGAAGTTGTTAAAAAGGTAGAAGAAATTGAAAAAGGGGAGGCAAAAGCATGGTAGTATTTGACAAAACTAAAGGATTAACTGATAATAGTTTGCACTATTGTCCTGGCTGTACCCACGGAATTATTCACCGCCTTGTAGCAGAGTGTTTGGAAGAATTGGGCGTTTTAGACAAAACGGTTGGCGTAGCATCTGTAGGTTGTTCTGTTTTTTCATATAATTACTTTAACGTAGATATGATTCAAGCCCCACACGGAAGGGCACCAGCAGTAGCAACGGGTGCAAAAAGGGCTAACCCAGACAACGTAGTATTTACGTATCAAGGTGATGGTGACTTGGCGGCAATAGGAACGGCAGAAACAGTTCACTCTGCAGCAAGAAACGAAAATATCACAATTATCTTTGTAAACAATGCAATTTATGGAATGACGGGTGGTCAAATGGCACCTACAACACTACCTAATCAAATTACGCAAACTTCACCATATGGAAGGGACACAACGGTAGTTGGTTATCCAGTTAAGGTATCCGAAATGCTTTCTCAGGTAGAAGGTGCATCTTACGTAGAGAGGGTTGCAGTTAATAACGTAAAAAATATTAAAGCGGCTAAAAAGGCAATAATGCATGCGTTCAAAAATCAAATTGAAGGCAAAGGCTTTTCTTTAATCGAAGTATTATCTACTTGCCCAACAAACTGGGGCTTATCTCCAGAAAAGGCGATAAAATGGCTAGAAGAAAATATGCAAACTTATTATCCATTGGGGGTATATAAGGACAAGTATAAGGAGGAAAAGTAATATGACAACAAAAATACTAATTGCAGGTTTTGGTGGACAAGGTGTACTTTTCTCTGGAAAGGCTATTGCATATACCGGTCTTAAATGCGGTAAGGAAGTTTCTTGGTTGCCATCATATGGCCCTGAAATGCGTGGTGGTACGGCAAATTGTAGCGTAACTTTATCTGATAGCCCAATTGGTTCGCCAATAGTAGATAAACCAGACGTTTTAATTGCTATGAATCTTCCATCATACGAGAAATATTTGCAATCAACAGAAAAAGATGGATACGTTATTTATGATAGTTCATTAATCTCTACAAAAATGACAAGAGAAGACGTAAAGATTTATGGAATTCCAGCATCACAAATGGCGATTGATAATGGTCTTAACGGGCTTGCAAATATGATAATTATGGGCAAATTCATTAAGGAAACAAATGCGTTAACCCTAGACCAAGTTAAAACAAGTTTAAAATCAATGATTCCTGCAAAAAAGCAAGAACTATTAGAGAAAAATATTAAGGCAATAGAACTTGGTTATAACTTTTAATTTAATAAAAGAATTTAAAAATTGAATAAAAAATATATAAGGCAACTAAAATAGTTGCCTTTTTGTTTGCTTTGTAGCATAAAGGAGTGCATTTTTCATATAAATAGTATATAAACCTAAAAAGGAGATGAAAAATGTCATTTTTCTGTAATTTTCAATCGGATAAATGTCCAGGAGTAATAAATGGAAATCCATTAAATGGCTTATGTGAAAAGGTGTGTATAGAAGCGCAAAAAGTGTTTGATGCTTGTATGCAACAAAGCCAACTAACTGATATAGTATTAACGCTTGGAAGTGTTACTCCGGCAACGCCTACATATCCGCTAACCTTTGTAAGTGCAAAAAGCACGATTTCGGTTGGAACGGTAAGTAATTTGCTTATAGAACCTTTGCCAGAAAGACCAAATGCTGCAAGAGTTAAGGCGGATATAATCGTACCGGTTTCAGTTGCATACGTAGATGCAAATGGTGTGGAAGGTGTTGGCACATCTACGGTAACAATACCAAAAGACGTAATATTAAATATTCCATCAGCATCAATAATGCCATATAACGTAGAAGCGGTAGTGTCTCTTGTATCTACTCAAGGCACGTATACGTCAGAAAATCAATTTGTAATTGATGCTTGCGTTTCGGTTATACTTAAAATAGTTATGAACGTGGAATTATTAGTGCCAAGTTATGGATATGCAGCAATACCACCTTGTCAAGAATACACGCAAGAAGTATGCGCAGGATTTTTTGAACTTCCTATGTATCCAGAATAAAATCAACACAAAAATAAAAAGGGCGATTTGCCCTTTTTATTTTTATAAACAACAAAAAAATTAAGAAAAAAGCCAATTTTTTATAAAATAATTATAATTTTTATATACTAAAAAAAGTTGATTTATAAAAATTGTTGTACTATAATATTGCTATGAAAGTTTTTGCTATAAGTGATTTGCATATTTCAACAAACACAGAAAAGCCAATGGACGTATTTGGCGGTAACTGGGTTAATTATATGCAAAAAATTAGGGAAGACTGGCTAAGTAAAGTTTCTGATGATGACCTTGTTTTGATTGGCGGAGATATAAGTTGGGCTATGAGCATTCAAGATGCAAAAGTAGACCTTGAAACTATTGCCGACCTTCCTGGGAAAAAGATTTTAATTAAAGGTAATCACGATTATTGGTGGAGTGGAATTGGAAAGGTTAGAGACATTCTTCCTAGCAATTTTTATGCTCTTCAAAATGATAGTATAAAATTTAATAACGTAGTAATATGCGGTTCTAGATGTTGGTGCGTTCCAGGTTCGCCAGATTTTACGGAAAAGGACCAAAAAATTTACGAAAGAGAGTCTATTAGGCTAAAATTGTCTTTGGATTCTGCAAAAAAACTAATAAAAGACGGGGACAAGTTAATTGCTTTAATTCATTATCCACCATTTAACGTTAAAAGAGAAAATTCTGATTTTACAAATATTTTTGAAGAAA
>JAEIGA010019917.1_pt1 | contig 10226 bp, 9 predicted proteins | sample 9270691 | NCBI WGS metagenome assembly JAEIGA01 (sample SAMN17057246, study PRJNA624740) | gut metagenome | biome: biome; isolation source: fecal sample | host: Bos grunniens | place: China: Xizang | collected 2019
GGAGCTGACATGATAACCTTCTTTGCACCAGCGGTGATGTGCTTGCGAGCCTTCTCATCCTCGAGGAAGAGACCTGTAGACTCAACAACAACCTCAGCACCTACCTCGTTCCACTTCAAGTTAGCGGGGTCCATCTCTGCAGTGAGGCGGATCTTGTTACCGTTTACTACGAGTGCGCCGTCCTCAACAGCCACTTCGCCCTTGAACTGACCGTGAACTGAATCATACTTAAGCATGTAAGCGAGATACTCAGGCTCGAGAAGGTCGTTGATACCTACTACCTGAATGTCGTTTGCAAAGTTCTCAACAGCTGCGCGGAAAACCATACGGCCGATACGACCGAAACCGTTAATACCAAGTTTAATCATTGTACTTAAATTTAATTAAAACGTTTATAATTAAAATAAAATCTCGTATTCATCTTCTTATTCAGCAAACTTTCATCCGCAATTACACCGCTCAGCTGTGCTACAAGCCACTAAGAACAGAGCAAGAGCAATATACAACAGACGGTAATAACGCAATTTCATAATTCACTTCTTCATGTTTTCTGTGCAAATTTAAGATATTCTTTTCATATTCGCATCTAAAAACACAACAAAATATCACCAAGTCGCACAAAAAATCATTTTCACCACAAAAAGGCCAAGAAAGAAAAACCATAGTTTGCCACATAAAAGTAGCATTCAAAGCAACAAGCACTATTGCTCCTCCCTCTTAGGATAGCAGAATAGACGCAGCAAAGACGACAAAGCTCATATTATCGCCATACAGCTTCTAAGATAAAAAAATCACAAAACATATAAAAAAACAGTCATAATATAAAAAGAGAAAATAGTTTTTTCGTACCTTTGCGACGGAAAATCGTTCTTAAATATTTATATTGTTTTATGAAACAAGACATGATTGTTATTTTGGACCTCGGCAGCCACGAAAACACCGTGCTTGCCAGAGCCATTCGCGCATTGGGTGTATATAGCGAGATTTATCCGCATGACATCACCGCTGCAGAGTTGAAGGCATTGCCTAACGTAAAGGGTATCATCATCAACGGTGGCCCCAACCACGTGATTGACGGTGTAGAAATTGACGTACTGCCCGAAATCTACGAAGCAGGCTTCCCTGTTATGGCCGCCGGCCACGACAAGGCTTTGTGCGACATAAAATTGGCACAGTTCACTGATGACGAGGAGGCTATCAAGGCTGCAGTGAAGGAATTCGTCTTCGACACTTGCAAGGCCGAGGCCAACTGGAACATGAAGAACTTCGTTGCCGACCAGAGTGAGCTCGTACGCCGTCAGGTAGGCGACAAGAAGGTTCTACTCGCCCTCTCAGGTGGTGTAGACAGCTCTGTTGTGGCAGCTCTGCTGCTCAAGGCTATCGGCGACAACCTCGTATGCGTGCACGTAAACCACGGCTTGATGCGTAAGGGTGAATCTGAGGCCGTAGTTGAAATGTTCAAGAACCAACTCAACGCTAACCTTATTTATATAGATGCTACTGACCGCTTCCTCAGCAAGCTTGAGAACGTAGCCGACCCCGAGGAGAAACGCAAGATTATCGGCGGTGAGTTCATCCGCGTATTCGAGGAAGAGGCACGCAAGCTCGAGGGCATCAGTTTCCTCGGCCAGGGCACCATCTACCCCGACATCGTAGAGAGCGGTACCAAGACTGCAAAGTGCGTAAAGAGCCACCACAACGTAGGCGGCTTGCCTGAAGACCTTCAGTTTGAGCTCGTAGAGCCTCTGAAGCAGCTCTTCAAGGACGAAGTTCGTGCATGCGGCCTAGAGCTCGGCCTTCCTTATGAGATGGTATACCGCCAGCCATTCCCTGGACCTGGTCTCGGTGTACGTTGCTTGGGCGCTATCACACGCGACCGTCTGGAGGCAGTACGCGAATCAGATGCGATTCTCCGTGAGGAATTTGCAAAGGCAGGCCTCGACAAGACCGTATGGCAGTACTTTACCGTAGTTCCCGACTTCAAGTCTGTAGGTGTACGTGACAACGCACGTTCATATGATTGGCCCGTAATTATCCGCGCCGTCAACACCATTGACGCCATGACCGCGACAATCGAGCAGGTTGATTGGGCCATCCTCATGAAGATCACTGACCGTATTCTTGCAGAAGTGAAGACCGTAAACCGCGTTTGCTTCGACATGTCACCGAAGCCCAGCGCAACCATTGAGTGGGAATAAATCCATAATCGCCAACGGTTAACATCAACAAGCCTTACAGCACCTTAGAAACGGATACTAGAGGCTGTCAGACGTTAACCGTTGACTTTTCTATAATTTTCACTTACCCTTAACCCTATAAACAGGAAACAGAAAAAGAACAATGACAATAGCAGTAGACTTTGACGGAACCATAGTAGAACATCGCTACCCTGAAATCGGCAGAGAAAGGCCATTTGCCATAGAGACACTTAAAATGCTTATAAGAGATGGGCATCAACTGATATTATGGACCTGTCGCGAAGGAAGATTATTAGAAGAAGCCGTCGAATGGTGCCGAGAACGAGGATTAGAATTTTATGCCACAAACAAGGATTTCCCCGAAGAGACAAAAGACGACGTTCATTATTCGCGAAAACTCAAAGTAGAGCTATTCATTGACGACCGTAATCTTGGAGGGTTACCTGACTGGGGGATTATTTATAAGATGATTTCCGAAAATAAGAACTTCAGCGACATCTATTCTTTAAAAAGCAGAAACGAAGAGCCTACACAAAAAAAACGGAGATGGTTTTTTGGCTAAAATAAAAGAGACCTTACAATAACAAATAATAAAAGGGCGGAATTCCGCCCTTTTATTATTCCAGAAGATTCGTTTACTTTTTCTTATTACTACCCGAATCTGCATAACTACCTCTCATTGCATTACTATAGCCGCCATAGCGTCCATAATTGCCTGCTCCATAATAATAGCCATACTTCCGCTTGGTCAAATCCACACCATTAAGGACAAGGCTAAGATTGTTAAATTTCTTTTCCTCATAAAGTGTATTCAAAGACAGGATATCATTTTTGGGAGTATAATCAGCACGACACACATACACGGTAGCATCAGCTACACGAGCAATTATCAGCGTATCTGTCACCAAGCCCACAGGCGCAGTATCCAAAATCACATAATCATACTTCTCCGCCAAGAATTTAATAGCATTGTCCAAATTAACACGAGTAAGAAGCTCCGCTGGATTAGGTGGAACAATACCTGCCGGAAGGATATCCAGGTTATCATTAATCCCAGAGTTTATAATCTGGCTAAACAACAGCTCCTTATCATTAGGATCACCCGCCAAGAAACTTGTTATACCACTTGTTCTATTGGAGAATCCAAACATTTCTGCCAGACGGGGACGTCTAATATCCAAGCCCAAAAGAATGACTTTCTTACCCAGAAGCGCCAAGCTCATAGCTAAATTTGATGACACAAAAGTTTTACCTTCTCCAGAGGTAGTAGATGTAAATTGAATTACTTTTCCCTCAAGACTTCCGCCCAACATAAACTGCAGATTTGTACGAATAGAGCGGAATATCTCGGCCATCATATCATTCTGATTCTCACGAATAACAATACCACGTTGTCCCTTCTTCAAATCATGAGAAACAGCAACATCGCCCAATACAGGCACCTTTGTCAATTTTTCCAAATCATTACGACCTTCAATCTTAAAGCGCAAGAGTTCTGACAAATAAATCAAGCCCATAGGAATCATACACCCCAACAACAAAGCCACAAAGCAAACTACAGGAGGCCTCGGAGACGTAGGACGTTCATTTGCATAAGCAGCATCTACAATCTTTGCATTATCAACAGTAACAGCCAAAGCGATAGAGTTCTCTTCCCTCTTTTGCAACAGCATCAAATACAAGCCCGACTTCAACTCTTGCTGGCGCATATAAGCCGCCAATATCTTCTCTTGACCCGGAGCATTGGATATCTTGGTATTATACTTAGCCGTTTGCTTATCAAAACTGTTCTTTTGTATCGTCAATGAGTTATAAAGCGTCTCCACAGAAGTCCTTATTGCTTCCGCCATCAGACCGACACTTGTTGTCACATCCATAACAGCAGGGTTACTTTCTGCAGCAGTACGCAACAAACGATTACGTTCAACCACCCCCTTATTATACTCCGCAATAAGAGCCGACAAGGGAGCATCAGCCAGGCCCACATTAGCAGGAATAGCCTGCAACACATTCTCAGGGTTATTTACATATTCCCTCAAATAGGTAATCAGCTTTAGCTGAGTGGTTATCTCCAGATTTTTCTTCTCATACAATGAATTCTCCTCCAACATTATACGAGCGTCCCCTACCAAATCCGTCAAACCCGAATTTTGTTTGTATCGAGCCATCTCCTGCTCTGTTTCATCCAACTCCTTTTCTACGATTGCCAGACGTTCTCTTATAAACTCCTCCGTCCGCATCGCCACCATATTCTTATCATTATTATTCTGACGATTATATGCAGCTATAAGAGCATTGACAAAAGCAACACCTCGACGACGATTCACATCCCAATAGGATATATACACAACCGAAGTCGTTCGCGACGTAGGCTCAACCATCACATCCTTTCTACAAGCCCTTGCCATTTTTACAGGCGGGACTATCGTTATATACAATTTCACTTTGGGAGGAAGCGGTTTCATTTCACCTTTAGATAGAAACACATTTCCTATAGGAGTCTCCAATGCATAGGGAAGCGAAGCTATTGTCTTTTTATAAGTTTCCTCCTCCTTTGTCTCAGGATTTCTATATTTGTATTCTATTATATAACTCGACGAATCAGGTTGACTAACCTTTATTGTAAAGCTTTTCGTCAACTGTTCCAAATCCTCTTCTGCAATATACGCATTTATTGGATACTTTCCATACAAAGTCCTATGTGATAATCCTTTTCTTATCTCATAATTCACATATAAGCCAAGATCCATAATCGCCTGTTTTATCATAGACCTTGAACTAAGGATTTCTATTTCATTATCCACGCCTCCAGAGCCTGGCATCAATCCAAAATCAGCCATTGCCATCAACGGATTCTGAAAAGAACCTTTCTTTTCATCATTGATCATAACAGATGCCTGAACTTTATATACTGGAGACACATATCTCAAATAAAGAAAGGCACCAACCGCACAAAGCACGATTGAGACAAGGAACCATTTCCAATAGATTACGAATTTCGTCAAGATCAATCTAATATCAATTCCCAACTCTTCTTCATCAACCGCATTGCTGACTGCAACATTTTCGTTTATCATAATAGCAATTATTTTCCAAGGATGTTATACAATAAAGTAACAGCCGACATCAAAATAGATGTTGCAGAGAACCACATAGAGGTCATGCTACCAATATCCGCATTCTGAGCTTTCACCTTATTAGGTTCCACATACACAATATCATTCTGATGCAAATAATAATAAGGAGAATAGATCAGATTAGCATCGTTCAGATTCAATGTAGCAACGACCTTAGTCCCATCAACATTCTCACGAATCAATTTAACTCCATCACGACGGCCATAAATAGTCAAGTCACCTGCCATAGCCAATGCCTCAAATATATTCACTTTCTCATTCCGAACAGTATAAATGTTAGGGCGCGTAACTTCACCAATTACCGAAATCTTATAATTCTCCATTCGCACAGTAACTATCAAGTTCTTATCATCCTTAAAGAAAGGTGATATCCGAGCCTTTATCAAAGCCTCCGCCTCTTTTTTTGTCAAGCCGCCAAGATTCACTTTTCCTAAAGTAGGAAACTCCACACACCCATCATTATCAACCAAATAGGTCTGCAAGGTCGGGGTAGAGTAAGCCGATCTTGTAGCAACAGTCAAATTGAAAGGAACAGCAGCCTCAGCCTCTTCCCCACTGACCGTTATGGACAATATATCCTTGGGCTGTATACGTGCATCAAACAGGTCTATTGCAACTGTCGGATCCAGGCTATCACTATTCTGCAAATAAGGGACTTGCTTATAAGAAGTACATGCACATACCATCAGCAACAGCCCTATCGCGATACATAACTTAAAGTTCTTCATCATTTCTATACGTTTATTTCGGCAAAGATAAACCTTTTTTTTTGTTCATCAAAAAATCGTATACCAAAATGTCGCCCTATATAACGGCCACACCCATTTCTCCAAAAGAAAAGGGCCACCGTTTTTGTGCAACTCCAAACTTTTGCGTACTTTTGCAGCAAAATTTATTCAAAATGGGTATTTTAGGAAATTTATTCCGCAAAAAGTCGGAAACAGAAGAGAACAAGGTGGGCGGCATCGAAGATTTCATGACCCTCATCCGTGTATACTACCAAGCCGTAATGGCAGGAAATTTGGGTATCAGCAATATCAACATGCTACCCGACTTGGCCATGTTTAAGCGCACACTTAAAGTGGCTACACAAAACAACAAATTAGGCATTGCCGAGAAATCGCGCTGCAAAAAGATGCTGATGCAAATATATGGCCTCAACGAAAGTTTCTTTAAAGAGATTGACGCATCCATCAAGAAGAACTGCCGCAATGTAAACATGGTAAACAGCTACTTCTTCCAATTCCAACGTTTTAACGAAAGTTTGATGATGGCCGTAAGCAATGAAATGAAGTACACGATGCGCATTCCCTTCAAGAAAATGCTTTACACCCAAACAGAAGCCGCCATCAGCAACATCTTGACCAAGAACAATTGGAAAGACGAAGCGATGTTTAAAACCGTAGCTACCGTTCGCCAGCTACAAACATCTTTGGGATATTCAGGGCAATGGCTAACCGATTTCGTGTTCAATGTTATCCGTTTGGCAAAAAAAGAGCCTAAAAAGAAAGACGAATAAACGACATTATGCCTCTTTTAGAGAGCCACCCTCTCCAACCATTCCTGCCGAGCAATGCCAAAGTGTTAATGCTCGGCAGTTTTCCTCCCCAACAAAAACGTTGGAGTATGGACTTCTTTTACCCTAACTACCAGAATGACATGTGGCGCATCATGGGGCTTCTCTTTTTTGCAGACAGGAACATTTTCATAGACAGCAAGAGCAAGAGCTTTCACAAAGATGCCATCATTCATTTTTTACAAGAAACAGGCATTGCTTTATACGACACCGCAGAAATTGTACGCAGACTACGCGATAATGCCTCAGACAATTTCCTTGAAATCGTACAACACACCAATATTGAAGGTTTATTACAGCACATGCCCCAATGCGAAGCCATAGCCACTACCGGTGAGAAAGCAACAAACGAGCTCATCTCACATTATCCTACCACAAAGCCTAAAATTGGAGAAAGCACCCCGCTTCTCATCGGGCATCGCAGATTACATCTCTACCGTATGCCTTCCACTTCAAGAGCCTATCCACTCGCCCTTGACCAAAAAGCGACCTATTACCATAAAATGTTTAAAGAACTAGGATTGATATAGGCATTTTCCCCACTGTGCATCATCGGGAGTGTACTAAAAACACTTTTTTTACCCCCTCCCTGCTATTTTCTGGAAAAAGAATTTCATATTTATAAAAAAAAAACCTACATTTGTAACGAAGTTTGGTTAAGATGACGAAAGCTGATGAAATTGTAATCGACAACTTTGAATCAAAACTAAACAGACTGATGGAGGCACACACGCAGCTGAAAGCCGAGAACAGACAGTTGCGAGCCAAGATAGACCAACAGTCCGTTGAGTTAGACGAATTGCGCAAGCAACACACATCACTGACCCAATCCTACACCGACCTCAAACTAGCCAAGATAATCAACTTGGAAGATTCGGATATCGAAAACACACGTAAACGATTATCAAAGTTAGTGCGTGAAGTGGACAAGTGCATAGCACTACTCAATGCTTCGGAGCAAAAAGAAGAGATGCTATGACACCAACCAACCAATTGAGAATAAAGGTGATTATTGCCGGGATGACTTTCTTTTTGAAGATTGACCCCAAAGAAGAGGAAGCCATCAGAAAAGCAGTAAGGCACATTGAAGATAAGTTAAACGTGTATCGAGAGCATTTCCCTGGACAAACCACAGAGAAATACCTCTCAATGGTAGCCCTCCACATTGGAGTCATGTACCAACAAGAGAAAATGCGTACCGACACACGCCCTTACCAAGAAAAGTTCGAAGAGCTTAGTATCAAGCTCGACGAATATTTTGAAGAGAGCGGCATAAATGTTTGACTTATCTCATATTTAAGGACAACCACGCACTGCATTGGCGCTAAGAGAAAACATGCTCAAAGCGTAAGGTAGGGCGTTATTTTTTTTAATAACATAAGTAATAAACTATGACAACGTATTTAATACCGGTAATTGTCGGAGTATCGGGCCTCATTCTTGGTTCCGTACTCACCTACATCATTGCTTTTTCCGGCGCAAAATCCAAAGCAAAACAGATTCTTGCTGAGGCTGAGGCACAAGGCGAAGTGATGAAGAAAAACAAGCTCCTTGAAGTAAAGGAAAAGTTCTTAAACAAAAAAGCTGAGTTAGAAAAGGAGGTAGCCGCACGCAACCAAAAGTTACAACAGGCCGAAAGCCGCATTAAACAGCGCGAGCTCCAGCTCAATCAGCAGCAGAGTGAAAATCAACGTCGTCGCAACGAAGCTGACGCCATCAAAGCTAATCTCGAGGAGCAGTTGGTCATCGTAAACAAAAAGCAGGAGGAGCTCGATAGTTTGCAGAAACAAGAGCGCGAACGTCTCGAAGCCATCGGAGGACTCACAGCAGAGGCTGCACGAGACCAACTTATCGACTCGATGAAAGAGGAAGCAAAAACCCAAGCAGCCTCATACATAAATGAAATCATGGATGATGCCAAGATGACAGCCAACAAGGAGGCCAAACGCATCGTGATACAATCTATCCAACGCGTAGCCACTGAAACGGCTATCGAAAATTCCGTCACCGTATTCCACATTGACTCAGACGAGATGAAGGGACGCATCATTGGCCGCGAAGGCCGTAACATCCGCGCCCTCGAAGCAGCCACAGGCGTTGAAATCGTTGTCGATGATACCCCTGAAGCCATTGTGATTTCCGCCTTCGACCCCGTACGTCGCGAGATTGCCCGCTTGGCACTCCACCAATTGGTTACCGATGGCCGCATTCACCCTGCACGAATCGAAGAGGTTGTAGCAAAGGTAAAGAAGCAAGTCGAAGATGAAGTCATCGAGACAGGAAAACGCACAACCATCGACCTCGGCATACACGGTTTACACCCCGAGCTCATCCGTATTATCGGTAAAATGAAATACCGTTCTTCATACGGACAGAATCTACTCCAGCACGCTCGAGAAACCGCAAATCTCTGTTCCGTAATGGCAGCCGAGCTTGGCCTCAACCCGAAGAAAGCAAAGCGCGCAGGTCTCTTACACGATATAGGTAAGGTGCCTGACGAGGAAAACGAGTTGCCGCATGCACTTTACGGAATGAAATTAGCAGAGAAGTATAAGGAAAAGCCAGATATCTGCAATGCCATTGGCGCTCACCACGACGAAGTAGAAATGGAAAGTCTATTGGCCCCCATCGTACAAGTTTGCGATGCCATCTCTGGAGCACGCCCTGGAGCACGTAGAGAAATAGTAGAGGCCTATATGAAGCGCCTCAACGATCTCGAGCAACTGGCATTGTCTTATCCTGGAGTAACTAAGACCTATGCCATACAAGCCGGTCGCGAGCTCCGTGTCATTGTTGGCGCTGACAAGATAGACGACAAGACTACAGAGACTCTGTCTGCTGACATTGCCAAGAAGATCCAAGACGAGATGACCTATCCTGGTCAAGTAAAAATCACGGTCATCCGCGAAACACGCGCTGTAAGCTACGCTCGTTAACCCATCATTAAACGCATAAAAGATTGGGAGGTGCACACATCTCCCAATCTTTTATCTTATCCCCCATCATCGTTTTCATTACAGAAAGCAGAAACGTGCAAATAAATTTGGCTGCAGCATTTTTTTTTACTAATTTTGCACCCGCTTTTCGTAGGACATGCCCATGAAGGCATCCTAACATCGTGTGATGGCGAATTGAGCAGAGAACTTAATTTAGAGTAACACATTAAAAAAAGAAAAAAAATGAAGTCATTTGACCTGAAAGGTACTTCAAGAACTGAAGTAGGTAAGAAGAGCACTAACGAGCTCCGTAAGAACAATGGTATTCCTTGCATTTTGTACGGAATCGAGAAGGAAGCTAAGGCTTTCGCTGTAACAA
>JAEIGA010019918.1_pt1 | contig 10226 bp, 7 predicted proteins | sample 9270691 | NCBI WGS metagenome assembly JAEIGA01 (sample SAMN17057246, study PRJNA624740) | gut metagenome | biome: biome; isolation source: fecal sample | host: Bos grunniens | place: China: Xizang | collected 2019
CAAAACTCGTAGAGGATGGAAAAATTTCTCCCGAAGAGGCTCCGGCAGTAGCAGAGCAATACGCAGCGATGTGGGTACTCAGCACAGCGCAATCGGTAGGAGTAGTTCCTAGCGAAATGGGTTTTGCGGAAATCACTTCTGTATTTGGTGAAATTGTAGCATATCTTGGCGTTGCACCCAAGGCTTAACCCCGCAAGGCGTAAAGCCTAAAACAACAAATAAAATTAGGCAGTCGCATCACGCGGCTGCCTTTTTATCGAATCTCGTGGAAAATTCTTCATAAAAACGCATTAAAAATACCTTCTTTATCATATTTTTGAATTATTTTCCAAAAAGTCTTGCGTTTTTTGTCGATTTATGTTATAGTTATAAAAATGGGTATGGTATACCTAAATAACGTACGATTTAAGGAGTTTTTATGAAGAAGAAATTATTAGCTGTATCCTCCCTTCTTGTTGGTGCGGTTACCCTGTTCGCTTCCGTAGGATGCGCTACAAAAGACATTGGCAAAATCACGCCTGTAAAAACGACGAAATCCTTTAACGTCGAGACTTTGAATATCGATTCTTCCGAAAATACCAGCGTGTCCGTAGACAGAAATGGTATGGCGATCATCACAACGAAAAACTATAATAAGAAAGGCACTGAGCTTGAATCTTATACGTATAGCCTTTTCAATCTGAAAACGAACACCACTGTTCACACGGAGGAATTTGACGTATACGAAATCGGTGATGATGAAAAATACAGCCCGATTATGCAACGTACCTCAGGTTTTTATTATTCCACCATCGAATACTATGACAATCTCCAAGTGGAAAGCACGGAGTATACGTTATATGACAAAAGCGGCACTGCGTTTACCGAGCTTGAAGGCAACTTTGAGGGCAACGTTTTCGTGGATAATTCATACAATCGTTATTACTTGAACGTAGACGGCAAAATCGTGAAGGAAAGCAACCCTCTTGCAATTATTTGCGCCAGCGCTGAAAAAGTTGGCGATTATTACGTTTCCAATGGCTTTATTTTTGATGGCGACGGAAAACTTGTCCGTAGTGCCAACAGTATCCAAGCCGAGATGGAAATCCCTGTGACGGCAAGTGGTGGGGCGGAGTGGATCGTTGACAACTACTTTTTCGTACAATATAGACAACTTTTGCCCGAATCTGAGAAGAATTATGATTTTCTTATGCGAGAGGATGACGTTGCGCAAAAATATGACCTTGTCACCAAGCGCTACGATATCAAGAAAGGCAAAGTAAAGGAGATTGACCTTGATTTCCTTGTGGAAAGACAAGAAAATGCTTATAACGATGAAAGCATTATCTTGAGAGGTTATAAAATTGTAGATAAACAAGTGATTGAAAACTCTATCGTCCAAAGCTTCGATAAGAACGGCGACGTTTTGACCGATTTGCAAAAGCTTGTACCTGGCGCAAGCGGCGTAGGGTACGTTTCCGAATCTGCGCTTGTGCTTGACGATATGTCGGGAACCCACCACGTAATTCAAAAGAGTAAAGTGGTTGCAACCTTCCCTTCCGAAGTTCGCTTTGAGAAAGATCTGGCTATCCTCAGCAAAAACGACAGTCTTTTCCTCTACGGTATTGATGGTTCGAGTAAGTATGTATTCCATGACGTTGTAAGATACACTTCCTTCAAAGATGGGTACGTTGTACAGCTGAAAGATGCTATTTATAAATACGAGGTTAAAACCAACTCCGTTGAAAAGATTTGCAGCATCGACGAAGATTATAACGTAAGGATCACTTCTCAATACGTTTACACTTACGATACTGGTGCGAAAAAGGGCGTTCACGACTACTACTCCCTCGTCCCCGGCGTCGAAAGCCGTCTGGGTTTAGACGATGATGAAAACGCGGATATGTATCTTTCTGCTGTTGGTTCGTATACGATTGAGGTAGACGAAAAAACGACCATTAGCGGTACGGTTTATGCGCTCACCGAACAAGACCCTAAGGATGATGAAGAAACCATCACGACGTACTTTAACTGCTACGAAACGATAACGGAAGCGAAGAAGGGCTTGTTTTAATCCTAAGGCTCTGTGACGCAGCCAATCCTAATAAAAAACGATATAAACGTAAAGGACACCAACAGGTGTCCTTTATTCTTTCTTTAAACGCCTAAAAACGGGCTTAAAAGCCTCGTTTATGCTATTCTCGTGTAAATAATTTATTCAAAGATGAAACGTTGCTTTTGCCCTTATTAATGACTTTATTGTTTAGTTTCATAAGCAGCCTCCTTTTTTCTATGGATTTTAGGCAGGAAAAGAAGGGTAAAAATTCCAACGGCAATGCAAATCAGTTCAATGATTGCCAGCGTATGGATGGAACGGACTGCCGCGGTGGCTTCATTAAGTCCCGAAGCAATATGATGCGTCGTATTGTTTGTGAATAGAGGCACGAACACCGCAACCCCGAACGGCGCGGCAAGGTCGCGAAACAATCCGTACGTTCCCGTGGCAGCTCCTGCTTTTTCAGGCGGTACGCCGAAAAGAACGACTCGCATAAAAATCGTAGCGTTTGCACCGAGGCCGAACCCCAAAATCCCAAGGGATAAAGCAAGTAGAATTACGGAAGTCTGTACTGTAAACAGCAGCATGAGCGCGCTCCCGATTGCCGTAATACCAAAGGAGGTTGCCAATATTCTCTTTGGCTCGTATTTATCCGCCAACGGTCCAAGCAATACAGAACCGAGTGACATTCCAAGGTACATAATGGAAATCGCATATCCCGATATCACGGTGTTTTCCGGCTGCGTATAATTGACGAAAACGATGAGATTCGTCATATTCGCCTGCATGAGCCCTTGCGTAAGGAAAAGAGCTAACACGGAAAGAATAAAGGCGCGTCTTTTCATAAAACTGCCTCGCAAAATCGGTTTTTCTGCTTTTTTCTCCACCAATAGGAGAATTGCCAAAGCGATGACCGCGGCAATCAGAACGGCAAAAAAGGCAACGGAATTCCAACCGAAGTTTTGTCCAAAGGAGGGCACGCAAAGCGCAAGGCTAAAAAAGATTAAAACGAAGATTGCGCCCAGCCAATCAAAATCGGCAAGCGATTTACGCGCGGTTTTCTGTTCTTTATTCAATAGAAAACAGGCAATAAATATCACGGCAGAGAACAACACGCATACCCACATCATCATTCTCCAACCCCAACGATTGATGATTAAGCCACCAACCGTAGGGCCGAAAATCACCGCCGCGCTAGAAATGAGCATATACAGCGAAAAGCCTTTCGACACTTTGTCTTGCGGAAATTCGGCAACGATATACGAGATGACCACGGGCGCTACTGCCGCGCTTCCCACGCCGACGAGAAAGCGTGCAATCAGCATAAAAATAAGGGACGGAGCGAATGCCGTTGCGACATTCCCTAAGATAAAAATGAGAATTCCGACAAGAAGTGTAATTCGCCTTCCTATCACGTCGCCTATCTTGCCCAAAATGGGCGCAAAGGTGGCGGTGGATACAGCCATGGCTAACGCCGTCCACGTAGTATTGTTGTAGTCAAGCCCTAAATCTTTTACGAAAGCAGGGCCTAAAACGGTTGTAAATCCCCCGATAATCCCGATTAAAAAGGCGGCAAGCGCGTAAGGAAGAAAACCGACGAGATACGGCTTTTTTTGCGTCTTCTCCATAAACGTCTCCTAAACAATTCGTTGATAGGTATTATGTCCAAATCTTGCTAAATTATTAACGGCTATTTATGTACAAAAATATTAAATAAGCAAAAAAATAAGCACGCGGAACTACTTTATCAGAAAGGTAATTCCGCGTGCTTATTTTTAATTTGGGCTGTTAATTCGTATCATAAAAGAATCGAAAAGTGAAGTGTAGATGAAGTGCAAAATTTTTGTAATGCCATTTTTAAGGGGTTTCAGAGATAACGAGATCGAAGTCTTCTAAATTAGCTAATTTATGGGTCGCTTTAGCGGAGAATTTAGAAGAATCGGCGAGTAATATTCTTTTTTTACTGCGTTGCATTGCCGCCAACTTTATTTCTCGTTGTTCAAGAGAACTCTCATAAACTTCTTCATCAATAATTGCGGTACAGGAAAGTATCATTAAATCAAAAGAGAATTCATTTATTTGTCGTACAGTCCAACTGCCGGTGGTTGATATTGCGCCATATCTAATGTTTCCCCCGACAAAAAATAAGCGTACGTTTTCCTTTTTTGTTAATTGCAGGGCGGTTTGCAAGTTGTTTGTGACAACCGTTTTAAGGCTTAAATCCATTCTTTCGGCAAGAGCAAGAGCGGTGGAAGAGCTATCAATAAAAATGCTATCAAATGGAGGGATTACCTCTAACGCTTTCGTCGCAATTTTTTGTTTCGGTTTTGCATTTTTTACCATTCGTATAAAAAGGGAAACTTCATTTGTGTTATTGGGAAGAATGGCTCTACCATGACCGCGCTCAACTAACCCTAAAGAGTGTAGTTTTCTCAAGTCGCGACGAATGGTCGCCTCGCTTGCATACAATTTTTTTGCGAGGAATTTAATGTTTGCGGTGTGTTCTTTTTTTAAAATCTCTATAATTTTTGATTGTCTTTCTTTTAATACCATTGACGAATTACCTGCTCGTTTTTTGTTGATTTTTGATTGTTTGTGTTCATATTATATCAAAAAAAAGATTATATGTCAATAAAATGAACATATATGGACAAAAAAGAGTAAGAGTGATATAATAAAATCAAAAGAGGTTCATCATGAAAAAATATTATTTAGCGATAGATATAGGAGCGTCGTCGGGTAGACACATTTTAGGTTGGCAAGAAGACGGCGTAATGAAAACGGAAGAAATTTATCGTTTTTCAAACGGTCCCACGCAAGTGGGCGGGTCTTTGAAATGGAATATTGCGTATCTTTTTCAAGAGATATTGAACGGATTGAAAAAGGCAGGCGAACTTAGGAAAATTCCTTATTCCGTCGGGGTAGATACTTGGGGCGTGGACTATGTGTTGTTGGACGAAAACGACGACGTAATCGACGGCGCGTACTGTTACCGCGACGCGAGAACGGAAAAAACGATTCCGCAAGTACATAGTATACTTCCGTTTGAAAAGTTGTACGAAAAAACAGGAACTGGATTTGCGAACTTTAACACGATTTATCAACTTTTGGACGACAAGACGACGGGAAGAATGGACAAGGCAAAATCCTTTTTGATGCTGCCTGATTATTTTCATTTCCGTCTTACGGGCGAGAAAAAACAAGAATATACGAATGCCACGACTACGGGTATGGTAAATGCGCTCACTCACGAATGGGACGAAGAAATTTTATCTGCATTGGGGTACAAGAAGGAACTGTTTGGTTCTTTATCGCAGCCTACGACACTCGTGGGTGCGTTTGCGGACGAAGTGGCTCAATTCGTGGGTTATAAAGCAAAAGTCGTCTTACCCGCCACGCACGACACGGCAAGCGCCGTTTTGGCTGCGCCTCTTGAAGGCAAAACCCCGTATATTTCAAGCGGTACTTGGTCGCTTTTGGGGGTTGAACAGGAGAATGTGCATACGGACGAAAACGCTATGCAATCAGGCTACTCTAACGAGGGCAGTATAAACTATTGTTTCCGTTTTCAAAAGAATATAATGGGGCTTTGGATGATACAACAGGTTCGTCACGAGCTGGAAGATAAGTATTCCTTCGTTGAACTTGCTAAGTTAGCGAGAGAGAATCCGATTGAAGATGAAATTAGCGTAAATGACAATTGTTTCTTCGCGCCCGAGAGTATGATAAAAGAAATTCATAATGCAGTAGGAAGAGAGCTTTCCGTCGGTGAAACAGCATATTGTATTCTCAATAATTTAGCGAAAGACTACGCACGCTCGCTAGACGCGTTGGAGAAAACGACGGGGGAAAAGTACGACGTTTTGAATATTATCGGCGGTGGCAGTAAGAACGAGCTTTTGAACGAACTTACGAAGAAATACACGGAAAAACGGATTATCACAGGACCAACGGAAGGAACGGCAATAGGGAATCTAATAATGCAAATGGTGGGGGCAGGTGCGCTTGCAAACCTTGCAGACGGCAGAAAAATGGTAAAAAATTCATTTGATATACAAGAAATTTAAAAAGGAGATAGAACGAATGAAAAATATTTTAACAGCGCCTTTTATTATGGAAATGCGTGAAATAACAGCGAATATGTATCGTCAAGGCTGGGATGAAAGAAACGGTGGTAATATCAGTTACTTACTAGACGAAAAAGAAGTTGCGGAATATCTTGATTTAACGAAAGTAATCCGTACTATTCCTACGGGCTTTGACGCTACTGCGTTAATCGGTAAGATTTTCGTTGTGACGGGAACGGGTAAGTATTTCAAAAACGTGGACAAAGACCCCGAAACCAACCTTGGTATTGTGAGAATCGCAAAAGACGGTACGACGGCAGAGCTTTTGTGGGGATACAAAGACGGTGGTAAATTTACGTCCGAATTCCCTGCTCATATGATGAGCCATATTGCAAGATTGTCCGTTGACCCTGCGCATAGAGTTGTTATGCACTCGCACCCGACGTATACGATTGCAATGAACACCGTTTGCTCGACGGACGAAAAAGAGTTTACGCATAAACTCTGGCAATCAAATACAGAATGTATCGTAGTATTCCCCGACGGCGTAGGCGTGTTGCCTTGTATGGTATGCGGAACGAACGAAATCGGCGAAGCAACTGCGGAAAAGATGAAAACGTTCCGTTTGGTTGTTTGGACGAATCACGGTATTTATGGCACGGGCAAGACGATGGACGAGGCGTTTGGGTTGATTGAAACGGTGGAAAAGACGGCGCAAATTTATATGCTTGCTCTTGGTAAGGTCGTCAATGTTATTCCTGACGAAATCTTAAAAGGTCTTGCGGATTTATGGGGATTGACTCCGATGGGAGGGGTTTTGAAAGTTTAAGGAGTAAGATGTGTCGTAAGAACACGTAACGTAAAGACGGCGAGTTGCTGAAAATAGAAACAAAATAGATACATAAAAGCCCTTATTCAGCGGTGTGGATAAACATCGGGGATAAGGGCTTTTTATATTATGTTTTGTAGAAAAATGAAGGTTTCAGACGGGGATACGCCATAACGTCTTCCTTTTTGCTTTGTTGAATTTTGTAAGCTTACTAATATCATACAGTATTTTTTGCCGTTGTAACCCCCTATTTGTTTTTTTAAATTTACTAATTTTTTTAAAAGGCGTCGGCGTACACAAAACAAAAAAATATAAAAATAAAAACAACTAAGGTGTTGAAAAATGAGAAAACTTATGTTATAATGAAGCCCGATAGGCAATGCGCGTATCAATAGCTAAAAGCGCTGAGAAGTCGGTTTTGGATAATAATATAATTGTTTTTGGAGAAACAGACATGAAAATTAATTTTTTAGGTGATAGTATCACGTATGGCGCAGGCGCAAGTAAGCCTGAACAAAATTACGTAAACCAAGTGGGTGCAATGCTCCATGCAGAAGTTCGCAATTATGGGGTAGGGGGTACGCGCTTTGCTCGCCAGTCAAAACTTTCTGAAAGTGCTATATACGATTATGACTTTCAAATGAGAATGGGATTAATGGCGACGATGGACGGTGATGCTGATTTTGTTTTTGTGTTCGGCGGAACAAACGATTATGGCCACGGGGATGCGGAAATCGGTGAAAAATCTGACGATAATCCGTATACTTTTTATGGGGCGCTGAACAACGTGATTTCGTTTCTTATTAAGAAATACGGAAAGGAAAAGATTTGTTTTTTATTGCCTATGCCGCGTTATCGTCAAGAGAGTCCATTTGGTGATAAGAAGCAAAAGCTGGGGTTACCTCTTGCCGAATATGTTCAAATCATCAAAGAGCGATTGACTTTTTATGGAATAGAGTGGATTGATTTATTTGAAGGGTTTATGCCTGTTCCACAAACTGACTTGGGGGACGAATATACGGTGGACGGCTTGCATCCTAATGATTTAGGGCATCAAATGATAGCTGAAAGGATTTGCGATTATTTAAAATCAAAAATGTGAAAGTCGATTTAGGGTCGTGTTGCAAAAGGTAAAGTGTTTTGTTCCCACAAAACGGCTCTTCTCACGCAAAGCTGTTCTTTGCGCTCGGTCACGTTCACGCCTACCTATCGGCGTTCACTCATCTCGTCCCTGCAAGGCGTTATCAACGCCTTGCTTAACGGGCAACTCGTCCTCAATTCCGGTCGAATAGTCGGTATCATAGCAAACAAACGAGCACCCCAAAGGGTGCTCGTTTGTTTTGGTGCGGTCGACACGAATTGAAGAAGTACGACTATACAAAAAAGCCTTGATTTTCAAGGCTTTTTTACTTTGAACGCCAAAGTGGACGCCAAATTTTTTTGAAAAGAATTATGGGATTGCCTGCTTATTTATAATAAAATAAAGGTCTCGTTTAAGCGTAAAAACAAGCCGAAGATGGATTCATTGTATTTCTTTGGTGTTTTACTTATCTCATTGGGGAAGTTGACGTGTGGGGTGATGTGATTTTCGATAATCACTTGGTGAAATACCGAAATGGAGTTTAAAAGATTTACTAAAAGAATACAGGGACGAATAATGTAAGAGTTTGGCGATTTCTGTGAAAGAGAGCTTGTCTTCTCTTATTAATACCTTTGCACGCTCTAACTTTTTATTCGTAAAATACTGTGTTAAAGTTTGGTTGGTAGTCTCTTTAAAGGTTCTTGCTAAATAAGAGTGATTATAATGAAAATGCGTTGCAACTTCTGATAAATTTTCGATCAGGAATAAATTGCTGTCAATATATCGCATAACCTTATAACATAAAACTTCAGTAGATGTGACGTGGTTAAGGATGGGATTGGGTTGCTTGTATAAAAATGCCCGAATAACCATCACAACGATAGTATGAAGCAGGTCGCTGATGATTTCTGTTTGACCGTATTGTTTGGAAGACATTTCGCTGATGAGTATTTCGATAAGCGAATTAATTACTGGGCTGCGGAAAACGCGTTTATCGCTTTCGTAAAATGATTGCGTGATGGTATCAAAGTCTTGTTTAAAGGATTCATCGTCAGAATGAAAAGCGACAAAAGAATATTGCAACGGCTCATTCGGGTCGGAAACGATTTTGTGTATATCGTAAGGGAATGACAAAACGATGTCGCCTGCCGAAACGGAAACTTTCTTTCGGTTCGTATAGATTTCGCCTTTTCCAGCCAAAACGATAGATAACTCAAACCAGTCAATATGTGTGTGCGAGTCAATTACCGTTGTGGAATCGCAAAATAATGTACCGATTTGATGTAAATAGGTCGTTCCAAAAAGTTTGGGATCTCTAATGAACGGGAAATTTATTTGATATTTTTCAGATTGCTTAAGTTTATCCATATTTTCATTATAATGACAAAAGCAAAAAAGGGCAAGGAAATAGCTCAAAAAATCAAAAAATTCAAAAAAATGGTAAAATAGGGTTAAATTTGAAAAAAATATACTATTTAGGTTAAATAATGTGTAAAATCAAGATATTGTTTTTCGGGGGTGGTTTTGATACAATACAATAAATAAAATATTTATTATGGAGATAATATATATGAAAACAATTGCTGTTATTGGTTGTGGCAGAATTGCAAAGAATGCGCATTTTCCTGCGTTGACGACTATGGACGATGTGCGCATCAAATATGCGTGCGACACTATTTTGGAGAAAGCCGTTGCGGCAAAGCAAGCATTTCCCAAGATTGAGAATGTAATCACCGATTACAAAATTGCTTTGGCGGACGCAGAAGTTGAGGCGGTATTTGTCTTAACTCCGAATTATGAGCACTATACGATTACTATGGATGCTTTAAAAGCGAATAAGCACGTGCTTTGCGAAAAGCCCATTACTATTAATTACGAGCTTTCTTGTGAAATGGCGAAAGTGGCAAACGAGCGTGGGCTTATGCTGAATATCGGTGTTTGCAACCGTCATCATAAATCGGTGGAACTGTTAGAGCAAATGTATCGAGAGGGAAAATTTGGTAACGTGTATCATGTATATGCGTCCTTCCGTTCCTTTAGATCTATTCCGGGTCTTGGCGGTGCATTTACGACGAAAGCGCAATCTGGCGGCGGCGTACTCATCGACTGGGGCGTACATTTCTTTGATTTGATTTTGTATATTTTGGGTGGCGCAAAGCTTAAATCGGTTACCTGCAACGCGTATAACGAAATGGCAAAGGATATGAAATCGTA
>JAEIGA010019919.1_pt1 | contig 10226 bp, 8 predicted proteins | sample 9270691 | NCBI WGS metagenome assembly JAEIGA01 (sample SAMN17057246, study PRJNA624740) | gut metagenome | biome: biome; isolation source: fecal sample | host: Bos grunniens | place: China: Xizang | collected 2019
AACAATTACAATCAACAAAAAAGATGTTGCTGCTGGTTATGATGAAACATTAACAAAATATTCAAAAAATTTACAATTACCAGGATTCCGAAAAGGAAAAGTTCCTGTTTCAGTTTTAGAAAGAAAATATGGCGATGCTCTTAAAAATGATGTTGCTGGAGAATTAATCGAAAAAGCTCTTGAAGAAGTTTTTGGTGAATTTGACAAAGAAAAATCAGAAAACAGACCACTAGCCTATTCACAACCACAATTAGATTCACTTCCTCAATTGGATGTAAAAAAAGATTTAGTTTTCTCTGTAATTTATGATGTAATGCCAACTGTAAAAGTTGAAGATTTCTCAGGAATCAAAATTGAAGAACCACAAGTAGAAATTACAGATGAGGAAATGAACGAAGAATTAAAAGCAATTCAAGAAAGAAATGCAATGGTTCTTGATAAAAAAGATTCAGAACCTGCTGCAAAAGATGATATTGCAACTATCAATTATTCAGAACTTGATGATAAAGGTGAAGAAATTGCTGGTTCAAAACGCGAAGGATTTGTATTTACAATCGGTTCTGGAGAAAACATCTACAAAATCGATGATGAAATTATCGGTATGAAAAAAGATGAAACAAAAGAAATCACAAAAACTTATGCTGATGATTTTGCAGATAAAGATCTTGCAGGAACAACTAAAAAAATCAAAGTTACTGTAACAGCTCTTAAAATTAGAGATTTACCAGCACTTGATGATGAACTTGCACAAGATGTAAACGAAAAATACAAGACACTAGACGACTTAAAAGCAGATATTAAGAAAAATTTAAATGCTGCAAAAGATAATCGTATTAAAGAAATCAAATCAAATTCTTTAATCGAACAACTCGTTGAAAAATATCCTGTTGAACTTCCAAAATCAATGTTGGACGCAGAACTTGAAGGTCGCTGGAGAATGATGGCTCAAAGATTCCAATGTTCAGTTGAACAGCTTGATAAACTTATGGCTTCTTCAGGTCAGAAAAAAGAAGATTTATTAAACGAATGGTCAGACGATGCTGCAAAAATGCTTAAAGGTAGAATCATCGTTGAATCATTGTTAAAAGATTCAAAAATTGAAGTTACACCAGAAGAAGTTGAAGCAGAATACAATAAAATCGCTGAAGGTGCAGGAATTTCTGTAGAAGAAGTAAAAAAACACTATGCGGATGCAGTAAAAAAAGAGTATCTTATAGATGACATAAAAGAACAAAAACTTTATACAGAAATTTTCGCAAAAGTAAAAATCACGAAAGGCGAAAAAATAAAGTTTGCAGATCTCTTTAAAAATGCTTAAATTAATATAGTGAGTAGGTTTTAAAATTTATAACTTACTCACTATACTTAAGATGAAAAAAGGAATTACAGTTATGAATGAACAGATGAATTCACTTGTACCCAATGTAATCGAACACACAGGAAATGGTGAACGAAGTTATGACATCTATTCAAGGTTGCTAAAAGACAGAATTATTTTCGTTGATGGCGAAATTAATGATCTTACAGCAGATTTAGTTGTAGCACAAATTCTTTTTCTAGAATCACAGAATGCAGACAAAGATATCAGTATGTACATAAATAGCCCAGGCGGTTCAGTTACTGCGGGTTTAGCTATTTACGATACAATGCAGTATGTAAAAAGTGATATTCAAACTATCTGTATGGGACAAGCTGCAAGTATGGCAGCAATCCTTCTTGCAGGTGGAACAAAAGGAAAAAGATATGCACTTCCTTCTTCAAGGGTTATGATTCATCAACCTTTTGGAGGAGTTCAAGGACAAGCATCAGATATTTCAATTCACACAAAAGAAATCATTAGATTAAAAAATCTTTCTATTCAATATTTAGCAGATCACACAGAAAAATCTGTAGATCAAATTAAGATGGATATTGAACGAGATTTCTTTATGTCAGCACAAGAAGCTGTTGAATATGGAATTATCGATCATGTTATGCCAAAAAGAAAAAAATAATTTGGAGAAATAATGTATAAAAATAAAAAATTGAACAATTGTTCTTTTTGTAATAAACCAGAAGCTCCAAATAGAATGCTAATTGAAGGTCCAAACTCTGTATTTATATGTAGACAGTGTATTGCACTTTGTAAAAATATTTTTGATGAAAAAGAAACAGAAATTCCAGAATTATCTTTAGATGAAATACCTTCACCAAAAGAATTTAAAGAATTTTTGGATCAATATGTAATTGGTCAAGATCACGCAAAAAAAGTTTTATCAGTTGCGGTTTATAACCATTACAAACGATTATCAAAAATGAGTAGCGATTTTCAAAAAGATGTTCAGATTGAAAAATCCAACATTTTATTAATTGGTCCTACTGGTTCTGGAAAAACTTTATTAGCAAAAACTTTAGCTCAAAAATTAAGAGTTCCATTTGCAATTGCTGATGCCACTACCCTAACTGAAGCAGGATATGTTGGTGAAGATGTTGAAAATGTACTTCTCAAATTGATACAGGCTGCAAATGGAAATATCGCTGCTGCAGAAAGAGGAATCATCTTCATTGATGAAATTGATAAGATTTCTAGAAAGTCTGAAAATGTTTCTATCACAAGAGATGTTTCTGGAGAAGGTGTACAACAAGCCTTGTTAAAAATTATTGAAGGAACTCAAGCTAGTGTTCCTCCTCAAGGTGGAAGAAAACATCCTAATCAAGAAATGCTTTCAATCGATACAACAAATATTTTGTTTATCTGTGGTGGAGCTTTTGTTGGCTTAGATAAAATTGTAGAATCAAGAGTTCATCAACAATCAATGGGCTTTGGAGCAACTATTTCAAGTTTAAATGATGAAGAAAAAACTGAATTGTTAAATCAAACAAACCCTGATGACTTGGTTAAATTTGGTCTTATCCCAGAATTAATTGGTCGTTTGCCACTTTCTTGCGCATTAAAAGAATTAAGCAAAGAAGATTTGATGGTAATTCTTACAGAACCTAAAAATTCAATTATTAAACAATTTCAAGCTTCTTTTGCAATGGATAATGTTGATTTACAATTTACTCCTGATGCTATTGAAGCAATTGCTGATATTGCAATTGAACATAAAACAGGTGCTAGAGGTTTGCGTAGTATTGTAGAAAAACTACTTCTCGACATAATGTTTGAAGTTCCGTCAATAAAAGAACCAAAAAAACTTGTAATTACAAAGGATGTTGTTCAAAACAAAGAGAAAGCAACAATAGCATTGCTTGAAGACACTAAACAAGCAGGTTAAAATAACATAGTTTTACAAGAAATAAAGGTGTACCACAAAGATTTGAAAAAATTTTTTGAGGTACACTTTTTTTTTACTAAACTTTTACAGCCTTTTCTAAAACCTCAACTGTTTTAATGGCAGTATTTTTCCAAGAAAATAATTTTACCCTATCAAGACCATTAGATATCAACCGTTTTCTTAAAGATTTATCTTCAATAACTTGCTGAATTAGAGAAGCAAATTCTTCTGTATCATCTGGATTAAAATACAAAGCAGAATCACCAGCAATTTCTGGTAAAGCCCCTGCTCTAGCGCACAACACAGGAATACCTGTAGAAATAGCTTCAATAATCGAAAGACCTGAACCATCGATTACTGAAGGAAAAATACAAGCATCTGCACAAGAATATAATTCAGGCAAATTATCATGTTCAAAATAATCTGTAATAAAAATATCAGAACTGTAAGGAGAATTTTCTACTGCTTTTTGAACATCTTTTGCATAACGTTGTTCAGCTCCGGCTAAAACTAATCTGTGAGGAGCACCTGTTTTTTCTTTAAAAAGTGAAAAAGCTTTTATCAATTGGATATGTTTTTTTTCTTCACAAGAAAGTCGTGAAGCATAAATAAAAAAAGGTCTACGAATTGAAAATGGATTTATCAACACAACATCATCTTCAAATTCTGTATGAGGATAGAAAAAACTATGGTCTAAACCATTGTGAATAACATCAATTTTTTCCTTATCAATTCCTAAAGAAACTAAGTCTTTTTTGATAAATTGACTAGTTGCAATAATTAAAGTTGCATTATTTAAACTTGCAAGCAATGATTTTTTTTGAAATACATTATCACAATTTTTTAATGAAAAAGAAATTATATCTTGAACGATAGCAACACCTTTTGCATTTCCCACAAATGGAGTTATACTAGAACTAACATTATAAAAAACTACATCATATTTTTCTTTTTTTACAAAACCAGGTAATGAAAAAATATTCCACAATTTTGCAATAGCAGAACCTTCCTTCAATTTTAAAGAGTGGAATTTATAATTTAATTCTTTGTTAAAAATATATCTATCTGATTTTGAACCAAAAATTTCAATATCGTGTTTACAAATTTCAGGAAAATTCTTTAATAACGAAATAAAATAAGTGCCAAGTCCAGAACGACCATCTTTATCAACACCAAAAACATTAATTCCTATCTTCATACCATTTTGATTATAGCACAGGAATTCAAAATATGCTATAGTATTTTACATGACAAATTTAACTACATTTTTAGATTTAGGAATCACAGAACAATTAAATTCAAAATTACAAGAAAATAATTTAGTAACGCCAACTGCTGTACAAACAAAGGTGATTCCTGAGATTTTAGAAAACAAATCATTATTATTTCAATCAGAAACTGGAACAGGTAAAACATTAGCGTTTTTATTACCTATTTTACAAAATATAAATGAAGATGATAAATCTGTACAAGCAATTATTTTGTCCCCTACTCACGAATTATCTTCTCAGATAAAAGGTGAAATTCAAAAAATTTCAAATTACAAAACAATGTTGTGTATCGGTGGAACTCCATTAAAAAGACAAATCGAAACACTAAAAGAAAAACCAAGGGTAGTAATTGGAAGTCCTGTTCGTATAAAAGAATTAATTTTCTTAAAAAAATTAAAAGTTCAAGGTGTAAAAACCATTGTTTTTGATGAAATCGATAGACTTATCGAACCTGAAATTCGAGACGACACAGTTGATTTACTAAAATTATTAAATTCCGATGTTCAACTTATCGGATGTTCTGCAACCGTAAAACCAAATGTAAATAAAGTTTTTGAAACTGCCCTATCTTCGATGCGTGAAAATTCTCAAATTGAATATATTGAACTTCCATTGGAAGATATTTTACAAAAAAGAATTACACACTGGGCAATTTATGCAGAACAACGAAACAAAATTGATACTTTAAGAAGTTTGATTTCAGCAATAAAACCAGAAAAATTATTGATTTTTACAGCAAAAACTGATCAAGTTGCAATTATTACAGACAAATTACAGTACAAAAAAATCGATTGTGTTGGATTACATTCAAAAACTGATAAAATTCAACGAAAAACGATTATTGATAGATTTAAATCTGGAAAAACAAAAATTCTAATTACAAGTGATTTAGCAGCACGGGGGTTAGATATTCAAGGTGTAACTCACATTGTTCAAATGGATTTACCATCAAATGACGATTTTTTTATCCATCGAGCAGGAAGAACAGGTCGAGCAGGAAATACAGGTATTAACATTGTAATTGGTGATGGTTATGAAATGAAAAAATATGCAAACTTAGAAAAGAAACTAAAAATTGTTGTTTATCCTAAAGTTTTGCATAGCGGAAAAGTTGTAAATCCAATGGATTTTGATAAAGACTAAATATATTTTCTATAATATTGATTTTTTCAAATATAATTAGTATATTAAAATGATATCTTTTAATAAGGAATGATAGATTCATTATGAATGAAAATACAGAAAATGTAACACCAAAAAGAAAGAAAAATAACATCACAGGATCTTCAATAGCATTTGTTGTTTTTCTTATTGTTGTTGGAGTTGTTTTGTTTTCAAGTTTTTTTAAAGTTGATGCAACAGAACAAGCAGTAATCACTCGTTTTGGTAAATATCAAACAACAGTAGGCCCTGGACTTCACTTAAAACTTCCCTTTGGCATTGAAAAAAATTATAATGTGCCTGTAAAGGTTGTTCAAACAGAACAGTTTGGTTTTACAACTAACAAAAATATATCCAAAACTCAATTAAACAATCTTTCTAAAGAATCAACTATGCTTACAGGGGATTTAAATATTGTAGATGTTGAATGGATTATTCAATACAGAATTGTAAATCCAGCGGATTGGTTATTCAATGTAAAAGAAAAAACACAAACAATACGAGATATTTCTCAGTCTGTAGTAAATACTCTTGTTGGAGATAGAGCAATTCTTGATGTTATGGGAAAAGAGCGTTCTGCTATTCAAAATGCAGCTCAAGAATTGATGAATCAAAACTATGAACAATTAGGGCTTGGAATCAATGTTATTGCGGTTCAGTTGCAGAATGTTGTTCCACCCAAAGGTGTTCAAGATGCTTTTGAAGATGTAAATAAAGCCAGTCAAGATATGGAAAGATACATCAACGAAGGAAAAGAAGCTTACAATGCACAAATCCCTCTTTCTCGAGGTATTGCTGACCAACAAGTTCAAATTGCAGAAGGTTACGCTATTGACAGAGTAAACAGAGCAAAAGGTGATGTTGCAAGATTTTCGGCAATTTACAAAGAATATGTAAAGTCCCCTTCAATCACAAGAGAACGATTATATCTTGAAATGATGGAAGAAATTTTCAAAGCAAAACAAGGTTCAGTTCTTATTGATAAAGAATTAGAAAGTCTTTTGCCAATAAAAAATTTAGATAACTCAAAAGTAAACTCAGCACAAGGAGGTAAACAATAATGAAAAAAGCAAATAAAATTTTTGTAATACTCGGTGTACTTATTGTTGCTCTTGTTATTTTTATGATGATGGGTCCTTTTTATGTTATAAATGAAGGAACTCAAGTTGTTGTAACTCGATTTGGTAAAATTGTTGACACACATACAGAAGCAGGACTTTACTTCAAAGTGCCTTTTGTTGATGTTGTTGTAACTTATCCAAAATTAATTTTATCTTTGGACGGAGATTCACAAAGAATCCCTACAAAAGAAAATCAGTTTATCATTGTGGACACAACAAGCCGTTGGAGAATTTCTGACCCAGCGCAGTTTTATCAATCTTTCAAAACATTAGAAGCAGCAAATATTCGTTTAAGTGATATTATTGATTCAGCTACAAGAACAATTATTACTCAAAATAAATTGAGCGAAGTTGTTCGTTCTTCAAACTTAATAAATGAAAAAACAGAAAATCTTGAAAAAGAAACAAACATATCTGAAACTGATGATACAGCGGCACAAATTGACTCTCTTATCAATGTTTCTGCAAATTCAGAGTCAATTAACAAAGGTCGACGTCAATTAACTCTAGAAATGGCAGAAGAAGCTCGTAAAATGATTCCTGAATACGGAATTGAACTTATTGATGTTGTTCCTCGTCAAATCAAATATTCTGATGAAATGACAGAAAGTGTTTATAACAGAATGATAAAAGACCGAAACCAAGTTGCAAAAGGTTATCGTTCAATCGGTGAAGGAAAGAAAAAAGATTGGCTTGGTAAACTAGAAAGAGATAAACTCGAAATTGAATCAGAAGCTTACCGAAAAGCTCAAGAAATAAAAGGTCAAGCAGACGCAGAAGCTTCTAGTATTTATGCTAAAGCATACTCTGTTGATCCAGAATTTTATGCTTTTTGGCAGAGTTTAGAATCATACAAAAAAACTATACCAGAATTTGACGTTACATATAGTACCGATATGGATTACTTTAAATATTTGTATTCATCAAAAGGTCAAAGATAATTTAACTTAGAGGATTTAATGAAAAGATTAGGTTTACAAAGTTCTTTATATAATGGATTACAATTAAGAGATGAAATTTACACTGCCATGCATCATAATATCAGTACATTTGATATATTTTTTGATACATGGTCACCTTCTGATATTCCAGAAGATACATATAAATTGATTAGTGAATTAAAAGAAAACAATCAATTATTTTTTACAATTCATCTTCCAATAAACTTTTTCGAATTATCTTATCCAGAACAGCAAAGTTTTTATTCATTTATCGAATTTTTAAAACCAAAAACAATTACTGTTCACTATAACACTTTGTCCTATGATTTATTAAAAGACTTAGTAAATATCGCTTTTTATAATGGTTCAGTTTTAAGTGTAGAAAATACAATTCCAAATAATCATAAAATTTATGGAACTGACTTTTTAGCATTTATGATTGAAGCAAAAAAAATGCTTGAATATTCTGATACAAAAGAAGCTTTTGCAGCAACTGTTGATACAGGACATTCTTTTGTAAACGGAATTTCACCAGAATATTATGTAACTGAATTAGTAAAAAATGGAATAAATATTGCAACTGTCCACTTACACGATAACGATGGCAATGCTGACTCTCATCAGCCATTGGGAACAGGAAAAATAAATTTTTACAAATTTTTTCAAGAATTAGAAAATACTTCTCAAAACCCATACCTTATAATTGAACATTGGAACGATTTTCCAGTTAGTATCCAATACTTAAAAGATTTATACGCAAACTAATCTGCAATGAAAACTGTGATTGCACAAACTTTTTCTACACCAGCATTTTTTAATGCTAACGCACAGTTTTCTAATGTAATTCCAGTTGTTAAAATATCATCAATAATCAAAACTTTCTTAGGCAATTCTTTATTTTCAAATTTTTTATTTAAAACAAATGCACTCCCCTTATGAGATAAACGTTGTTCACGATTTAATTTTTTCTGTTGTTGAACTTCAGTTCGTTTAAGTAAATTCATAACTTTTATTTTTGATTGAAGTTTTATAAATTTACTTAAATCATCTATTTGATCCCAACCGATAGTTTTTATTTTATTTGGTCTTGCCGGAACAGGTACAATAACAAAATCATTAAATTCTTGTGTGTATAATTCTAAAATTTTTTTTGAAAATAAATAAGCAAAATTTCGATATCCTTGTAATTTCCATTTAAATAAAATTTCTTTATTCCATAATCGATAAGAAAACATTGGATATACTTTATCTAAACTATTTATAACAGGATTTTCTCTACATTCTGAACAAATTGATTCTTCGCTTATTAAAATTTTGCCACAATTACAACATCTAGAATCTGTTGTATTTATCTTTAAAATTTTTTCTTGACAAGGTTTACATAATGGAAGTAAATTTATAAAGGAACCACAACATAGACATTTTTCAGATTTTAGTACAAAAGAAATTCTTTCTAAAATCTGAAAATACAAGTTTAAAATATTTTTTCTCAAATTCATAACTTTATTATAGAGAAAAAATATTAAAATGAATAAAAAATTATTTTAATTTTTTATAATTTTACAAATTTGCTTATCGAATATTAAAATAAAATCTTTGGATATATTTTATTCTTTCGTCAGCTTTATCCCATAAATCACTCTGTGGATAAGAAGAAATAATTTTTTTGTAACAATCTAATGCATCACGAATATTTCTATTTGCAAAAGGTTTTTCTAAAATTTGACCTTTTAAGAATAATGCTTCATCAATAGAAAAATTACTTAATTCTAAAAATTTATTTATTAAAGATAGAGCATTTTCAAAATCTTTATTTTCGTAAGCTGTTTTAGCACGCTTGAGCAAATCATCATCATAAAGGACATTATCATTTACATTAGAATCAACAGTTTCAGTTTCTTCATCATCAAAAATATCGGAAAGGAAAAGTAATTCAGGTTCTTCTTCCACAACTTCAGTTTCTGCTAATTCTTTATTTAACATAGCCTTATCTTGCTCAATTTTTGGTGTACTAACTTCTGAAGTTTCATTATCCTTAGCTTTAATTGTATCTTGAGAATTATAAAACCCATTATCATCTGAATTTGAATTATTTTTATTCACATCAAAATTATCTGTATCATTTGAAATAACTTCTACAGTAGGTAAAACATCCTCATTTGCAAGCACAGAATTTTGATTATTTAATAAATACTTATCATAAGAATATTCAGGAGCTGTAACAGTAGTTTGAATATTGCTATCATCCACAATAGGAGAAATTACTACTTCAAGGTAATCATCAATATATTTTCCACTAATTGTATCTAGCTTATAAAAATGTAAAACTGTGCAACCTTCATTTTGAGGTAAAATTTTAAAAGTAGTCAAATTATCAGAAAAAGTTTTTCCTTTGAATGCAACAATGGATTGTGATTCAAGTTCACCAAGATAAACCCAATTATTTCCTGGATAACTAACCAAAATAGTTTGATT
>JAEIGA010019920.1_pt1 | contig 10226 bp, 12 predicted proteins | sample 9270691 | NCBI WGS metagenome assembly JAEIGA01 (sample SAMN17057246, study PRJNA624740) | gut metagenome | biome: biome; isolation source: fecal sample | host: Bos grunniens | place: China: Xizang | collected 2019
ATGAATATCATCGAAGGAAAATTAATTGCTGAAGGTCAGAAGATTGCTATCGTAGCAGGACGTTTCAACGAAATCATTACAAATAAATTATTAGGTGGAGCTGTTGATGCATTCAAACGTCATGGCGGAGATGAAAAAGACATCGATTTGGCTTGGGTTCCAGGTGCTTTCGAAATTCCATTGGTTGCAAAGAAATTAGCAGAATCAAAAAAATATGACGCTGTCGTTTGTTTAGGCGCTGTCATCCGCGGTGCGACACCTCACTTCGACATGGTCGCTAACGAGACAACAAAAGGCATAGCAGCAGCAGGTTTACAAACAGGTGTGCCAATCATCTTCGGCGTTCTTACAACAGATAACATCGAACAAGCTGTCGAAAGAGCAGGCTCTAAAGCTGGCAACAAAGGCTTTGAAGCAGTTACAACCGCTATCGAAATGGTTAACTTGATGAAACAGATATAACAACAATTACATCCACGAAACCACACGAAATTATACTAACAATTTAGTGTAAGATTAGTGCCATTTCGTGGATGTTTTTTATTCACCACGAAACCACACGAAATCATACTAACAGTTTAGTGTAAGATTAGTGCCATTTCGTGGATATTTTTTTTATTTTCCACGAAACCACACGAAATCATACTAACAGTTTAGTGTAAGATTAGTGCCATTTCGTGGATGTTTTTTATTTGTAGAAACACAAAAAAATCTGTGGATTCAAGCGATTCATAGGTTTGTTCTGATTCTAAGATATTATAAATCTGAGGTTTCAATCATTTGATAAAAAATCTTAAAAAAAAGTTTGAAATAAAGAAAAAAATTGTATTTTTGCAGTGGGTAAGTCTTATACGACCAGCTCCTGCAGAATCCCCCAGGACCGGAAGGTAGCAAGGGTATGCGGTTGAGCGGTGCGATATCAAGCTTACCCTTTTTTATATCTATTATGCTCATAGAACCTACATACACATCAAAACAATATTGGCTCACAATATTATCAGCAGGATTCTTGATAGGCATCTTGTCCTCAACTATTTATTTTATATTATACTGGTTTTTCTATGTGCAGCAGTCATTCATTTTTTCATTAATATATTTGATTCCTCTGCTAGGTTCAACAATAACATTATTCTTCTTCAAACAAAAATTCGTCTGGAAAGAATTCTCATATGGTGCAGCATTCTCAATGTCATTTCTTACCGGATTGTTGTCAGCAATACTATTAAGCATAGCACTTTATTTTGCATACACATCTGTCTTAGAATCAAGAATAGAACTTTTTAATAATATCGATAATGAAATGATACAACGACTGATGTCGCCAAAAGCAGTCTCTTTGTCGATGTTATTAATTAATGTCATTTTATCTTTATTTTACTCACTGATAATTGCTATCTTTGCAAAAAGAAAAATAAAAGAATAATGGATATTTCAGTCATTATACCTCTTCTCAATGAAGAAGAATCACTTCCAGAATTAGAGTCTTGGATCAGACGCGTTATGAACGAAAATAAATTCTCATACGAGATTATCTTCGTTGATGATGGTTCAACAGACTCTTCATGGCATATAATCAAGGATTTATCTAAAAATAATGAAAACATAAGAGCTCTTCGTTTTAGAAGAAACTACGGCAAGTCACCAGCTCTTAACGAAGGCTTCAAAATTGCTCAAGGTGACGTCGTCATCACAATGGACGCCGACCTTCAAGATAGTCCTGATGAAATACCAGGTCTCTTCGATATGATTAAAAAACAAGGATATGACCTCGTTTCTGGATGGAAGAAAAAACGCTACGACTCTAAATTCGCTAAGAATATACCATCGAAGTTCTTTAACTTCACCACGCGTCTGATGACAGGTATCAAGTTGCACGATTTTAACTGTGGATTGAAAGCATATCGTAATGATGTCGTGAAAAACATTGAAGTTTACGGAGAAATGCATCGTTATATTCCAGTTATTGCTAAAGCTGCAGGATTTGGTCATATAGGTGAAAAAGTTGTTCAACATCAAAAAAGAAAATTCGGAACAACAAAATTCGGCATGAACAGATTCGTAAGAGGCTATTTAGACTTGCTTACAATCACCTTCATATCAAAATTCGGCAAACGACCTATGCACTTGTTCGGTGGACTCGGCTCAATATTGTTCCTCGCAGGTTTTATAATGGGAATATATCTCGTATTTCAAAAAATATTTAACTCCGTATATGGAATGACCGACAGACCATTATTCTATCTTGCTTTGATATGTATGATTATTGGAAGTCAGTTCTTTCTGACAGGTTTTCTGGCAGAGCTTGTTCAAACAAATTCAGCAAACAAGAAACAGTATGGAATTGCTGAGAAGATATAATAAAAGAAAAGAGTCATAAAATTTTATGACTCTTTTCTTTTATTTAAGTTTGTTTTAATACATCTGATCTTCAAAATCTTCAATGTTGTAGTCTTCATCTTCGATGTCGTATTCATCTTCAAATTCTGCAAAAATATCATCTTCTGCATCCCAATCGAAGTCGTCATCGAAGTTGTTTTCATCAAAAACATCGATGTCGTTCATTTCTTCCATAAATTCGGCCAGTTCATCGTCAGTCATCTTATCTAAGTCTTGTGTCAATAATTTATGGTCACGAGCCAATGATCTTAATTCTTTCATAACTTCTGGCGATACATAAAAATCGTCATCGTTTTCTTGACAATAGTTGATGTACTTAGGGTCTTTTTCAAATACCTCTGCTAAGGTTTCACCGGCATATTTTCCGGAAATAAACACAGAATCAATATCGTAAAATTTCATAACTCTTAACTTTTAATTTTTTTCAAAGATATATCTTTTTTTTAAAAAAAGAAGTGTTTTTAACTATTTTTTGAAAATAAAATAAACAGCCAGAACCAAAAAACCGAAACCAATAAGATGGTTCCATCTTAACGTTTCGTTCTTGAAGATTGTAATGCTGATAATCATAAAGACTGTCAATGAGATGACTTCTTGAATGACCTTCAGCTGAACCAATGAAAAAGGGCCGCCGTTTATTTCAGAACCTATTCTGTTTGCTGGTATCATAAATGAATATTCGAAAAATGCTAATCCCCAACTGCATAGAATTATCAAAATCAAAGGCCAATCGGTGATGATTTTCATCTCTGACAACTTCAGATTACCATACCAAGCAAACGTCATAAAGATGTTTGAAACAATTAACAAAAGTACTGTATAAATTCCTTTCATGTCTTAAAAAAATATTTTGTTAAAAACTACATTTTATTCATTTGAAAATGCATGCAAATATCCACATTTTTATGATTTAATTTTATTATTTTTGCAAAAAAAAGTAATATGTCCATCGAAAATATCATTAAAGATTCAATTAAGGTTAAAGAAAAAATCTTAACCGACAATAACTTTCTTGAAAGAATTGAGAAAAGCGCCCAAATATGCATCAATTCCTTGCAAAATGGGGGTAAGGTTCATTTATGCGGCAATGGTGGAAGTGCAGCTGATGCACAACATATTGCAGCAGAATTAAGTGGACGATTCTACTATGACAGAAAACCTCTTAATGCAGAAGCATTGCATGTTAACACTAGTTATCTTACGGCTGTAGCTAACGATTATTCTTTCGATGCAATTTATTCTAGAATGATTGAAGCTTCTGCAAATAAAGACGATGTACTTATTGCAATAAGCACTTCAGGCAATTCGGCTAACATTATAAATGCAATTGATGCTGCTAAGAGTAAAAATATGTATGTAATAGGAATGACAGGGGAGAGCGGAGGAAAAATGTATGATAAATGTGACGTATTACTCAATGTGCCTAGCTCGTGTACTCCAAGAATCCAAGAGTCTCATATAATGATTGGACATATAATTTGTGAAATTATAGAAGCAACAATTTTCCCAAGATAATTATGGACTGGAATAACATAATAAATGAAGACTGGACGCTCTTCTTGGATCGTGACGGCGTTATAAATGTTCGAATTATTGACGGTTATGTAACTAAGATTGAAGAGTTCGAATTCCTGCCTAATGTTATAGATGCTTTTAAAATTTTTAAAAATAAATTTAAAAGAATTATTATTGTGACAAATCAACAAGGTGTGGGAAAAGGAATCATGACAATTGAAGATGTTGAGACTGTTCACCAATTTATGATTCAGCAACTTGAAAATAACGGTGGAAAAATTGATAAAATATACATGTGTCCACAACTGAAATCCGTTGTTGACAATTATAGAAAACCAAGTCCAAAGATGGCTTATTTCGCTAAAGAGGACTTCCCTGATATTGATTTGTCTAAGTCAATAATGGTTGGCGATATGAATTCTGATATAGAATTTGGTAAAAACGCAGGAATGAAAACGGTATTCATTGGAGATAACGAATTGAAACTTTCTCCCGATTCAAGATATGACACTCTCTTTGATTTTGCAAAAGTGATGATATAAATATATGGAAAATCTCATTCTAATAGTATTCGTTGCATATACATTATTGATATTATTAGTGGCGCATCTTACGTCAAGAAAATCTAATAATACTGTTTTTTTTACAGGTAACAGAAAATCGCCTTGGTTTGTTGTAGCATACGGAATGATAGGTGCATCATTGTCAGGTGTTACATTTATGTCTGTACCTGGAGGCGTTTATTCTGGACAATTCACATATTTCGGGATTGTCTTGGGCTATATCATTGGTTATGCTGTCATTGCATTCTTACTTTTGCCTTTATATTACAAGCTTAATCTAACTTCAATATATTCATATTTGGAAATTAAATTCGGTAAATCATCAGAAAAGACAGGTGCTTTATTATTTATAATTTCACGTTTGATTGGTTCCGCAATTCGTATGTACTTGGTCGTTTTTGTTTTATACGAATTTGTCTTTAAAGCCTGGGGAATTCCATTTTGGGTACCAGCTGTCATTTTCATTGTATTAATATTAGTTTATACATTCAAAGGTGGGATAAAAACTGTTGTTTGGACTGATACATTACAAACTACATTCTTACTTTTAGCAGCTTTAATGACTGTAGTGATAATTCTTAAAACACAAAATATCTCGTTTGGTGAACTGATGTCAATCTCAACAGAGAGAGGTTACACAAAATTGTTTGAAACAGATTGGTCTCATAGTAAATTCTTTATAAAACAGATACTTAGTGGAGCATTTATAACTATAACAATGACTGGACTTGACCAAGATATGATGCAAAAAAATTTAACCTGTAAATCATTGAAAGATGCGCAAAAAAACGTTCTTACCTCAAGTTTCTTTTTTGTAATAGTGAATATTTTATTTATGTCATTAGGTGCTGCATTGATTTATTACGCTCAGGAAACAGGACTTCAATTGCCAACAAATGAAAGTGGAGTAGTGGTAAACGATAAAATATTCCCGACAGTAGCATTCTCGCTCGATAAACTCACTAGTATAATATTTATGATAGGTTTAATCGCAGCCGGTTATTCGAGCGCTGACGGAACTCTGACAGCACTGACTACAACGTTTTGCTTCGATTTCCTTCATTTTGACAAGAATGACAGGATTTCAGACGAACAAAAAACTAGATATAGAAAAATTATTCATATAGGATTTGCATTTTTATATTTGCTTGTCATTATAATGTTCAGACCATTTCATAATGAATCACTTATAGATAAGATTTTTGAAATTGCAGGTTACACTTATGGTCCTTTATTAGGACTTTACACATTTGGACTCTTTGTAAAAAATAGAAAACCTAATGATAAATATGTTCCAATTATTGCTGTAGCATCGCCAATAATTAGTTATGTCTTGAATCTTTATTCAAAGAATTTGTTCTTTGGATATCAGTTTGGATTTGAAATATTGATTGTCAATGGATTATTGACATTTATTTCCCTTTTATTAATAAGTAAGAAAGTAATTGTTAAATAAAGTTATAGAAATGAAAAAATTATTAGTTCTTTTATTTGTTGCATTTGCATTAAATGCTAATGCTCAGTACCTTACAAGTTTTGCAAAAAATATAAACACTGCGGAAACTGATGGCTTCTATTATCATTTGCCTCGTAATATAATAAAGGTAGATTTCACTATAGAAAAAATACAAGACATTAAAGGTAAATATAGTTTGTTTACAAAAGAATTGTTAAATACAGATGATTACATAAAAGAAAATAGGACAACATATTTTATTAAAAGTGTAAGTGTCAATGCTTTTACCGAATCAGATCCAAATATGACATTCTTCATATCACCTGTTTTTGATGAAAAAGGCAGAGAAAATATCAATTTAAATATAGAAATTAATTCAGAAGGAATTCTTCAATCATTTGGACATTCTGCCAATTTAACAGAAACAGGATATAATACATTTATGGAAAATCATTTCCAAAGCAATGTACATAATTCAGAATATCACTATATTCCAATGCAAGCTGATGAGGATGATGAGGATGAAGAAATTGATGAAAGTGTATCAGACACTAAATTAACAGAAGAAGAAATTGCACTTACAATTATAGAGGAAATCAAGAATCTACGTAAAGCATATTTCGATTTGATTACAGGTTATCAGGAAGTTAACTATGGAAATAGTATTGAATATATGGCAAAGCAAATAAAAGAATTAGAAAATGAATATATAACTATGTTTTTAGGCAAGTCTTATTCTCAAACATATACTCAAACTTTCTATGTCATTCCTGAAGATGGCAAGAATTCTATAACATTAAGTAAATTTTCTGAAACAGAAGGTTTCAACAATAAATCGGGAGAGACAATTAAAATCTATTTCAGTGATATATCAGTAAGTTCTAATGTCAATAAGTTGTCAAAAGAAAATATTGAAAGCATTACGTATGCAAATAGATTATTTTACAGAAATCCTGCAAATGTAACAATGCAGATTTTATTTGGTGAGAAAAAGATTTTAGAAAACAGATTAAAGATTAGTCAATTAGGAACAGTTAGCTTAATTCCTATAAATAAGATGAAATTGACATTTGATACAAATACCGGACAAATACTTTCAATATTTAAGGATTAAATAAAAAAGACGCTTTAAGGCGTCTTTTTTTTGTTACTTATAGTCTAATTATATATACTTATAGACTTTATTAAAATGGCAAATCATCGCCATTGTCTGTTTGGAAGTAATCTGTCACAGGGATATTATTTTGCTCGTATGATGGAGCTGCAAATTGTTGTGGCTGCTGCATTGGCTGTTGCATTGCTTGTTGAAATTGCTGTGGCTGTTGAGGTGCTTCAATATCAAATCTGAAAGGTCTGACATCTGTGTACCATTTGCCGTTAAATTCTCTTGATTCAATGCTGATTTGTGCTTTGATTGTTTGACCAGGTGTGAAGTTTTGAGCTTCAGCAACGCGATCGCCCCAACAAACCAAGCAAACTTGCTTTGGATATTGCTCAATTGTTTCTATAATCAGTTCTTGTTTTCTCCATGCTCCGCGAGCACTTGTTCCTTCAGTCAAACTACCTAAACGAACTACTTTACCTTGAATTTCCATTTCGCGCTATATTTTAATTATTGATTACTAAAGAATTAAAAAAGAAAATATTTTTTGATTCTCTTTAGCAAAAGTATCAAAAAATATTGTACAAAAATATGTTAAATGATAATAAAATTGCTTTTTAACAATAATTAACATTTAGAAGTTCTTATGTTAAATTAGATTAAGAAATGTTAAAATTTTTATGTATTAATAGATTGAAAAACAATTAAATCAAGATTATTTTATTTTTTGCTCTTTTAGTAAATAATATACATTATGTTAAATAGTGTTTGTAAAATATTAAGTCGCAAAGAATTATCATCTTCACGACTTAATTTGATATTTTGATTTGAATTATTGTGCTCCTTCTAATTCTTTAGCTTTGTCCATCATTTTCAAGTTGACATACAAAGATTTGAGGATTTGTTTGATAGCTTCGTCTTCTGGCAACATTTCGTGTGCTTTTTCAACGTATGGCAATGCTTGTTTTCTTACTTCATCGATTTGAGCCATCATTTCATCATATTTTTTTGTTTCATTGAGTGGCAACTCATCAGCTTCGTGTTTCAAAGCATTTGATTTGTCGATATAAATACCAGCGATGTTGATGTATGCATTTTCATCGTTTGGATTGATTTCGATAACTTTGTTATAGCAGTTCAATGCTTCTTCAACATTGTATAATGATGATTCTGGATTACCGTAGATTGTACCTAAAATGAAGTAATATACTGAATTTTCTGTGTTCTTTTCAGCCATTTCTCTGATTTGGTCAATAATTTCAGCTTCTCTCTTCAATTTTAAGTAAGCATTGATTTGTTCATTGATAAGAGCTTCATCTTCTGGGAATTTTTCTCTACCTTTTTGTAAATATTCAACCATTGCATCGTTATTTTCTAATGCACCTTGAGCGATTGCCATGTATTGATATACTTGTGGAGTTTCAAAACCATCGTTCAATAATGTTGTGCAAAGTTCAATAGCTTTGTTATTTTCGTTTGCCATAACTGCGATTTGAGCTGCAACCATCAATGCTTCATTATCTTTTTGACCTACTATTGCCATTGTTTCGTATGCGTTGATGTAGCAGTCGATAGCTTTTACATAATCGCCTGATTCATAAGCTACTGCACCTTGGTTGAAGTAGTTTGTTGTAACAGATTGAATATAAGTTGAAATTTCACCGGCATTTTGTTTGAAATATGATTCATCTAATTCGATGATTTTTCTTAATGCATCAGCTGTTTTTTCTAATGCTTCTGTGTCTAATTCAGCAAATTCTGGGTATGTTGCTATTTTAAGATAGATAACAGAATAGTAATGCCATGTTTTTGCTTCTACTTTTGTTTCTTCATGATTTGCTGCTAAGTCGATAGCTGCTTTTGCTCTTTGGAGCATGATTTTAGCATTGTTCATTTCTTTTGCAGCCTTTTCTGTTCTGTTTTGAACCATAAGTTGCTCTGCTGTTTGTATGTAGCTTTGAGCATTTTTGTTGTAGTTGAATGCGTTGACGCGTTCTTTGTTTTGTGCTATAGCTACATTAGCTATGAAAGCCAACATAACTACTAAAAATGTCACTTTTTTCATTTTTTAAATTTTTTAATTATTGATTGATTTTGTTTATTCTTCTTTATTATCAGTTTCTTCAGTTGCAACGGTTTCGTCTGTTTCTTGTCCTTCAATGATTCCTTCAACGACTTGTTCGTTACCATTCATTTCAGTTTCTTCCAATAATTCGTCTTCAGTCTCGATTATGTCGGCACTTACCTTAGTAACGGCAGCTATCTCATCATTATTGCGTAAGTTGATTAAGCGGACGCCTTGAGTAGCACGACCCATAACTCTTAATGTATCTACTGCGATACGAATCAAGATGCCAGACTTATTGATAATCATGAGGTCGTCACCATCAATAACGTCTTTAATTGCAATCAAGTCGCCCGTCTTCTCTGTGATATTGAGAGTCTTAACACCTTTGCCGCCTCTGTTAGTGATACGATATTCGTCTAATTCAGAACGTTTTCCGTAACCTTTTTCAGAAACTACCAAGATATCAGAAGAACCGTTTGGATCGACGCAAATCAAGCCTACTACTTCATCTGTTTCTTCATCTGCCAATGTGACGCCCTTAACACCAGAAGCGCTTCTACCCATCGGTCTTACGGTGCTTTCGTTGAAGCGGATGGCACGACCAGAACGTAATGCCATTAACATTTCTTGTTGACCATTTGTAAGACATACAGACAATAATTCGTCACCGTCTTTAACAGTCAATGCGATGATACCGTTTTGACGTGGACGTGAGTAAGCTTCCAATGTTGTCTTCTTAATAATACCTTTTTTAGTTGCCATGATGACATAGTTATTATTAATGAAGTCTTCATCACTTAATGTTGGAACGTTGATAAACGCCTTGACTTTATCGCCAGGTTCGAGGTTGATGAGATTTTGAATTGCCCTACCCTTGCTTGTTTTTGTTCCTTCAGGAATTGAAAATACTCTAAGCCAGAAACACTTGCCTTTTTCTGTGAAGAAAAGCATATAGTTGTGGTTTGTGGCCACGAAGAGATGTTCGATGAAGTCTTCATCACGAGCGTCGGAACCTTTAGATCCTTTGCCTCCCCTACTTTGTCTTCTGTATTCGCTGAGGTTGGTGCGTTTAATATAATTAAGGTGAGAAATTGTAACGACAACTGGGTCATCAGAAATCAAGTC
>JAEIGA010019921.1_pt1 | contig 10225 bp, 7 predicted proteins | sample 9270691 | NCBI WGS metagenome assembly JAEIGA01 (sample SAMN17057246, study PRJNA624740) | gut metagenome | biome: biome; isolation source: fecal sample | host: Bos grunniens | place: China: Xizang | collected 2019
ACCGTGCACACGGTGATTTTGCCGTTAATGCCGCTCTTTGTTGGGCAAAGGCGTTTCGCTCAAATCCCAGAAAGATTGCCGAGGCCTTGGCCGAAAACTTCGATTTTGAGGGTACTTATATTCAAAAGGCAGAGATTGCAGGTCCCGGATTTATAAATCTGTTTCTTTCCGACCGATATTATGCCGCAATTGTCAGTGATGTTCTAAAAAGCGGTGAAGATTACGGTAAGTCCGACTTAGGTCAGGGCAAAAAAGTAATGGTGGAATTTGTTTCGGCAAACCCGACAGGACCTATGCATATCGGTAATGCACGCGGTGGTGCTTTGGGTGACTGTCTGGCTGCAGTTTTGGATAAAGCCGGCTACGATGTAACAAGGGAATTTTATGTTAATGATGCAGGTAATCAGATTGCAAAATTCGGTGCATCCCTTGAGGCACGTTATTTGCAGATTTTTGATTCTTCAGTTGAGTTTCCTGAGGATGGCTATCACGGGGCTGATATTACCGAGAGAGCTAAGGAGTTTGCTGAAATTCACGGCGACAGCTTTGTTTCGAGGAGCGAGGAAGAGCGTAGGGAAGCTTTAGTAAGCTATGCTTTACCGCTTAATATCGAAGGCTTGAGAACCGACCTCGGCACCTACAGAATCAATTATGATGTATGGTTTAAAGAGTCCGAGCTTTACAAATCGGGAGCCATTGACAGTATTGTTAAGATTTTGACTGACAAGGGCCTTACCTATGAAAAGGACGGAGCTATTTGGTATAAAGCAACCGATTTCGGCGGGGAAAAGGACGAGGTGCTGATTAGAGCCAATGGCAATCCGACCTATTTTGCAGGTGATATTGCATATCATCACAACAAATTTGCTGTTCGCGGCTTTAATAAGGTGATTAACATCTGGGGTGCCGACCACCACGGTCACGTTGCACGTTTAAAGGGTGCAATGGATGCAGTCGGTCTTGACGGCAATAAGCTTGATGTTGTTTTGATGCAGCTTGTACGCTTGGTACGTAACGGTGAGGTTGTAAGGGTTTCAAAGCGTACAGGTAAGTCGATTACCTTAAAAACCCTGCTTGATGAGGTGCCTCTGGATGCTGCAAGATTCATTTTCAATTCTAAAGAGCCGAATACTCATTTGGAATTTGATCTTGATTTAGCGGTTGAGCAGTCAAGTCAGAATCCCGTTTATTATGTTCAGTATGCTCACGCCAGAATTTGCAGTATTTTAAGAAATTTGTCTGCTGACGGCATCTCACCGAAAACCTTGAATGAGGACGAGCTGTGTATTTTGAACGCCTCTGAGGAGCGTGAGCTGATTCGACATATATCGGAGTTCACAAGTGAGATTGAAAACTCCGCATTAAGCTATGATTCGGCAAGAATTACCCGTTATGTGCTTGATTTAGCAACATTGTTCCACAAGTTCTATAATGCTTGCAGAGTAAAGTGTGATGACGAGGCTTTGATGCAGGCAAGAATTTCACTTTGCTTGGCAACAAAAACTACAATTGCAAATGTTTTGGCAATGCTTAAAATCGAAGCCCCTGAAAGTATGTAAGATATTGAAACAAAACGAAAGCCGGCAGTTTAACTGCCGGCTTTCGTTTTACTTTTTATAAGAATTAATATCCTAAATCCTCATTTACGATAATGACCTTGATGCGGTCGGGGTTGACCTGCTCGCCTAAGGTGATGTAGCTTCGGCAGATGCGGTCTTTAGACCGGCAACCCGATGCCGGATTGAGTGCGCCGCCATTTTCATAAGCAATGCATTTGCCGGTTGCGGCACAGGGAGTTTTCTTGCCCAGACGCTTGCAGTTAAGCGGTGCGGCAATTGATTTAACTCGCTTCACAGCCTCATCCATATCCTTTACGATTTTATTTTTACCTACAATGAAAATTACGGTTTTCGGACCGTAAATGGAAGCAGCCACACGGTTTCCGGTGCCGTCAACGTTATATAATTCGCCGTTTTCGGTAACGGCGTTTGCCGATAAAAGATAAGCGTCGGCTGAAAGGGACTTATGAAACACCTCGTGAATTTCTTCTATGGTTTTATCGCCGTAGCGGTCTAGAAAAACATAATCACCGCATCTTAAGGTGTTCAGCATATCAAGCTGACCTAAGGTGACTGAGCCGCCGGCACCTACAGTTTCACCTTTATTGATAAAGGAAAGCGCAATTTCTTTAGCCTCTTCCTTGGTTTCGGCGTAAAAGCTTTGCATTTTGTTTTTGTCTAAATTTTCCATTGTTTTCTTGATTATATCGGTCATAGCTATTCTCCTTGAAAAATATAAAAGGCGGTAGATTTAAAATCCATCGCCTTAATTTTAGCATATTGCATTAAAGAATACAATATCAGTTACCTAAAAAATGTCATTCGGTCACGTTTGTAAATTTTTGCAATAAAAAGCGCCGTTTTTTAAAAAACGGCGCTTTAAAATGCGATATGGGATTATTTTGCGTAATCAATTACTCGGTTTTCGCGGATAAGGTTAACCTTAATCTGACCGGGGTAGTCAAGATTGTTTTCAATTTCCTTGACAATGTCACGTGCAACCAAAATCATTTGGTCGTCGTTAATTGCCTCGGGCTTAACCATAACACGAATTTCACGACCGGCCTGAATTGCAAACGAGGTTTCAACACCGCTAAAGGAATTGGCGATTTCCTCCAGCTTTTCGAGACGCTTGATATAGCTCTCGATGTTTTCACGTCGTGCACCCGGACGTGCGGCTGAAATGGCATCAGCAGCCTGAACAAGACAAGCGATAACAGTCTTAGCCTCAACATCACCGTGGTGGGCGTGAATGGCGTGGACAACTGCTTCGTTTTCCTTGTATTTCTTAGCAACCTCAACACCCAGTTGGATGTGTGAGCCTTCCTGCTCGTGGTCAATTGACTTACCGATATCGTGTAAAAGACCTGCACGCTTGGCAAGGGAAATATCCTCACCCAACTCAGCAGCTAAAAGACCGGCAATATAGCAAACCTCAAGCGAGTGGTTAAGTACATTCTGTCCGTAGCTGGTACGGTAGAAAAGACGTCCCAAAAGCTTAACGATTTCGGGATGCATACTGTGAACGCCGGCATCAAGCATAGCCTGTTCACCCTTTTGCTTAATGGTACGTTCAACCTCCTGACGCGACTTTTCAACAGTCTCCTCAATGCGAGCCGGATGAATACGTCCGTCAACAATTAATTTTTCCAAGGTCAAGCGGGCAATTTCACGGCGAACGGGGTCAAAGCTTGAAACAGTGATGGCCTCAGGTGTATCATCAATAATCAAATCAACACCGGTAGCGGTTTCCAAAGCTCGGATATTACGACCCTCACGACCGATAATTCTGCCTTTCATTTCGTCATTGGGAAGTGCTACAACCGAAACGGTAGCCTCGGATGAATGGTCAGCAGCACAACGCTGGATTGCCATAGAAATAAGCTCACGTGCACGCTGGTCAGCTTCTTCCTTTAACTGTTGGTCATATTCGGAAATTTTCAGTGCCTTTTCGTGCTGGAGCTCACCGTCAAGCTGATTCAAAAGCTGAGCCTTTGCCTGTTCGGCAGTAAAGCCCGAAATCTTTTCAAGCATATCAAACTGACTTTTCTTCAACTGTTCGGCTTCAACCAAGCGTTCCTCAACGACCTTTTGACGCTCGGCGATTTTGTTTTCCTTTACCTCAAGATTTTCAAGCTTGCGTTCCAACGCCTCTTCCTTTTGCTGGATTCTGTGTTCCTGGCGTTGTACCTCAGCGCGACGCTCACGCAAATCCTTCTCGGTTTCGTTACGTGAACGGATAATCTCATCTTTTGCCTCTAGAATTGCTTCTTTTTTCTTGGCTTCAGCATTTTTCATTGCATCATTCAAAATGCGTCTTGCCTCATCTTCGGCAGAGCCGATTGCGGCTTCTGCGGTTCTGCGACGGTGTGACGAGCCTGAAAAGAAAGCTATAATTGCTATGACAAGCGCGGCAACACCTTCAATGATGTACCACAACATAAATTCGGTACCTCCTTTATATAATAACTGCTGTTTAAAAACCGGTCGCATGTTCACCGCGGTATATCAAAGTATCATATCTCGTTTCGCCAATATGAGCACACAATACATCATTATATCCTTTATTATTGTATATCTAAAACCGTGTTATGTCAAGTACATTTTGCGGTATGATGCTAAAAATTACACAACATATATTATTTTTCGATAAAAAATGCGCCGAAAAGCTTTCGGCGCATTTATAACGTAATATTAAATTGAAACACCTATTTTTTCACCGTATTTTACATTGGTTTCAAGCTCATTCTCGGTATTGTCAATAAGCTCCTTATCTAAAATCAGACGGTTTCCTTCGGTTAAAACAATTACGGTTGAGCCGCCAAACAAAAACTTCCCCTTTTCGGAACCTTTTTCTGCAATACAACCGTCGGTTTCGTTGTTGCTTATTTTACCGACCATAAGAGCACCGACCTCAATTTGAACAATAGTGCCGAATTTATCGGTGTCAACCACAGTATACTCTCTGACGTTTTCGCGAAAAATAGGGTAGCGTCTCATTGCAATAGGTTGAACGGTATGATATTTACCCTTAATGTGTACCGATTTTTCAGCCTTACCGTCGGCCGGCCAGCAGTAACGATGGTAGTTATCGACTGCTAAACGAAAAATTAAACAGTGACCGCCTGAAAACCTTTCTGCAAGCTCACAGTTTTCCAATAAATCGGCAATTGTATAGTCTACACCCTTTACGGTAAAATATCGCTCGGGAGTTATAGGGTATACCGAAAGTCGGGCATCGGCAGGTGAAATAAAGGCGTTTTCGTCATCACAAACAGGTCTTGCACCGGATTTTACCTGACGTGTAAAAAAGTCATTAAAAGACTTGAATTTTCTGTCCTCATAATCGGTCATATCAATACTGTTTGACTTGATAAAGCCTTTGACAAACAGTGATGATATTTTGCGGTCAAGAAAAAAGCCTGCTATATTTGAAATAGGTTTACATATTAACGGTCTGAGCAAGCACCTGCCGACCGCAGTGTTATATAAAAACCGGAGCGAGTCGGCCCCGGTTTTATTTATACTTTCAGTAGTTCTCATTTTAATGATTTCAAGAGGATCAAAATTGCAAGCTCGATAAGTCCTATAAAAATCAGCACCAAAATTCCCTTAAAGGTAGGCTTTTTGATTTTAAGACTCTTTATTACAAACAAAGCGCCGGTTACTACAAGAGCACCTAAATAGATGAACTGCATATATTCTTTAAAGGAATTAATAAATACTGCAAGGAAGAAGAACGGAAAAATCAGTGAGGATGAGGTTACCGGCAATCCCGAGTAATTTTTACGCTTTTCAGTGGTTTTCTGCTGACGTTCTTCTTCAGTGACATTAAAATATGCCAAGCGAATAAGTGCTGCCAAGGTGAAAAGACAAAAAACGGGAATATACAACGGGCTTGTCATACCGACAGAATAGCCGATACAGCAGGGAAGTACACCGAAACACACCAAGTCACACAACGAATCCAGCTGAATACCGAAACGTTTTTCCTGTTCAGTGCTTTGTGTTCTCATTCTCGCAACACGGCCGTCAAAAGCATCACAAAGGCCGGAAAAAAGCAAGCAAATTGTAGCAAGTCCGGGATGAGTCGGGCTCATTAAGCAAAAGAAGATACCCGTAATACCGGAACAAAGTGAAAGATAAGTTAAAATTACAGTATAATTATAAAAACCTAACATTAAGTCAGCTCCTTAATAATTTTCAATCAACAAAACATAATTCGACATGTTACAATCACAGTATACCACAACAAATCGGAAAATGAAAGTGTTATTTTAATAAAGTTAAGGAAAAAGTGTGGAATGTTCTTGATTTTTTACATATATTAAACTATTATGTATGTAATCTTAGCCAAAGCATTAAAACCCGAACCAGCCTAAAAGGGCGGTTTTAAGGTATCTTTTGGCTCTTTGTCGCACATAGGCGACAGCCTTATGTGCTTCGCATCACCAAAATCTTCTCATAAAACCGTACCTTTTAGGTCGTGGAATTTTGTGAAATAAGGATTTTTGATGTGGCGAGGCACAAAACGCAGCAAATCCTTTCGGATTTGCGAGTATTTTAACAATGCCACAGCATTAAATCCTAATCCCAAAATCTGATTCGGGTTTCAATGCTTTGGCTAAAAGGAGAGTAGTCTTATGAATATTTGCATTTACGGTGCTGCAAGTGAAAATATTTTGAAAATATATATCAGTGAGGGCGAAAAATTAGGCTTTGAATTATCAAAAAGGGGTCATAATCTTGTTTTCGGCGGAGGCAACTGCGGTCTTATGGGTGCTGTAGCCCGAGGCGCTTTAAGTGAGGGTAAGGCTGAAATAATCGGTATCGTGCCAAGCTTTTTCACCGATAAGGGTAAACGTGTTGACGGAATTTTGTTCAAGGAAATTTCTAAGTTGATTGAAACCGAAACAATGAGCGAAAGAAAAATGCTTTTAAACGAACAAAGCGATGCCGTTGTAATCACACCGGGAGGAATCGGCACGTATGATGAGATGTTTGAAATGCTGACCTTAAAGAGCTTGGGACGTCACAAAAAGCCTATGGCCCTGCTTAATACCAACGGTTATTTTGAAGGTCTGTTGGGTGTATTGCATAAGGGTATCGAGGACGGATTTATTGCATCGGATGTAATAAATCACCTGTTTATCAGTGATGATGTAACTGAGATTTTGGATTATATTGAACAGAATGTTTTTTAAGGAAAAAGAAAATTTTTTCAGATAAGTGTAAAGAAAAATGTGGATTTTATTAACATTATTTTATGGGCTTGCAAAAGGTGCCCGTGACGGTATAAAGAAGAAGGCTTTGGAAAAAAGCGGAGTTATGGAGGTTTTGTTTTTACATACCGCCTTGGCTTTTTTATTGACAATACCGTTTTCGAGTGACATATACTTAATTGAGCCGATATATTACTTTTGGATATTTCTTAAATCGTTTGTAATCTTTTTGGCGTGGATTTTGGCGTTTGTGTCAATCAAGAAAATGCCGATAAGTCTCTATGGAATAATGGATACAGCCCGAATGCTGTTTTCAACCGTCATTGCTTTGGCGTTTTTAGGAGAGACTATGACCTTACTAAAAGGTATCGGCTTAATGCTTGTGCTTAGCGGTCTTGTTTTAGTTAATGTAGGCAACAACCATAATTCGGATGGAAATGTAAAGCTGAAGTATATGGTATTTTCACTTTTAGCCTGTCTTTTTAATGCAATTTCGGGTTGTATGGATAAGGCTTTGATGCAAACAGGTGAGATTACCGCTTTACAGCTACAGTTTTGGTATATGCTTTATCTCACGCTGATGTACGGAATTTATGTTTTGGCGGCACGTGTGCCTATCCGCCTTAGTACAGTTAAAACTAACTATTGGATTGTGATTCTAAGCGTGCTTTTTGTTATGGCCGACAGGGCATTGTTTGTTGCTAATGCTGATTTAAACAGTGAGGTTACGGTAATGACCTTAATCAAGCAGTCGTCGGTTATCGTAACGGTGCTTTCGGGCAAGCTGTTTTTTGATGAAAAGCATATTTTAAAGCGTACAGTCTGTGCGGCCATAGTAGTTGCGGGAATTGTCGTGGCAACATTGTGATAAAAAAATCCGTCACCTTAAGGTGACGGATTTTAGTTTGTTTTAATCAGAATACCTTCTGTGCGATTCTGACGGTATCCATTGCATCGTGTCCGTAGAAGTCGGCACCGATTTTTTCGGCGTAGGTTTGAGTCAAAACAGCACCTCCGACCACTACCTTAATATCGGGGTAAGCTTGGTGCAAAAGCTTGACAGTTTCCTCCATTGCAGGCACTGTTGTGGTCATCAAAGCGGAAAGTCCGACTAATTTGCAGTCCTTAGCCGCTTTGACTATAGCTTCGGGGGCAACATCACGACCTAAGTCAACCACGTAAAAGCCGTAGTTTTCGAGCAGGGTTCTTACAATGTTTTTACCTATATCGTGAATGTCACCTTTAACGGTGGCAATCACGATTTTTTTTGAGGTATCGGCAGATGATGGCAGCTTTTCCTTTATAACACTGAAAGCCTCTGCGGCGGCCTCGGCTGAAATAAGCAGCTGGGGCAGATACGCCTTTTTCTCTTCAAAGGCCGTACCTATTTCATTTAAAGCAGGAATAATGTCACTGTCAATCAGCTTTAACGGATCGCACGACTTGATTAGCTCAGTGGTTATTTCTTTAGCAGAATCCTTTAATCCTTTTATAATTGCTGTTTTAAGGTCAACCGCAGTGGTTGTAGGCGTTACCTCTGACAGACTGCCGTTTTGAGCAAAGGCAATATAATTGTTGAAGTTTTCATCCTTAGAACTTAACGCGTTAAAGGAGTAGTATGCACTCATCATTAAATCCGAAAAAGGATTCATTATTGCAGCATCTAAGCCTGACTGTAAAGCCATGGTAAAGAATGCTGAATTTATCCGGTCGCGTTCAGGCAGTCCGAATGAAATATTGGAGACACCGAGGCTTGTTTTAACACCGTAGGTCTGTTTTATTAGCTTAATTGCATCTAATGTGATTTTTGCACTTTGAGGATCAGAGGAAACCGTCATTGTTAACGGGTCAACGATAATATCACTACGGTCGATACCCCATTTTTCAGCCTCGGCAATAATAGTGCCTGCAACCTCACATCGACCCTCGGCGGTTTCGGGAATACCGTTTTCACCTATGGTAAGTGCAATGACTGCACCGCCGTATTTTTTAACAAGAGGGAACACAGCATTCATACTGTCCTGCGTGCCCTGTACCGAGTTTACAAGCGGCTTGCCGTTATAAATTCGCATTGCTTTTTCAAGTGCCTCGGGATTAGAGGTGTCAATCTGTAAAGGGCAGTCGGTAACGCTTTGCAGTTCAAAAATAAGTCTTTTTAAAGACTTGGCCTCGTCAATTTCGGGCAAGCCTGCGTTAACGTCAAGCACTTCGACACCGCGTTCAACCTGATTTAAGCCTTCATTCAGAATAAAATTATAGTTTTCCTCACGCAAGGCCTCTTTAATTTTCTTTTTGCCGGTGGGATTAATACGCTCACCGATCAGAACTGCTTTTTCTCCAAACTCAACAGTGTGGGTATAAGAGGAAATCACCGTTCTTTTTTTGATATTTCGTGTTTTTAAGGGGATATCAGAGGTGTGTTTAACCGTTTCCTTAATATATTCCGGTGTAGTTCCGCAGCAGCCACCTAAAATCCCGGCACCTAATTCGGCAATATCAGTCATTATGCTGCCGAATTGCTCGGCAGTAATATTATAAAATGTTTTGCCGTCTACCATTGTCGGCAAGCCTGCATTTGGGTTGACGATAATAGGCAGAGGACATCTTTCGGCATATTCGCGGATAATGGGGAGCATTTTATCAGGACCGAAGGAGCAGTTCATACCGATAGCGTCGGCACCTAGTCCAACCAAGGTCTGAATAACCGTGTCGGGGTCGGCACCCGTCATAAGCTTGCCGTCTTCACCGTAGGCATTGGTAACAAGGATTGGCAAATCGCAGTTTTCCTTTGCCGCCAAAACTGCCGCCTTGGTTTCATAAAGGTCGTTCATTGTTTCAATGAGAATCAAGTCAACACCGCACCTTACACCGCATTTTACAGTTTCGGCAAAGGCACTGACTGCGTCCTCAAACTCAAGGTCGCCTAACGGCTTTAAAAGCCGACCGGTAGGACCGATGTCAAGTGCAATAAAGCAACCTTTTTTATCCGAAACGGCATTTTTAGCGCATTTTACAGCGGCCCTTATGTAATCTTCAAAATTCTTTAACTTTAAGGGTGTAACGCCGAAGGTGTTACATTTTATAATGTTTGCCCCTGCCTCAAGATAGTATTTGTGCAGTGAGGTAATAACGTCAGAGTGGGTAATACTCCATTCATAAGGTTCTTCATTTGTCCCCAAACCTTTTGCCTGTAAAAGCGTACCCATTCCGCCGTCAAAATACAGTCTTTTAGTTTTTAAAGTTTCTAAAATATTCATTATTTACTCCCTGCAATAAAGGTTATTGATTTTGTCGGTATCATAAGAGAGGATTCGGTTAAGGTTATTCCGTCGGCCCTTAAAAAGCTTAAAATCGGCTTTTGAAAATCCAAGGATAAATCACCGTAGCCGGCACTAAAGCGAGGTTTGGTGCTACCCGGTAAAAGCTCTTGCACTCGGTTGCAGA
>JAEIGA010019922.1_pt1 | contig 10225 bp, 10 predicted proteins | sample 9270691 | NCBI WGS metagenome assembly JAEIGA01 (sample SAMN17057246, study PRJNA624740) | gut metagenome | biome: biome; isolation source: fecal sample | host: Bos grunniens | place: China: Xizang | collected 2019
ACCTTACCGCAGGCGGCACCGGGGGAAGCACCCAGACCACGGCCGGCGGGAACAGCCTTCTTCAGAGCAGCAGTGTCGAACTGGGGATGGAGCAGGGTGTCCAGGTTACGGGGATCGATCATGGAAACGGCCTGCTTCTCATCGATCATACCTTCGTCAACGAGGTCGCAAGCGATCTTAAGAGCAGCTTTAGCTGTTCTCTTACCGTTTCTTGTCTGAAGCATATAAAGCTTACCGTCTTCAACAGTAAATTCCATATCCTGCATATCTCTGTAGTGGTCTTCAAGAATTGCACAAACCTTGTTGAATTCTTCGAATGCTGCAGGGAACTTCTGAGCCATTTCAGCGATAGGCATTGGAGTTCTAACACCAGCAACAACGTCTTCACCCTGTGCGTTTGTAAGGAACTCACCCATAAGGCCCTTTTCACCTGTAGCTGGGTCACGAGTGAAAGCAACACCTGTACCGCAGTTGTCGCCCATGTTACCGAAAGCCATCATCTGTACGTTAACAGCTGTACCCCATGAATAAGGGATATCGTTGTCACGACGGTAAACGTTTGCACGTGGGTTGTCCCATGAACGGAAAACAGCTTCAACAGCACCCATAAGCTGTACTTTTGGATCTGATGGGAAGTCTGCACCGATTTTTGCTTTATATTCTGCTTTGAACTGAGTTGCAAGTTCTTTAAGGTCGTCAGCTGTAAGATCAACGTCCTGAGTAACGCCCTTCTCTTCTTTCATCTTGTCGATGAGCTCTTCGAAGTACTTCTTACCAACTTCCATAACAACGTCGGAGTACATCTGAATGAATCTTCTGTAGCAGTCCCATGCCCAACGAGCGTTGCCTGACTTTTCAGCCATAACGTTAACAACTTCTTCGTTAAGACCAAGGTTAAGGATTGTATCCATCATACCTGGCATTGATGCACGAGCACCTGAACGAACAGAAACAAGAAGAGGATTCTCAAGGTCGCCGAACTTCTTACCTGTGATTTCTTCCATCTTGATGATGTATTCCATGATTTCTGCCTGGATATCATCGTTGATCTTTCTGCCATCCTCATAGTACTGAGTACAAGCTTCTGTTGAAATTGTGAAGCCCTGAGGAACTGGAAGACCGATTTTTGTCATCTCAGCAAGGTTAGCGCCCTTACCGCCAAGAAGCTCACGCATTGAAGCGTCGCCTTCTTTGAACAAATAAACAAACTTTTTGCTCATAATTTACCTCCAAAAAATTTAAATACTTATTTGGGTATATTTAACCACCGATTATTGTAGCACATAAATTTCAATATTTCCATAGTTTTTATGGAAAAAAGCCATATTTTGCCGATATTTTTTTTAGTAAAGATATACAATAAAATCAAAACACCTGCGCAATGCAGGTGCTTTGTTAGTTGTATTCACCAACAGTTACAGCCATAAGAGAAATAAGGTTGTATCCTGTTTCTGTTTTCTTTAATGTAATGTCGGAATATTTATCAGGTTGTGCTGCCTGAAGATTACCCCGAGAATCGACCTCAACGTTGCTCGTTCCTACGTAACCTACTCTTAACTGAATAAAGTCGCCTGTAACCTTTGCAGACTCTACTCTAACCGAAAATGGTGGAGTTACACCTGTAAGCGGAACATAGTACACTGCGTTTGTTGCATCGTAAACAAACTCATAGCCGTAACCCACAACGCTTGCGTGAACGATTGCGTTCTCTGTACCGAACATAGAATAATAATAGTTTTCCACATCAGCAGCAGGAACAACAAGACCTTTTTCAGTAACATTATATGAGCTTGTTGTTACTTCGTCATTCATAAGAGAGCATATAGCAATATTTCTTAGATCATCCTTATTAGCAGATGTAATATCTGAAAAGGATGCAGGGTCAACACCAACAACCCAGGTAAGAAAATCCGCATACGCCTGAAGCTGAGCCTCTTCCTCTTTTTCAGGGGAGAATTTATCTGCGACGAAGCCCACAATATTAACAATACCCACAATTGCAAGGGCAATTATCAAAAGCCCTGCAATAAACGGAGCTTTTTTCTTTTTAACTTTTTCTTCAATAGTAATAATTTCTTCCATTTATATTACCTGCTATATTTCTGCCTTTTTCTTTCTGTACGCCTTTCAATTGCTTCCCTGCGAGCTTTTTCCTTCTGGCGTTTCTTCTTCTCCGCCTCTTTTTGACGAAGAATAAGGTTAATTCTGAAAACAACAATTGTGCCGCCTATTACCTGAATAATATCGCAACCTGTTGCCTCTGAAATTTTAGTTGCCAATTCCTTTGGACTTTCAGGCGCAGTTTCAAGATGAACCTTGATTTTGAAAAGCTCACGTGTATTAAATGTATCTTCAAGCTGTGCTATAACAGAATCTGTAATCCCCTCTTTACCTATCTGGAAAATAGGGTCAAGTCCATTAGCCTCAGCTCTTAAATTTGCTCTTTCTTTACTTGTCATATTCTACTCCAATTTTTTATTCTTTAGACCATGTTGTGCCTTCACGAGTATCAAGAAGCTTGATACCCTTTTCGAGAAGCTCATTTCTGATTCTGTCTGCCTCAGCAAAATTCTTCTCTTTCTTTGCAGCTGCTCTGAGAGCAATCTGCTCTTCAACATAAGCTGAAAGCTCATCCTTTTCGCCCTGAGGCTCATTCTTCTGCTCATCTAATTTCTTTGCACCTTCAACAAGGTCAAGAGAAAGAACTTTATCAAAATCATTGAGAAGCCAGAGTTTGGTTTTGTCGTTTGTATTTGCTTTAAGTACATCATAAACCGCAGTTACAGCAAGAGATGTATTTATATCGTTATCAAGAGCATCCTTAAAGCTACCCTGAAGCTTTTCTATCGCAGCTTTATCAAGCTCATCTGCTTCATTAACTTTAAGAGTTGCAATTTTCTTAAGAAGTTTTTCGTATGCAGTTGCAGCACCGTCAAGGTTCTCATATGAGAAAACAAGCTGTTTTCTGTAATGGGACTGCAAGCAGAAGAAGCGGTATGCAAGAGGATTATAGCCCTTTTCTTCAAGAAGGGAAACTGTAAGGAATTCGCCCTTGGATTTACTCATTTTACCTGAGTTTGTATTAAGGTGAAGAACATGGAACCAGAAGTTACACCACTTATGACCAACAAAAGCCTCACTCTGAGCAATTTCATTTGTATGGTGAGGGAATGCGTTATCAATACCGCCGCAATGGATATCGAGATACTCACCAAGGTGCTTAAGGCTTATTGCAGAGCATTCAATATGCCAACCCGGATAGCCTACGCCCCATGGAGAATCCCATTTAAGAGCTTGTTCTTCGAACTTTGATTTTGTGAACCAAAGAACAAAGTCGTTTTTATTTCTCTTGTTTGTATCCTCTTCAACACCTTCTCGAACACCAACCATAAGCTCATCAATATCGTGCTTATTGAAAACATAGTATTCGTCAAGCTTTGATGTGTCAAAATAAACGTTTCCGCCTGCAAGGTAAGCGTAATCCTTCTCAATAAGACCCTGCACCATATCAATAAATTCTTTGATACAGTTCGTAGCAGGCTCTACAACGTCAGGAACTTTTATGTTGAGCTTTTCACAATCCTTAAAGAATGCTTCTGTATAAAACCTTGCGATATCCATAACGGTTTTATTTTCACGCTTTGCACCTTTAACCATTTTATCCTCGCCTGTATCGGCATCGCTTGAAAGGTGGCCCACGTCGGTGATATTCATAACTCGTTTAACATCGTAACCGCTGTAACGAAGATATTTTTCGAGAATATCCTCCATAATATAGCTTCTGAGATTTCCTATATGGGCAAAATGGTACACTGTTGGACCGCAGGTATACATACTTACCTTACCCGGTACATTTTCCTTAAAATCTTCTTTTTTTCTTGTAAGTGAGTTATAAAGCTTCATATTTCCTCCATAGGATTCATTTAGAAAAATCTATAATTTTAATTGACTGTTTAACATAAATTACGCCTGATATTACACAGAGCACTGCAGTAACACTCAATAGAGCGTTTGATACAACGGTAAGCGGAAAATTCTCTCCTAAAACACCGCAGTAATCAAGCTCTGCAAGGAGCATTATAACGAGAGAAAACACCATTTGGGAAACTGTTTTAAGCTTTCCGTAAATATTCGCAGGAATAACGATACCCTGAGCCGTAGCAACAAGCCTGAATGATGTTATTGTAAATTCTCTTAACAATACTATCATAATTATCCACACATTGCAAAGCCCGTAATGCATAAACGCTAAAAGAGCAGCAGTTGTGAGAATTTTATCTGCAACAGGGTCTGCAAGCTGACCAAAGACTGTTACAATGTTATTTTTCCTCGCTAATTTTCCATCAAGAAAATCTGTAAAAGCAGCAACAGAAAAAAGAACAAATCCCCACAAAAAGTGATGCGGAATATTACTGATAAATATAGCCAGATATACAGGTGTAAGAATTATTCTTACAACAGTCAGTATATTTGGTAAATTCATTGATTTCATACTGCTTCTCCGATAAGTGAAAATTCGTCCATATCAAAAAATTCCACAGGCACAATATCGCCATCATCTATTCTGTAACCTGAGGTAAGCACAACATTGTTGTCAATATCAGGAGCATCCATATATGTTCTGCCATAGTAACTATCAGTATATGGGTCATAACCTTCAATTAAAACATCAACTGTTTTACCTATATATGATGACATCTTTTCCTCGGAAATTCGGAATTGCTGATTCATTATAGCTTCTGCTCTGTCAACAGCAACCTGACGATCTACCTGATCGGGTAAATCGTATGCAGGTGTGCCTTCCTCACGGGAATAAGCAAAGCATCCGACTCTGTCAAGCTTCGCTTCATTTACAAACTCTGAGAGAGTTGTAAATTCGTCGTCTGTTTCACCGGGGAAACCTGTAATAAATGTTGTTCTTATTATAATATCGGGAATTCTTGCTCTTAATTTTTCAACAAGAGAAAGAAGACTTTCTTTATCGCCACATCTGTTCATGGCTTTAAGAATTTTCCCGTCTGCGTGTTGCATTGGAATATCAATATAATTACAAACCTTATCATTCACGGCAATTGCCTCAATAAGTTCATCTGTAATTCTATCAGGATAGCAATAAAGAAGACGTATCCATTTAAGATTTTCTATTTTATTAAGTTTACCTAAAAGCTCAGGTAATTTAAGCTCGCCATAAAGGTCTTCACCATATTTTGTTGTATCCTGAGCAACAAGAATAATCTCCTTAACTCCTTTATCGCAAAGCATTTTTGCTTCGTCTATAACATCTTCAATTTTTCTACTTCTGAACGCACCGCGGATTGAAGGAATTGCGCAGTACGTGCAACAGTTTGAGCAACCCTCTGCAATTTTAAGGTATGCAGTATATTCAGGTGTAGTAAGAATTCTGCCTCCATCAATAGGAAGTTTTTCCTTGTCGGGGAATGAGCAATACGCCCCGTCGCTTTCAAAGAGAGCGTTACATGCTTCAACAATGTCTTCATTAGCACCTATACCAATAACGCCATCAACTTCAGGGATTTCGTTCAAGAGCTCCTCGGCATAGCGCTGAGCAAGACAACCTGTAACAAGTATTTTCTTAAGAATACCATCCTCTTTAAAATCAACCATTTCTAAAATGGCATCTATTGATTCTTTTTTTGAATCTTCAATAAAACCGCAAGTATTTACTATAACAACATCTGCCTTATCTGCTTCCTGAACGAGAATATAGCCTGCATCTACAAGCTTTTTAAGCATTATTTCAGCATCAACCTGATTTTTGGGGCAACCAAGGCTGATCATACCCACTTTTTTATCCAAAAAAAATCACCTCTTAGATTTCTGTATCGAATTCTCTGAACGCCGCTTTTATATCGTGATATGAGTAGCCCATACGCACAAAACGGTTCACAATTCGCTTGCGGTCTTTCTCATTTTCAAGGTTTTTGAGATATTTTGACCCTATCATATCTATAATACGCTGAATTGGCTCATTGTCAAGAGTTTTCAACGCATTATCAACATTTTCCGTGCTGACACCCTTAATTTTCAACTCGTATGAAATTCGCCTTATATCAAACTTTTTTACTTCGAAAAGGTGTTTTGCATAACTGATAGCAAATGCTTCATCATTGAGATAGCCGTAATAAAGCATCTTCTCAACAGCTCGAGCCGCGGCATCCTCACCATATTTTACCTTTAATTTATTATACAATTCCTTTTGGGAATATGCACGCATTGAAAGGTGTTGAAGACCTTTTTCGTAAGCAGAGCGAAAGCCTGCCTCCTCTTTCAAGGAAGCAAGCTCATCTTCTGAAATTTCGCGATTTTCCTCATACCCTAAACGATACCAATAATCATCATACAGAGTAAGAGTATACTCACCGTCTATATAAATATGTACCTTATTGCCGTTACCAGCCTTAGATGTTATTTTCATTATTCGTCATCATCAACAGCGATATCAAGCTTTGCTTTCGCTTTTTCTTTTGATACAGGTTCTGCAGCAGGAGCAATAATTTCAGGCTCTCTGCGTGAAACAGGGTTTCTTGCAGAAATAATATTTTTTATACTCTCGCGCACCTTTGCCTCGATTTCCGCACAGAATTCAGGAGTATTTCTGATATATTCCTTAACATTATCTCTACCCTGACCAAGACGCTCCTCACCATAGTAAAACCATGCACCGCTCTTGCGGATAATCTCCATTTTAACTGCAAGGTCAAGAATTTCACCATATTTTGAGATGCCTTCACCATACATAATATCAAATTCTGCTTCTTTGAATGGTGGAGCAACCTTGTTTTTAACGATTTTTGCTCTTGTACGTGAACCGATAAACTCGTTACCTGCACCCTTAAGCTGTTCAACTCTGCGAACATCAATTCTTATTGTAGAATAGAATTTAAGAGCGCGACCGCCTGTTGTAACCTCAGGGTTACCATAAATAACGCCAACCTTTTCACGAAGCTGGTTAATAAATATTACCATTGTATTTGATTTTGAGATTGCACCTGTAAGCTTTCTCAATGCCTGAGACATAAGACGAGCGTGAAGACCTACATGAGAATCGCCCATTTCACCCTCAATTTCCGCCTTTGGAACAAGAGCCGCAACGGAGTCAACAACAATAACATCAAGCGCGCCTGAACGAGCAAGATATTCTGCAATTTCGAGAGCCTGCTCACCATTATCTGGCTGAGAAACAAGAAGAGAGTCAATGTCAACGCCGAGAGCCGCCGCATAAACAGGGTCAAGAGCGTGCTCAGCATCAATAAATGCTGCTTCGCCACCCATTTTCTGAGCCTCAGCTACAACGTGAAGAGCAAGTGTTGTTTTACCTGATGATTCAGGACCGTAAACCTCAATAATTCTGCCCTTGGGAAGTCCGCCTATACCTGTTGCAGCATCAAGAGCGATACTTCCTGTTGGGATTGCCTCAATATTCATACCTGCATTTTCGCCAAGGCGCATAATAGCACCTTTACCGAAATTCTTTTCTATCTGAGAGAGTGCTGTTTCCAGCGCCTTGCTTTTTTCTGATTTTTCTATCATTGTAAATACTCCTTTTGAAAGTGTACAAATGTTCGGTTACAAGTGGTATTATATATGATGTTTTTTGAAAAATCAAGCAATTTTCTAAAAATTTTTTGAATTTTTTCCTCTGAATATGTAAAAGTTCATAAAAACACGGTATTTATAAAAAAAATGCTTGCATTTGCATTAAAAAGGTGTTATGATACATTTCGTTGTCTTATGTTTAGACGTAAATTCGAATTTATAAAAAAATATAAGGAGGTGCAGCTCAATGGCAAAATGTGAATTTTGTAACAAGGAAGTTGCTTTCGGCATCAAGGTTTCTCACTCACACAGACGTTCAAACAGAACTTGGAAGCCAAATGTAAAGAGAGTTAAGGCTATCGTTAACGGCTCTCCAAAGAGAGTTTATGCTTGCACACGCTGCTTGCGCTCCGGTAAGGTTACCCGCGCTATCTGATTAAACTTAAGGTTTAACAAAAGCAATTCAGCCACGAAGCTTGCTTCGTGGCTTTGCTTTTTGTCTTTTTACTAAAATATTTTGTTTTTATTTGTATAAACATTCCAATTGAATTCCAATGACAACCGTACTATAATTAAAATAGTATAATATGTAACCAATTGAGGTGAATTTGTTGTTTAATAAAAAAATACTTTGCTTTTTCCTTGCTCTTATACTTACAATCGGATGCTTTCTTTTTCCATCAAATAAACAAGAGCTTTCGGTTTCTGCTGCAGACGAGGTAGTTAAAGTATCACCTGATGACTTATACTACGACATTATCAATGATAACGGGCGTGAAAGCATCGCTATATTTTACTACTATGGTAAAGACAAAAAAATTTCAATTCCAGATAAAATTGATGGGTATCCTGTTACTTACCTAGAATATTCATCTTTCGGCGACAGTCAAACACTGGAATATGTAGAATTGCCTGCTTCTGTTGAATATATTTCTCCCGGTATATTTGATTCAAGCCTTAAGTTGAAGGAAATTGCAATTTCTTCATCAAATAAATACTACACCTGCTCTGATGGTGTGCTTTATAATAAGGATATGACAGCCTTGCTTATATGTCCGGCAGGCAGAAGTGGTAGTTTTACTGTGCCGAAGAGCGTTGTTTCAATCAGCGAGCTTGCCTTTTACAGATGTTACAATCTTACATCTGTAAAAATGTACAATAACGTGCTTTCAATAGGAGATAACGCTTTTGAAAGCTGTTGGAATCTCAGCACTCTTAAACTCAGCGATAATTTGCAGGTTTTAGGTTACAGAGCGCTGGCACACTGCAATAGCCTTAAAAGCATACATCTTCCATATTCTTTGAAAAATATTGGTAAGCAGGCTTTGCTTGGCGGTATCGATTCAGCTGATAATATGTTCTACTATTACATAAACGGAATATATTATGTTAAGGGTTCATATGCTGAAACCTATCTCAAAACTCTTCACTTACCGCCCAAATATCTCAAGGCAGAAACAAGATGTGTAACAGATATAGATTCCAACATTACTCTCTATGACTCTGCAGGAGTTTTCCCAAAGAATGATAAAATTGACCTTTTGGTTTCTATAAAGCCTAACAGTTCATATACCGCTCTTCTTCCTGTAAGATACAATACAATGAATGCATATCAGATTACATTCTTACAAAACGGAGTAGCAAAAACGCTTTCAAAGGAGTGTGTTGTAAGGTTCCATGGGCTTGCGTCAAATACAATACCTACCGCCACAAAGGTATATGTATCTCGTGCAGGCGCTTTAGTTGAAAAAACAAGAGCTCCTCAGGCAGCTTTTGTAGGTACTACTTTCACAGGTACAGATACATTCGTTGTTATCACAAACAACAACTTCACCCTTAAAGGCGACATAGACGGTGATGGCACACGCTCAGTTTATGATGCACGCTTTGCCCTTTGCATTGTTGCAAACCTTGTTTCAAATGTTACCCAAGCACAGTTAAATACCGCAAACGTTGATGGCGTAGCAGGCATAAAAACAACAGACGCAACAGAAATTCTTCGCTACGCAGCAGGAATTAAATAATAAATAATTTTGGAGGAAATAGATATGATAGCTTTAGGAAAATACAAAGCAAAAATTAATAACATGTTCTTCAAGGGAGATGCAATCTTCGAGCTTGAAAAAGATGGCGACGCATACGAAATGGAAATCGAGCTTCAGGGTGCAGATTTTGATATGCCTGATTTTAAGCTTTCAAACACAAGAGAAGAAGGCAACACATTCTACGCAAACGCTACTACATCTCTTCTTCCAGGCAAGGATATTGATGTAGAGCTTACATTTGAAGACGGCAAATGCAATGGCTTCCTTAAAATTCCTTTCATAGGCAAGATTAAGATTAAAGACGCAGAAAAAATCGCATAAATCAAATTAAAAGTAAACCTCGGCTCATTAATAATGAGCCGAGGTTTTTTATTGGACAAATTAATTAGAGTAGTAAATTGTCTTACCCTCTTCAACAGAGCTTGTAAGCCATGTGTTACCGCCAATAACACAATTATCACCAATTTTTGTATCACCGCCAAGAATTGTGGCGTTAGCGTAAATAACAACGTTATTTCCAATGTCAGGATGACGTTTAATATTCTTAACAGGATTGCCGTTTTCATCAACCTTAAAGCTTTTTGCGCCAAGGGTTACACCCTGATAAATCTTAACCCTGTTAC